>Ga0208050_1000028_pt1 | contig 52277 bp, 45 predicted proteins | sample LakMenEpi13Jun10_FD_150691 | JGI IMG/M metagenome (GOLD analysis project Ga0208050, IMG submission 150691) | Freshwater microbial communities from Lake Mendota, WI - 13JUN2010 deep hole epilimnion (SPAdes) | ecosystem: Environmental > Aquatic > Freshwater > Lake > Epilimnion/Euphotic zone ... | reverse complement strand
ACCGCTCCACCCCAGTCTCAATCGGCGTGGTGGGCCGGAACCCCACCCAGGCCTCCAGGGCTGAGGTGTCGGCGGCGGTGGCGGGCACATCGCCGGGCTGCATCGGCTGCAGATCGCGGATCGCTTCTCGGCCCAGGGCCTGCTCCAGCACCTCGATGAAGCGCAGCAGCGGAATCGGCTGGCTGTTGCCGATGTTGAACAGCCGGTGGGGCACGGCGGCGGTGGCAGGATCGGGGTGGAGCGGATCGAAGTCGGGATCGGCGGTGGCGGGCTTGTCGAGGCAGCGGATCACGCCCTCGGCGATGTCATCGATGTAGGTGAAATCCCGCTGCATGCGGCCCTGGTTGAACACCTGGATCGGCTCGCCCGCCAGGATCGCCCGGGCGAACAGCATCGGCGCCATGTCCGGCCGGCCCCAGGGGCCGTACACGGTGAAGAAGCGCAAGCCCGTGGCCGGCAGGCCATAGAGATGGCTGTAGGTGTGGGCCATCAGCTCATTGGCCTTCTTGGTGGCCGCATAGAGGCTCACCGGATGGTTCACCGCGTGCTGCTCCGAGAAGGGCATCTGGCGGTTGCCGCCGTACACCGAACTGCTGGAGGCATACACCAGATGGGCCACCCCTTGGTGGCGGCAGGCCTCCAGCACCGAGCCGAAGCCGACCAGATTGCTCTGGATATACACGCCGGGGTTCTCGATCGAATAGCGCACCCCCGCCTGGGCAGCCAGGTGGATCACCCGATCCGCGGCCTCGGCGGCCACCAGGGTGGCCAAGGCCCCGGCATCGGCCACATCCAGCTCAGCAAAGCGAAACTGGCCAGGCTGGGCAGCGGCCTCAAGCCGCTCAAGGCGCGCCCGCTTGAGGGTGGGGTCGTAATAGGCGTTGAGGTTGTCGAGACCCACCACCCGCTCACCACGGGCCAGCAACCGGTGCACAACGGCCGCACCGATGAAGCCGGCGGCCCCGGTGACCAGAACGGAGCCGGCCATCAAGCCCGGGCCAGGCGCTCGCGGAAGTAGGCGATCGTGGGTTCGAGACCCTGCTCCAGGCTCACCTTCGGCTCCCAGCCCAGCTCGCGGCGGGCCAGGTCGATCACCGGCTGGCGCTGCAGTGGATCGTCCTGGGGCAACGGCCGGGTCACCAACTCCAGGGAGGGATTGATGCGATCTCGCACCAGCTCGGCCAGCTGGCGGATCGTGAATTCACCCGGATTGCCGATGTTGATCGGGCCGGTGTGATCGCCATTCATCAGCCGGATCATCCCCTCGATCAGATCGTCGGCGTAGCAGAAGGAGCGGGTCTGGCTGCCATCGCCGTACAAGGTGAGCGGCTCACCCTTGAGGGCCTGCACGATGAAATTGCTCACCACCCGGCCGTCATCGGGCAGCATGCGTGGCCCATAGGTGTTGAAGATGCGCATCACCCGGATCTCGGTGCCGTGCATGCGCTGGTAGTCGAAGCAGAGGGTTTCGGCGATCCGTTTGCCTTCGTCGTAGCAGGAGCGGATGCCGATCGTGTTCACGCAGCCCCGGTAGCTCTCGGGCTGGGGATGCACCTCCGGATCGCCATACACTTCGCTGGTGCTGGCCAGCAGCAGCCGCGCCCCCACCCGCCGGGCCAGGCCCAGCATGTTGTAGGTGCCCAGAAAACTGGTCTTGGCGGTCTTGATCGGGTTGAACTGGTAGTGCACCGGCGAGGCGGGACAGGCCAGATGCCAGATGCGGTCCACCTCGAGGCGGATCGGATCGGTCACGTCGTGACGCACCAGCTCAAAATCGGGATGGCCGAGCCAGTGGCGGATGTTGTCCTTGCGGCCGGTGTAGTAGTTGTCGAGGCAGATCACCTCCTCACCGGCGTTCATCAGCCGGTCGATCAGGTGGGAGCCGAGGAAACCGGCACCGCCGGTGATCAGGTTGCGGCGTGCCATTTCAGCCTTCCCCCACGGTCCAGACGTTCAGTCCGGCGGCGCGGGCGGCGGCCCCATCGGCCACGGCGCGGGCGTCGAACAGCCAGGCCGGCCGGCGCATCACTCCAGCGATCGAAGCCCAGTCGAGCTGGCGGTAGTCGCGCCATTCGGTGAGGATCAGCACCGCATCGGCGCCGCGGGCCGCCTCAAGCGGTGTGCCCGCTGCCAGCCAGCTGCCATCGGCGCCGATCGGGCGGGATCCGGCAGCCGCATCGGCCGCCACAGGAGAACGCTCCAGATCGCGGGCGATCTGGGCGGAATCCACCTTCGGATCCACGATCGCCAGCTGGGCCCCCTCCTCGATCAAGTCGCGACAGATGCGGATCGCCGGCGCCTCGCGGGTGTCGTTGGTGTCGGCCTTGAAGGCGAAGCCCAGCACCGCCAGGCGCTTGCCGCTCACCGTGCCGAAGAGGCTGTTCACCACAAGCCGAGCGATGCGCTGCTGTTGCCAGGTGTTGAGCCCCACCACGCTCTCCCAGTAGGAGGCCGCCTCCTCCAGGCCGTAGTGGCGGCAGAGATACACCAGGTTGAGGATGTCCTTCTGGAAGCAACTGCCGCCAAAGCCCGGACCGGCCTGCAGGAACTTCGGACCGATGCGGCTGTCGGTGCCGATCGCCCGGCCCACCTCGCGCACATCGGCGCCGGTGGCCTCGCAGAGGGCGGCGATGCTGTTGATCGAAGAGATCCGCTGGGCTAGGAACGCGTTGGCGGTGAGCTTGGAGAGCTCGCTGCTCCAGAGGTTGGTGCGCAGGATCCGCTCCTGAGACACCCAGTGGCCATAGACGCTGGCCAGGGCATCGATGGCGGCCGGGTCCTCGCCGCCGATCAACACCCGATCCGGAACCTCCAGATCCCCGATCGCCGATCCTTCGGCCAGGAATTCGGGGTTGGAAAGCACCGAGAAGGTCTTGCCGCCGCCGCTGCCCTGGGCGCCGCCAAGGATCGCCTTCACGGCTTCGGCCGTGCGCACCGGCAGGGTGCTCTTTTCCACCACGATCGTGTGGCCCTGGGAGGCGGCCGCCACCTGGCGGGCCGAGGCTTCGATCCAGCGCAGGTCGCTGGCTTGGCCGGCCCCCACACCGCGGGTCTTGGTGGGGGTGTTCACCGAGAGGAACACCATGTCGGCGGCAGCGATGGCGCCATCCACCTCGGTGGTGAAGTGCAGGTTGCGGCCCCGGGCCCGGCCCACCACCTCATCCAGGCCGGGCTCGTAGACCGGCAGCCTGGTTAGGTCGGAATCATTCCAGGCGGCGATCCGCTCGGCGTTGAGGTCCACCACCGTGACCTGAATGTCCGGACAGCGGTCGGCGATCACAGCCATGGTGGGGCCTCCCACGTAGCCGGCTCCAATGCAGCAGATGGAGCGGATCGGAGGAATGGTCATCGATGCCAATGGAGACCAAGCGAGGTTACCCCGCTCTCTGCAAAAACAGAATGGGACTTCAACGCTCCATCTCAGCAATGGCCCCAAGGCAGGATGCACTTACCACTGACTCCATCCAACCGTGGTGTGCGGCGAACCGATGGCTACCCGCCTGCTGCTGCTGGCCGATACCACCACGACGGAGGCCCTGGGAAGCAAATTCCTGGCCGGTGCTGGCGCCGCCGACCTGGCAAGCGAGGAACTGGCTGTCGCCTACACCTCCGCCGGGGCGAGTTTCTCGCCGAGCATGGCCCGCCTGCGCGGCAAGATTTTTTATCGCCTCGCTGATCGCCGCAGCTGGGAATGGTGGGGCTTCCAGCGCCAGCTGCTGAGCCGGATCGAGACCCTCCAACCCCGCCTCGTTCTCGTCACCGGCATCCTGCCGTTGGCCCCATCCGTCTTCGAGGCGGTCCAGCGCCAGGGCGGGCGGATCGTGAACTACCTCACCGACGACCCCTGGAACCCGATCCACCGGCGCCGCTGCTTCCTGGCCAACCTGCCCCGTTACGACCACATCTTCAGCACCAAACAGGCCCTACGGCAACAACTGGAGGCGGCCGGCGCCCGCAGCACCAGTTGGCTGCCCTTTGCCTACGACCCCTCCCAGCACGCTCCTCCAGCAGCCGATCCAAGCGATGCAGAGCGCTACGGCGTGGATGTAGCTTTCGTGGGCACCGGTGCTTCGGAACGACTTCCCTGGCTGGCGGCGCTCGCGGATCTACCGGGATTGCGGCGGCGGATCTACGGCAACAGCTGGAAAGGTCTGAGAAGTCCCGGCTGGGAACAGCATGGGGCCGTGACCGGCGAGGCCTACGCCTGCGCCATCCATAACGCCAAGCTTGTTCTAGGGCTGCTGCGCCAAGCGAATGGCGACCTCTCTACCGATCGTTCCTACGAAATCGGTGCGATCGGCGGTTGCGGCCTCTATAAGGACAGCGAAGAACATCGGGCACTTCTGCCGGATTACCCCGACGTGGGCTTCTTCAACACCCCTGCCCAGTTGCGGGAGCATGCCCTGGCGATCCTGGCCGATCCCAGCCTGCAAGTCCAACTGCGCCAGCTGGGCGCAGCGGCCCTGCAGCGACCCGAGCACACCTACGCGGCACGGCTGCGAACGATCCTCGAGTGGGAGCGGGCTTCGGCCCTCGACTTCGAGGGCAGGGCAGCAACCAAGGGCAGGCCATGACCGCAGAGGCACCGATGCGGATCACGATCGTGGTGGGGGGCCGCTGGCATGCCTTCGACCTGGCCCGGGAACTCCACCGCCACGGCCATCTGTACCGCTTGATCACCAACTACCCCCGCTGGTTCGTGCGGCGCTGGGGCATTCCACCCGAGCGGGTGGTGAGTCTGCCCCTCACGTTTTGGCTGGTGAAAGCGATCTATCGCCTTGGCGGAGAGGCTCTGATGATGCGCTGCCAATGGCAGGTGCACCGCTGGTTCGCGCGCCGGGCCGTTGGCCACCTCAAAGGGAGTGAGCTGATCCATGGCTGGTCTCAGTGGAGCGAACCCTCCCTGCTCTGGGCATTCGAACGGGGGATTCCCACCGTGCTGGAGCGCTCCTCAGCCCACATCCTTGAGCAGAGCCGGCTGCTGCGGGAAGAACACCGCCGCCTCGGGCTCACCTGGACCGAAACCCATCCCCGCATCGAGGCTATGGAGTTGCGGGAATATGAGCTAGGCCGTTCGGTGGCGGTGCCGAGCCTATTTGTGGAGCGGAGTTTTCGAGAGCGGGGTTTTCCGGCCGCGCGTTTGTTCCGCAATGCCCTTGGCGTTGACCTGAACCGCTTCCGCCCCGCCGATCAGCCGCCAGAGCCCCCTGCCGCCAAAGGGCTTCGGGCCATCTATGCCGGATCTCTTTCGGTGCGCAAAGGTCTGCCCGATCTGCTGGCCGGGTTTGCCGCGGCCGATCTACCGGGGTCTGAACTCCTGCTCTTAGGAGGAGGTGGTGAGGGTCTCGATGGGCTGCTGGCCCAGCAGCCCGCCTCGGTGCGACGCCTCGGCCACCGGCCCCAAGATGAATTGGTGCAGCATTACGGCCAGGCCCATTGCTTCGTCATGGCCTCGATCGAGGAAGGCATGGCCATGGTCCAGATGCAGGCTCTGGCCTGTGGCCTCCCCCTGATCTGCAGCCCCAACACCGGTGGGGAGGACCTGCTGCGATTGAGCGGAGCCGAGGGGATCCCCCAAGAGCACTGGATCAACGGCGAGGGCCTCGATCAAGACCAAGCCACAATCCTGGAGTTTCCAGCGGGTTGGCTGGTGCCCATCCATGCCCCGCAGGCCATCGCCACCTGCCTGCGACGCCTGGCCCATCAGAGCGGGCTTTGGCAGGAGAAGCGGCGGGCAGCCCTGGCCCTGGCGGGAAGCTCCTTGAGCTGGTCGGCCTATGGCCAGCGGGCGATCAGCCACTACCGCCAGCTCTTAGCAGCCGGGCAAAACGCTGGCCAGGAGCCCGATCCCAGCTGAATTGAACTCCATAGCTTTCAGGCATACTGGCCTCCAACTGTCAGCGGCTATCCGCTGAGCCAAGACATCCAGAGACCGATCGCGATGCACCTTGCCAAATCCAGCGATCGGCAGGACAAGCTGGATCTGGTGCTTGGCAAGTCATCCTTCCTCATCCACCCTGCCAAGGCACTGGTGGCGGGAATTCTTTTATGGCTGCCCCTCGGCATGCTCAGCGGCCGCTGGCTGGCGATGGCCTGGTGCTGCTGGTCCCTCGTACTGCTGGCCACGGCGCTCTGGCTGGAACGCCCCTGGTTGAACCGCCTGCCCCTGCCGCCGATCACCGTGATTACCCTGGCCGGAGCCATCCGCTGGGGGCTGGGGGCTGGCTTGCTGGTGGCGGCCGGTGACCGGGTGGCCCCAGAACTGAAGGGCTGGGCCCAGGCCGTGGAGCCGGCCCAGGCCCTCTGGGGCATTGTGTCCACCGCAATCGTGCTGGCCGGGCTGCTGAACAGACCCCTGTTGCGACGCCTCGATCCCGCCCCGATGAGTCAGGCGATGGCCCGGCGTCTCCCGCTGCTCGTGCTGGTGCTGGGACTATTCACCTGCTCCTACCTGCTGGTTGGTGTGGTCAGCGGCACCCTGGATCGAAGCAACGCTAACTATATTTTTTGGACCACAAAACTCTGGAGAGCGGACACGATCTTCGTGCCCTTCATGCGCTTGCGGAACTTCTTCCCCCTGCTACTGCCGCTGGCGGTGCAAACGTGCCTCAAACGACCTGAAGGCCGCAAGCACCGGATCAATGCGCCATTGGCGGCCCTGCTGATCATCATGGGGCTGCTCTCCTTGATATTGGGCGGCATGACCGGCGGCAGGGCCTTGCTGATCTTTCCGCTGTTGCTGATGCTTTGCGGACTTTGGATGACTGAACTTTCGCCAATTCTGATCAGAGGTCTTGCTGTGGCCCTTCTGATCTTCAGCTTGGTCTTTATACCCCTAATGGCCACCCTTCGGGACACGCCAGCCTTCCAAGCCACCTCCGCCCAGAATCCATTCGACCGCGGGGCTGTCATTGGCGAAGCCCTGATCGAAGCCAAAGCCAAACCAAGCTCCCTCGGACTGCTTGGCCGCGATCTCTTCCCTTCGAGTGATCCTTTTCTCTTCCACCCCCCCGGATCAGAACTACCTGCGGCCGGCAACCAAGGACTAGGAGCACTTCTTTATCTTTGGGTTCCCAAGCATCTCTACCCCAATCGTCCCGAAATCAATGACGGCCACCTGATCGCCAAACAGATCATGGGAGAGATGAACACAGGCGTGGTCGACGGCCAGCACGTGTGGTTTCCCAACGTGAGCTTTGGCGGTGATCTCTACCGAAGGTATCGCTGGCCAGGCGTTGTCTTAGGCGCCGCAGGATTCGGCCTTTTCTATGCACTGATGGCACGAATCTGGTATCAAAGCGCTTCACTATCCCAATCATTATTCCCCTTGCTTCTGGCCATCTATCCAGCCAGCTTCATCGATGGCTTGCCGCTGCGCTCTCTTTCAGAAACCATCTGGAACTGGTTTTGGGAGTTTCCCAAATATCTGCTGGTCTTACTTGTCTTGAGCTGGGCTGTCGAAGGCCTGCACCGCCTCATCAGCCGCCGATCTGTCAGCGGTGCCGATGCCTGAAGTCACCGGAGAGACACCCGCCACGCCCCCCCGGCTGCGGACAGGTTTCCTGCATCTGCTGGGGGGATCGGTGGTGGGTCGGGGCCTCAGTTTCATCGGCAACCTGCTGCTCAGCCGTGCCCTCGGCCCCGAGAACCTCGGAATCGTGAACCTCATCCTCAGCACCACCCAAACGGTGGAGATGACGGTGCGCAGCGGCGTGGACTTTGGCCTCAGCTATGCCCTCACCGGCGAAGGAGCCTCCCTGCCGGAGCAGCGCCAGGGTGAAATCGCCCATGCTGCGCTGCGGGTGGTGCAGGTGAGCACCTTGATGGTGGGCCTGGCCGTGTGGCTTTGGGTGATGCCGGGCCGTGGCCTGCTGCCCACCCATCTTCCCCTGCCAAGGGGCTGGCTGATCACCCTGTTGCTCGTGATCTGCAGCCTGGAAAGTCTCGGAACCGTGCAATGGGATCTGCTGCTCATCCGCGGTCAGACCGGCGCCCTTGCCCTGCGCCAGGGCCTGTTCGCCCCCCTCAAGATCGTGGCGGCTTGGCTGGGGGCGTTGTTCTCAGGTCTGGCCGGTGCCCTTGGGGGCTATGCCCTCGCCGTGGCAGCCCAGGCCCTCTGGCTCTGGCGTATCGGCCGCGGGCTGTTGCCTTGGCCCCAGCAGCGGCACTTCGACGCACCGGCCGCCCTTGAGCTGGCGCGGGTGGGCATGCCCCAGTACTTCACCAACGTGCTCGCCACCCTGGTTTTTCTGCCGCTGCTCGCTGGCGTGGCCAAGGGTGCGGGCCTCGCCGACGTGGGCTATCTGCGTGTCGGCCAGATTCTGGTGCAGCTGTTCACCCTGCTGCCGGGAGCCCTGGTTCCCGTGTTGTTTGTGCAGCTGCGGGCCGGAAATGGCTTCCAGGAAAGGATGAGGGGCACGGAGCGATCCCTGCGGGCCCTCTGGTGGACAGCCCTGGTGTGCTTGGCGGTCTTCCTGCTGGTCGACCGCTGGCTGCTGACCCTGTTCTTCGGCCCTGCCTTCCTGCCCGCCCTGCAGGCCACCCGGGTACTGGTGCTGGGGGCGATCGGCGAATCGATCGGCCAATTGCTGCATCAACCGCTGCTGGCCTCCCGGCGGATGCGGCTGTTTTTGCTGGCCCAAAACGGCGGAGCCCTGCTGGCGGCCTTGGCCGGTGGCCTGCTGATCCCCCGGATCGGCGCCGCTGGCTTCCTGGCCTCGAAACTGATCTACGGCCTTGTTCCGATGCTGATGTATTTCGCTGCGGCCCGGCCGGAATTCGTGAACCCTGCTCCCCTGATCCGCCTGTTGGTGCTGAGCCTGGCGCTGATTCCGATCTGCTGGCTGCCTTCGAGCGGGAGCCAGCCGAGCCCCACCGAAGTGGTGGTGGTGGTGGTGGCCCTGGCGGTGCTGGCCTTCGACGGCGGTTCGCTGCTGCGCGGACTGCGGAGCCGCTGATGCGCATCCTTCACTTCATGCCGGTCTATGCCCCCGCCTGGCAGTACGGCGGCCCGGTGCTGAGTGTGAGCAGACTCTGTGAAGGGCTGGCTCGGCTCAACCTCGATGTGCGGGTGCTCACCACCAATGCCGGCCTGCCGGAGCTGCCCCTGGAGCAACTCGGCAAGCCTCTGTTTCGCCATGGCGTGCAGGTGACCTACCACCCAGTGGATCGCAACAGCGGAACGATCCGCTCGGCAGCCCTGGAACGGGCTCTGCCCGCTGCCCTGGACGGTGTGGATCTGGTGCACCTCAGTGCCATCTGGCAGCCCCTTGGACTGGCCGTGCAGCGGTCCGCCCTGCAAAGGGGAATCCCGGTGCTCCATAGCCTCCGGGGCGCCCTGGGGCCCTACTCCTTCCGCCGGGGTTGGTGGAAGAAAATTCCCTGGTACCTCCTTCGCGAATACCCCCTGCTCCAGCGGGCAGCAGGCCTCCATGTCACCAGCCGCCAGGAAGAGCGGGAACTGAGGGGACGGGGGTTGACGGCCCCTCGCTGGCTGCTCCCCAACCCCCTCGACCTTTCCCATCTAGGCGTGGATCCCCTGCTGGGCACCAGGAGCCGGCGGCAACTGGGCCTGGACCCCACCGGCCCAGTGCTACTGGTTTGCGGCCGATTGCATCACAAGAAAGGGCTGGACCTCTTGCCGCAGGTGCTAGCTGGCCTGGCCAGCCAGAACTGGCAATTACTGGTGGTTGGCAGCGATGATGATGGCAGCGGAGCGCAGCTCAGAGCGGGACTCGAACGCCATGGGCTTGGTGGGCGGTTGCGCTGGTTTCCAACCCAGGCCCCAACCGATCTGGGTGCGATTTACAACGCCGCAGACCTCCTGCTGGTGCCCAGCCGCCACGAAAATTTTGGCAACGTTGTGGTTGAGGCCCTCGCCTGTGGCACAGCGGTCCTGGTTAGCGACCGTACCGGGATAGGGGGTGACCTGATCGCAGAGGCACCGCCAGGCTTCGGGGCGGTGTTGCCCCGCCAACTCGGGCTCTGGAGCAGCTGGCTGGCTGGCTGGCTGCAGCAGCCCAACCGGGCAACCCCAGCCGCAGCTGCCTGGGCAGCAGAGCGCTACGACCAGGCGACCGTGGCCCAGCAGGCCAAAAGGATCTACAGCGAGATCCTGCAGACTTGGCCCACACGAGCACCCCGGCCCTGAGCCCCCAACCTCCTCCCATTCGCCCTGCGATCAATCGTCTCCACATCAGTGCCCCTATGACGATTGCCCCTGTGACTATCGCTGCTGTGGTGATCAGCCTGAATGAGGCCCAGAATCTGCCGCGCTGCCTAAACTCCGTTCAATGGTGTAATGAGCTGCTTCTGGTCGATTCGGGCAGCACCGATGGCAGCCAGTCCATCGCATCAGGCCTCGGAGCCCGAGTACTGGAGCACCGCCAGCAAGGTCGCTTTTCGTTCACCGCACAGCGCAACTGGTCTTTGGATCACGGTGGGCTATGCAGTGACTGGGTGCTCTTTCTGGATGCCGATGAGGAAATCAGCCCCGCCTGCCGGAGCGCCATCGAGACCTCAATCCATTCGGCCCAGCATCAGGAGGGAGCACCGGTGGGTTTTGAACTTACACCGCGCTACTGGTTTCTTGGCCGTTGGCTCCGGTTTACCCAGGGCTATCCCAACTGGCATCCTCGCCTGGTCCGCCGAGGCCACCTGGTCCTAGAAGGAAGCATGTGGGAGAGCTTTCCGACCGGCAGCCGGGTGGGTCGCATTCATGAGCCCTATGAACACTATGCCTTCAGCAAGGGGATAGACGACTGGCTGGAACGCCACCGTCGCTATGCAGCCTGGGAGGCCGAACGTACGGTCGCTTTCCTGGATGGTGAGGGGCCTGGGGCCCTCGGTAGCAGCCGTCGTCTCCCCCTGCGCCGCTTGGCCGCCCGGCTCTGGCCCCTTAGGCCTGCGTTGCGCTTCAGCCAAAAATATCTGCTTCAGGGAGGGTTTCTGGAAGGTTGGCAGGGCCTGCTCTTCTCCCTGCTGATGGCGGTCTACGAATTAGTCACGGTGATCAAGGTGATCGAACGACGACGCACCGCCCGAGGTCTCCCACTTTGAACGCACGAAGGGCAGCGCAAACCGCGGTTCTCAGTACCACTGCTGAAGGGCCATCGGTTGAGCTGGGCCGAGTGCTGCTGATCAGCGAACACTTCGCACCCAGCACCGGCGCCACCGCTCAGCTCATGACCGACCTGGCCCGGGGCCTGGCACGGCGCGGCTGGGCCATCACGGTGCTCACCGCCACCCCAGGCCCGGCCATGCCGTTTGAGACGATTCGTCTGGGGGGTTCCAGGGACGGGAGCACCACCAGGAGCGTGGTCCAAAAAGCCCTGCGCGGTCTGCGTTTCCTCGTCGGTTCGCTGGTCTGGAGCCTGGCGCATGGACGACGCGGCGATGTGGTGCTGATCGTGTCAAACCCACCCTTCATCGGGCTGCTGGGGCCATGGATTCAATGGCTGCGGGGACTGCCCTATGTCTTCGTCTTCCAGGACCTTTTCCCACGCTCCGCCGTGCTCAGCGGTGTGCTGCCAGCAGCCGGGCCGATCACTGTGCTGTGGCGGGGCCTGATGGCCGAGGTGTGCCGCCGCAGCAGCCGCACGGTGGTGCTCAGCCAGGCCATGGAGGACCGGCTGCGGCGCGACCTCGGCAACGACCTGCCCCTCAGCGTGATCCACAACTGGGCCGTGGAACGGGGTCTCGATATCCCCCGGGCCGACAATCCCTTTGCCATGGAACACGGCTTTGCCCACCGTTTCACCTTGCAATATTCCGGCAATTTTGGCCGCCTCCACGACCTGCTCACCCTCTTGGAGGCAGCGCGGGTGCTGGAGCACAACCCCGTGCAGTTCGTGTTCATCGGCGGCGGCGCCAAACAGTCGCAGATCGATGCCTATGCCCGCAGCTTTGACCTGCCCCATCTGTTGCAGCTGCCCTATCAACCCCGGGAGCGATTGCCCCTCAGCCTCGCCGCCTGCGACATGGCCGCCATCGGCCTGATGGTGGGCGCCGAGGACACGGTCGCGCCCTGCAAGTTCTATGGAATCCTGGCCAGTGGCCGGGGGCTGGTGCTCATCGCGCGGCGGAGTTGTGATCTAGCCCAACTGGTGCTGGCCGAAGGTTGCGGCATCGTGGTGGAACCTGGAGAGGCCACCGAACTGGCGGATCGGCTGCTGGCCTTAGCGGGCGATCCAGCCAGCGTGATGGCGATGGGACAGAACAGCCGGCGGCTCTACGAACGCCAATTCGGTCTGGAGCGTTCGTTGGAGCATTACGACCACCTGCTGCAGGGGGTGGGATCAGCCGCCCCGCCAGGCCCGAACCGCCGGCCATGATCCTGCTGATCGGCTACGACGTCAGCCGTCGGGGTGGCATTGAGCGCCTCACCCTCCAGGTAAAAACGGCCCTGGAAGACCATGGCCAGGACGTGCTGCTGCTCTGCCCTAGCAAGCTGGGGCCTGGGGGGCTGGGGCGTTGGATTGGCCGGGGGCGTTTCCTGCTGGCCCTCTGCCTCTCGCTACCAAGGGCCAGCACGGTGCTGAGCATGCACGCCCTCCTGCTGGCCCCTCTGCGGTGGCTCGCTCCGCTGATGGCGGTAGCGGGCCTGGTCAGCGGTACGGTCCGCCGCCAACGCCACTTCTGCTGGCTGCACGGCATTGAGGTCTGGGGTGATGCCCTAGGTCCGGTGGGCGCCGACCTGAAGCGTTGCGACGGCCTGATTGCCAGCAGCCGGTTCAGCCGTGACCGGGTGTGCGAACAACCCGGCCCCTGGCCACCGGTGGCCGTGGTCCACCCGATGGCCGACCTGATCGATGCCCACCACCCCCCCCTGCCCTTATCTTCGGCGCCGATCCTGCTGACGGTGGCCCGGATGGTGCGGGAGGAGCGCTACAAGGGTCATCGCATCGTGCTTGCCGCCCTGGAGATCCTGCGCCAACGGCAGCTCCTCCCCGCCAACCTCCGCTGGCAGGTGATCGGTGATGGGGATGACCGGGGCGCTCTTGAGGAGGAGACCCATGCCAAGGGTCTGGCCCCCTGGGTGCAGTTCCTGGGGGGGGTTGATGATTGGGAGCTCGAGCACCAACTCCGCCACTGCAGTCTGCTGGTTCTGCCCAGTGCCTATGCGGCGGTGCCGGGAAGCCGCGCCGAAGGGGAGGGCTTCGGCATTGTCTATTTGGAGGCTGCCCAGGCGGGTAGGGCTTCGATCGGCTGCCGCCAAGGTGGGCAGAGCGATTTGATTGTGGATCACACGACGGGCTGGCTGATCGACCCCGATCCCGAAGCGCTGGCAAACTGCCTAACCGGGGTCTTTGCCGATCCCGAAACCCTCAGCCGCTGCGGCGAGCGGGCCCGTCAACGGGCCTTGGCTTGCTTCGGCAAGGACCGTTTCAGCGACAGCTTGTTGGCTGCCCTCCAGCTCCAAGCACCCGGGGAGGCCTGAACCATGTGCGGTCTGTTCGGCAGCGTGGGGCTGGGGGATCTGCCCGAGGCGGCCATCCTGGAGGCCCTACGGGGGCGGGGCCCCGATGACCGGGGCCGCTGGCAAGGAGGGCTGGCGCTGCTCCTCCATACCCGCCTGGCGATCCAGGATCTCTCCCCCCTAGGCCACCAACCGATGCTGAGCGACAACGGCGCCTTGGCGCTTGTGTTCAACGGCGAGATCTACAACCAGCAGGAGCTGCGGCTTGCCCTGGAGGCCGAAGGGGAGCAATTCCGCTCCCGCAGCGACACCGAAGTGCTGCTGCGCGGTTTTCAGCGGTGGAAGAACGACCTTTGGGGCCGTTTGAATGGCATTTTTGCGGTAGCCAGCTGGGACGTGGAAGCTCAGCGCCTCACCCTTGCCCGCGACGGCTTCGGGGTGAAACCGCTGCTGTGGAAACGGGAGATCCGCGGCTGCGCCTTTGGTTCCGAGCTCAGCGCCTTTGAAGCTGCCGGATTAGCGAGCCGCCGCCACCTATCGGCTGAAGCGCTGGAGAGCTATGCCCTATGGGGCGCCGTGGCCGCGCCCCTCACCCTGCTTTCGGGGGTGGAGGTGTTTCCCGCCGGCCATTGGGGCCAGTGGAGCCCGGGGGGAACCTGGACTCTCCACAGCTTTGCCGACCCACTCCCCCCCCTGAAGGCGGGCCCTCCTGCGGATGACATCCCTGCATGGAGCGACCCGGCGGCCCAGGTGGGAATCACCCTGCTGCGGGCCGTGGAACGCCAGGCGATCGGTGATGTTCCGGTGGGTCTTTTCCTCAGCGGCGGTCTCGATTCCGGCCTGCTGGCCGCCTGTCTGCGCCGGAGCCAGAGCGGCCCGATCCGCAGTGTTGCCGTGGGCTTCGATGGGTTGCCGGGGGCGGTCGATGAAACCGATCTGGCCTCACTCACCGCCCACCATCTAGGCCTCGAGCACCAGACCCTTCGCATCGGCAAGCCCCAGCTCGAGGCAGCCTTCGATGGCTTTCTTGAGGCGATCGACCAGCCCAGCATTGATGGCTTCAACAGCTACCTGGTCGCCGCTGCCGCCAGCGCCGGTGGGATGCGGGTGGCCTTCTCCGGGCTGGGGGCCGATGAACTGTTCGGTGGTTACGGCCACATGGTGGGTCTGGATCAGAATCGGTTGCTGCGGGTGCGGCAGATCCGCGCTGCAGGTCTGACCCCCTGGCGGCGACGACATCTGCGGGAGGGGAGGGGGCGATTGCTGCCCGCAGATCAACGCACGATGGCCGCCGGTCTGCCTAGTCGGGCCGATCCATCTGAGGGGATCGTGCCCCTGCGGGCCGCCAGCCTGCTGGAGTTGCGCGGCTACCTGCACGACACCCTGCTGCGGGACGGCGACGCCGTCACGATGCACCATGGCCTCGAATTGCGGGTGCCCTTCCTGGATCCAGAACTGGCAGCCCTCGCTTTAAGCCTGGATGAGACGCAACACCAGCAAGGGGGGCCCAAAGGATTGCTGCGGCAGGTCGCCTCACCCCTGCTACCAGCCGCTGTGCTGGCCAGCCCGAAACGGGGCTTCAATCTGGCCCTGGCGCCCTGGCTGCTGGACCATCCGCGCTTCGCCCCAGGGCGGATCAGTCGGCTGCTCAGCTGGGAACTGAAACGACGCGACCAGCGGGATCCCAAACTGGCCGTAGCCGCAAGCTGGCTCGTGTTGCGGGCCACAAACCGCTGGGGCTCCTATTGGCGTTGGGTGGTTCTGGCCGAATGGCTCCACCGGGCGTAGGCGGCCACGAAGGCGCAGAGCAGCAGCCAGGGCAGGCTCACCTTCATCATCACCAGCAGGTCACCGAACCAGGAAGCCCCCTGACCCACCACAAAAAGGGCCCCGAACGGGAGAACCCAGGTCCAGCGGCGCCAGAGGACGAGATGGCAGAGGGCCCACCACAGGGCCGCCATCGCTAATCCGGTGATCAGGGCGAAGCAGACAACACCCAGGAAACCTCCATTCGCCACGGCATTCAGCCATGGGGTTTCCATCATGTCGATCACAAAACCCTTGGGTATCACCTCCGGCAGGCCCCAATTGGTCCAACCAGGACCACCGACTCCAAGGGCCCTGCTGACGAGATCTTCAGCACCATGGCTGCCCCAGTCAGGCAATCGAGCCTTGAGGCTGGCCGGAAAAACGCGGAAGATCTCCGGGGGCAGCCAGCCCAAGGGTTCGTTGATCCGCAGCAAATCGGCCTGGCGCAGATCAAGAAGCACGGAAATCGAAGCCATGCCGGCCTTATTGTAAGAAAAGTCATTGAGGGCCGAATGCATCATCTGGCCCGGCAGCAGACCACCAATGAAGTTGCGGGTCGAAATGGCGAGGTATTCAGCTAGGGGCTGACCAGGGCGAGGCGGATAACGGCCAAAGCGGAGAGCCGTGGGAATGGCGTAGGCCAAAAGCAGCCCGATCGGCACGCCAACAACAAGCTGACGCCGCCTCAGCCAGCGGGACAGGACGAGACCCGCCAACACCACGGCGAGGAGAGTGAGGAAGCGTTGGCGCAAGAGAATAAAGGTAAGAATTTGCAGACTTGCCACGGCGATGTAGCGAGGAGCTTCGCCATGAGCGTCCGCAGGCCGGCGCAGAGACCGGCGCAGAGAGAAGACCCGCAAGGAAGCGGCAAGCAGCGGAATCGCCTCCAAGGGAAACAAACCCTTCACGAAGGGGCTTAAGAACAGGGGTACTTTCTCGTAGAAGGCACCGGCATCAGCTGACCGGGTGGCAATATAGGGCGCAATCAAAACAGCCATGACCGCCATCAGAGCCGCCACCACGATCAATTGATTGGCCGGCACCGCCGGTAGTCCCTGCCAGCGACGGGCCAGTGGAGAACCCCGCAGCCACCAGGCCAGGCCAGCCAACCCCAACAGCAGCAGCGGATAGGCGACCAGACTTGCCAAGGAGGCCTGAGCCATCAGGGGCTTGCGCACAATCCAAGCGTAATTATTCTGAACTTCCGAATTAAGCAGGATCGCACCCAAGTTAATCGGTCCGAAATAGAAAAGCCAATGCAAGCCAATGGCCACGGCCAAGGGCTGGAAGGGGCTTTGCTTCAACCCAGACAGAAGCGGCACGGCGAGGCGGCCCAACAAGGCCAACAGCACGACCAAGGCCAGCAAGCTGTTGGCCAAGATGCCGAAAAAAGCCAGTGGATAAAACACAGAAGATTGTTGTAGTGCGCCGGCTCGAACCATTATGCAGGGGCGGATCAAACCAATGGGCGGGCTGGGCTGGAGCGCCTGAACGCTATGGGCACACCCGCCATGGTCACCGCCGCCACGGCATCGGCCAGTTCGAGCGGATGTGGCAGGGCCGCAGCGGAATCAGCACCAACCCGTGGAGTTTGGGAAAACCCACTGTCCAGCAAAGCCTGCAACGCTCCGGCCAGGGCGCTGGCATCGCCGGAGGGGAAAACGCGTGATCCAGCTGGGGGCGCCACCGGCCCGGCCACCAGATCACGGGCACTGCCGGCGTGGTCACTCACCAGAAGCGCCAGACCGAATTGAAGGGCTTCATTGACGACCAGCCCCCAAGTCTCCCCCTGGCGCGAAGGAAACACCAGCGCATCGGCCATCGCATACCAACGCCCCAACTCGCTCTGATTCACGAAACCAGCAAAGTGGCAGTGTCCTGGCAGCAGGTGCTCGGCCGCTGAGCGGAAAGAGTCCCGCAGGGCACCATCCCCAACCACTAGGAGCCACATCCGCTGCCGCTGCTCCGCGCTCAGCAGATCTAGGGCTTCCACCAGGAGGCCGGGGTGCTTCACCGCCGTGATCTTGCCGCTCCAAACCAGCACCAGCGCGTCGGCCGGAATCGCTTCGGATTGGCGTAGCTGGGCCCGTTGCGGCAGCCACTGCTCCACCTGCTGTCGGAAAAACTCCACATCCACGGCATAGCGAACCGGCGTCCGGCGCTGGGGGGGGACCCCCAGGCGAGCGAAGTGGTCGTTGGAGTCGGAGCCAATGGGGAAAACATGGTGAAACATCCGGTACCAGAGCCGCAGCACCTGATCCTTGGACCACTGCCGAGAGCGGGAATGGTCCAGCGCCCGATCGGTCGCTTCGGCCCGCAGCAACAGCCGCTGCCCACTGGCCCGCAACAGCACGGTGGCCAAACTGATGAAGGCGGGGCTGTAGGCAAACACGAGCACCGCATCGGGGCGGAAAGCGCAAATCAGGGCTACCGCCCGCAGGGCGATCGGCAGGGCGGAAGGCCAGCTGGAGAGGGCCGCCAGGGGAGCATGGCTCGCGAATCGGTGCGGAAAACCCTCCGAAGGAGCGCTGTCCCATGCAAAGGGAACACCGAAATCAGGGTCCAGGCTGGCGCGCAGCCCGTGGTCACAACCGAAAATCACCAGAAGTTCAAGATCGGAGCGGGCATGGAGGGCCTGAAACACCGGCTTGGTGTACTGCACCGGATGGGTGATCAGGACGGCAAGTCGAGCCAATGGCATGTTCACTCAGCCCCCCCCTACGGGTCGGAATGTCCACACAGCATTGACCAGATCCTGGGGATCGGGCACCGGGCGGGCGCTGCGGGGCCAGGGCCAGGCCGCTACGGCCTGCTCAAGGGCAGCGGCGAGGGAAGCCGGATCAGCGGCATGGAACATCCAACCGGCGGAAGCATCGCTCACCAGATCATGCCCGCTGCTCACCCGGTCGCTGACCAGCACCCTGGCCCCCAGACCCAACCGCATCGGGCTGCCAGGCCAGGGTGGTTTGCAGGGCCTTCGGCGCAGCCATCACCCCGCTCCAACCCGAAAGTTCGGACAGGGGGCCTTCACGCAGCACCGCATGGGAGTAGCCGCCCAGTAGGTCACAGTCCCAGGCGAAGCTCAGGCCGAAGTCGGGATCGAAGCTCGCCCCATCCACTCCGTGCAGACAGCCCAGGAAGACCTTGGTCTGCCATTCATCGCAGGTTGCCAAACCTCGGAACACCGGCACGAAGTACTGCACCGAATCGGTGGCGATGATCGCCAGCCGGGGCCTCATGGTGTCGGCCATGCCGACCGATCCGTCGGCGTCAGGGCCGATGGCTTGCCACACAGCCGCCGGGCCAAGGCCTCGGCGGCAAGCCGGTGGCCGGCCTGGTTCCAGTGACCGTAACCAGGTTGCTGACCGCTAAAACCGTGGAGGGTGATCCCGTCGCGGTCAGCGCGCTGCTGGAGCTCCTCAGCCAGCGGCAGGTAGGGCACGCCCAGGGGTGCCAGAACGCTGCTGAGGCGTTCCTCCCGCGCGAAGGGCCGCAGACCTGCGCTCAGGAAGGCCTTCTGTCGTGCGGCACGATCCGGCCAGGTCTGTTCCGGTGTGGAGAGGGACGTGACGATCAGCTCGCCGCCACCGGCCTTGACCTCGTCGCGAAGGGCATGCAACAGGGCCCCGGTCATGGCCCAGCCCTTGGGATCATCCTGTTCAGGCAGCGGCGTGCCAGCCAAGGCTTTGGGAGCGGGACCGCGGCGGGAAGCCCAGCGGTTTTTGGCCTCATTGGCCAGCTGGAGGATGGCAGACCGGTCGACAACGACATCGAGGAACCGGCCCAGGGGAGAGAAGCGGAAGCGGGATCCTGGCGAGCTCCGAAAGCCGTTATCGATCACCACGGTGCCCGCCGGGCCGAACCGGAAGACCGGCAGATCCGGGCGAGGCTGGGGGGTGTTGTCCTGGATGTCGTTGCCGAGGAACATGGCCAGGAGCACCTTGCGCGGGGCGTAGGCCTGGGCCTGCTGCCGCCAGGTGAGCAGCTCAAGACCGGTGCCATAACCTCCAACTCCAAAATTCACGATCTCCACCCCACCGGGATAGCCCCTTCGCAAGGCGCAATCCGGAGTGGCATTGAGGAGCGCTTCGAGCTGCTTCCACCAGGTGGCCTCAAGGTTCACCTGCAGGGCCTCACTGAAGGAATCCCCCAGCACCGCCACCCGCAAGACCCCTGCCGCCGGTTGGGGGTTGTGGTCCACATCCCGCAGGCCATCGCGGTTGATGGTCACCTTGCCCTTGCCTTCGCGGGTCCACAAACCCGCGGCGCCGGGCCTGAGCGTGTAGCCCCGTACCGGATCTGGCCGGTAAAAAGCCGGATAGCGCACGCCTGCCACCCGCAGGGCCACTTCAATCAACACCAGCAGCCCCAGCAGCATCGCCAGGTTGAAGGCCAAAACGCGAACCACCTGGGCAGGGCGCGTGGCGGGGGATGGCACGGGGCGGATGGACGACCAGCGGAGTGGCATTTTCGCACCACCAGGCCTTAGGGCCTGACGATCTGATGCAGCAACTGGCCAAAGGAAACCAACAGCAAGCGCAGGTCGAGGGGAAGGGAGTGATTGCGGAGGTAATAGAGGTCGCGGGCGAGCTCCCAGGCGATGGCGTCCGGCTCCTGGGGCGGGGCACCAGCGATCCGGCCCCAACCCGTCATGCCGGGACGCATCCACTGGCGCAGTTCGGCGCCAGGGAAGCGCTGCTCCAGTTGCTCCATCATCGCAAGGCTGAGGGGGCGGGGTCCCACCAGGCTCATCTCACCCCGCCACACATTGACCAGCTGGGGCAAGGCCGCGTACGGTGCGTCTCCAGCGAACCTGACCCTCTGAAAGGCCCGGCCATTTCGGCCGCTGCAGAGATCACGGGTGAGCCGCATTTCGGCGAAGGCGCAGGCCAGGGCACCGCAGGGCAGGAGCAGCACCAGCAAAAGCCCGCTGACCAGCAGATCGGCCAGCCGCTTCAGCCTTTCGGTGGGGCCGCTGCGGGAATGGCTAAACACCTGGACGCGCTCGGCCCAGCCCTCCGGCACAAGATCGGGCGGAAGCCGCTGCAGAAAGACTTCGGCCCAGCCCCGCAGGGAGAGGAGGCGCACACCGCTCTGCTGCCACTCCAACATCACCTGGCGGTCTGCGGGGGTCGGGTCCAACTGGGAACCGATGGCTACGCCGTCGAGATCGATTAGGGAGGCTAGGGCGGGGGGCAGAGGGAGCATCCTGCGCTCAGCAGAGCGCCACTCCAGACCGCAGGGGATCACACAACCGCCTAAATCGATGGCTCTGGAGAGCACGGAGCGTTCCGCCGGAGAGGCGATCAGCAACCAGCGCTCCTGGGGCTGCCAGAGATGGGAGGTGATCTGGCTGAGACGTAACAGCAGGTTGGAGAGGAAGCCGAGCGTTAATACGGGCACCAAGAAGCGGCGGCCCATGGTGGAGCTGAACAGCTCACCCCGCAAAGCGGTGGCAGCAGTGGCGAGCACAAAAACACCCAGGGCAGCGGCAACACAGTTGCGGAACTGGCGTCCGGCGGTGAGCTGTCGCCTGGACAGGGCGGTGTAGGTGCCCAGGAGAAAGTGGATCAGCAGCCAGGCAAGGGAGAGCGCAAAGGGACCGGCACTCAGGCTGGGCCACTCGCCATAGCGCCAGATGTAGACCCCCACCCAGCTGATCGACAGCAAAAGTGCGTCAAAAAGGGCGTAAACCAGGGGTGAGGGGCCCCTGCGACCCGTATGGGCAAGGCCTTGACCCTGCCCCCCCCCGGGGTCGCTTGAAAACGTCGGTGGCAAGAAAGCTGGACCCACACCCATAGAGTCGCAGATCGGTAGCTTCCTTGGCATGTGGTGGCGCAACCCCTGGCTGCAGCAACGCAGGAAGCTGCTTGGACTGGCCATCTTCGACAGCCTGCTGATCTTCGCGGCCTACAACGGCCTCTTCCTACGGCTATTCCACCAATGGGCTGGCCTCACCACCACGGTTGGTGTGCTGATCGCCCTTTGGGTTGGGGCCTCCTACCTGCTGGGCCGCTACTCCCACCAAGAGCTTCGACAACGGGACTCCCGCCGCCGTCTTTTCTCGACGCTAGCGGTGGCGCTGCTGGTGCTGGCGACCGTGGTGGTTGTCGTGAATTGGGGCCTCAAGGCGGAGGACCCCCGCACCTTCCGCCGCTTCCTGCTGCCCTTGCTGGCCAGCGTGACCTTCGCCTCCGCCATCGCCCAGGCATGGCTGCTCAAGCGGCAGAAGCAGCAACAGCGATCCTTTCTCCTTGTTGGTGAAGTGGCCATTCTGGCCATACTTCGCCATGAGCTCAACCGGGACTTTGTCCCCCGTGAGCTATCGCTCAGCTACCTACCCACCGACGAATCCCCGCTTCGCCCCAATGGATCATCACCATTCGACGTAAGTCTTCTGGATGGAGATTATAGCGGAATTGCCGTGAGCGAAACCGCCCAGATTGACGACCTTTTTGTCCAAAGACTGCTAGCCCAAAGAAGCTCTGGCACAACCATCTATGGTCTTGTTAATTGGACTGAACAACACCTACAAAGGGTCCCGCCCGAACTCTTCTCTAGCCGCTGGCTGGTACAAGCCGAGGGTTTCGAGCTCCAGCCGGGGCGCTGGGGCTGGCGGTTAAAACGCTTGGGCGATGTGGCCGTGGCTGGCCTGCTGTTGCTACTGACCTCGCCGCTGATCGCCTTGTCAGCCCTGCTGATTCGCCTCGAGGATGGAGGCCCGATTCTATACAGCCAAGAGCGCACTGGACTGTATGGAGACATCATCAGAATTTGGAAGTTACGCACGATGACCCCCCAGGCGGAAGTTGCTGGAGCCCAATGGGCCAGCCGCGGCGACCACCGCATCACGCGAATCGGCCATTGGCTACGCAAGTTGAGGATTGATGAGCTACCTCAACTGATCGCTGTCTTGAAAGGTGAAATGAGCCTGATCGGTCCAAGGCCCGAACGCCCCGAAATCGAACTCGATCTTGAGAAACAGATTCCCCACTACAGAACCCGCCACTGGCTACGCCCCGGCCTGAGCGGCTGGGCCCAGGTCTGCTATCCCTATGGAGCAAGCATTGAAGATAGTCGTATGAAATTAAGTTACGATATTTTTTACCTCCGCAATGCCAATCTCATGTTGGATTTGCTGATTCTGATCAAAACTTTTCGCCTGGTTTCCCGTGGCCAAGGTGCTGTCCCCCAGTCGATCGCCGCCCCCAGTCTCGGGGCGTTATCCACGCCAGGCATGGATCGCTCCCGCTGAGGCACTTTCAACCTGGCTCAACCCATCAGGTTGAAGCGGAGACAGCCAGCGCCAGCCTCGCTGGGCAATTTGGCCTAGCTTCGGACCCATGGCAAAGCTGCTGATCACAGGTGGTGCCGGATTCATCGGCAGCCACACCACGCTGTTACTCCTGGAAGCGGGCCACCAGCTGGTGGTACTGGATGACTTCTCCAATAGCAGCCCGGAGGCCCTGCAACGGGTATCGCGCTTAGCCGGGGCTACCGCAAGCTCAAGGCTCACGCTTGTGGAGGGTGACATCCGCGATCCCCTGGCCCTCGATCAAGCCTTCCGGAGCAGGCCAGGGTCCTACGACGCGGTGATCCACTTCGCTGGTCTCAAGGCCGTAGCCCAATCGGTGCATCAGCCGCTGCTCTACTGGGACGTGAATGTGGTTGGAAGCCAGAGGCTGCTAGCGGCCATGGAACGCCATGGCTGCCACACCCTGGTGTTCAGCAGCAGCGCCACGGTTTATGGCTACCCCGAACGGATTCCCATCCCCGAAACGGCGGCCCTTCAGCCCATCAACCCCTACGGCCACACCAAGGCCGCTGTGGAGCAGATGCTGGCCGATCTGGCCGCGAAACTGACTGGCGCAACAGGTGGCGACCCGTGCCCCTGGCGGCTGGCTCGATTGCGCTACTTCAATCCCGTGGGAGCCCACCCCAGCGGCCAGATCGGTGAAAACCCCCTCGGCCCACCCGACAACCTCTTTCCTTTCGTCAGCCAGGTGGCCGTAGGTCGTCGGCAGAAACTCCAGATCTTCGGTGGCGACTGGCCCACACCCGATGGAACCGGGATCCGCGACTACATCCACGTGATGGACCTGGCGGAGGGACACCTGGCCGCCCTTGAGACCCTCTGGAACGAAGCGCCTCAACTTCTCACCCTGAACCTGGGCAGTGGCCATGGCCATTCTGTTCTGGAGGTGGTTCGCGCCTACGAGCAGGCCAGCGGGCGGCGCGTTCCCTTTGACATGGTCCCGAGGCGGGCCGGTGACGCCGCCCAGTCGGTGGCGGATCCTGCGGAAGCCGAACGACGCCTGGGCTGGCGAGCCCAACGGGATCTGGCGGCCATCTGTCGCGACGGGTGGAACTGGCAAAACCAGAACCCCGAGGGGTATGGGACGGAGGCAGCTTCAGCCTCAAGCCGGTGACCGGAAGCTCGGGGAGCCCAGCTTCTCAGGCCGGGATCGGGGCCTCAATCGAGCCGCTGCTGCTGGGCAGAACGGCACGGATGCGGTCGCGGAAATCGCCCTTCGGCATGCCGCCCTTCACTTCGCCATGGATCACAAAATCGGCCTCGACCTCGCTCACCACCAGGTAGGTGGGCCAACCCATCCCCTCCTTATTAGGATATTGGGCCAGCAACACCTTGCGGTAGCGGCGATAGGTCTCCGTGTCCTGCAGCATCACGCTCACAAAGGCCAAGCCCAGTTCCTCGGCCACGCGGGCGTCGTAGTTGCTCATCCGATGGCAGGTGCCGCAATCCTCAGAGCTGAACTTCAACACGGTGAGGCTGGCCATGGCGAAGAAGGATGCAGCAATGGCGGGGATCGTAGGCAACCAATCGTCAGTCCGTGCCCCACCGCAAGCGGCCTACAGAGCTAAATCCGCTCGAGGTCCAAACGTTCGGCGCGCAGCTCCCGTAACCGCTCCCCTAGGGCCGGACCAGCCGGCATGCCCTGGGCCATCAGCTCCCGGGCCGTGGTGGGGGCCCGAAGGTGCCGCCAACGCAGCCACCAGCGCAGTAACGGCCGCCGTGGTCCCACCCCAGCAGCCAGGGCCAGGGCCACCGCCTCCGCAGGCACCGCCTGGCCTTCCAATAACGCAGACCACCGGGCCGGAGAGACCCCAGCCCCTGGGCCCAGCTGCCGAAGTCGCTCGCGCAGCTGGGAAAAGCCCACCAGTAGTCGGTGCTGGCGATGGGGCAGCTGCAGCCGCTCGGCCAGGGCCATGGGATCGCTTGCCCCCACCAGCAGGGCCACCACCAGGGGTAAGCCCAGCCGCTCGGCCCAGCGCAATCGGCGCCGCCAGAAGCGGTCCTGCTGCAGCGCTGGATCCAGCAACACCAGCCCACCCCACTCCTGCAGGAGTGCAAGAGCCAGCGGCCAGGGCTCCCGTTCAAGCAGCAGCTCCAATTCCATGCGAAGGCGGGTCCCCAGGGCAGCAGGTGCCTGGGCAGGTGAATCGCCCCAGTGCCAGGGCCAAGGCCACTCCGCCAGGGTCCTTTGGGCCTGGTCACGGCTCTCGGCGGCCAGGCTCAGGCCCAGCCGGGCGGCATAGCGGGCGCCCCGCAGCAGGCGGGTTGGATCGTCGCGAAGGCTGGCGGGATGGAGAAAGCGCAAGCGGCGGGCCCGCAGGTCCTCCAGGCCGCCATGGGGATCCAGCAACTCGCCGCTGGAGTCGGCCAGCAACAAGGCCATGGCGTTGATACTGAAATCGCGCCGGCCCAGGTCGTCATCCAGACTGCCGAAACAAACCACGGGGTTTTCGCCAGCCACCGGATACATTTCGCGCCGCGCCGTGGCCACATCCAGCAGGGTCGTGGCGTCTTGATCGCCCTCAATGGCGACGACGGCCAGGGCGAGTTCCACCGTGCCGTAGGCCCCGTGCTCCTGCCAACGGATCACCCGGCCGTCACCCGCCTCAACCAGGCGCCGCACCAGCATTAACGCCGCCGAGCCAGGATTCCCATCGCTTTCCACCACCAGATCCAGGTCGGGCAGGCCCAGCCAGGGGTCGTTGTGAACCCGATGCAGCAGGAGGTCCCGCACCGCCCCCCCCACCAGGGCAAGCCGCATCCCTTGGGCTGACGCTGCCAGAGATCCAAGCAGCTCAGGCGGCACGCCGGGGAGTTCCATCCAGGAAACGGTGAAGGGCAGGCCTCAGACTGGTCCACACCAGTGCCAGAGCAGTCTGAACGCCCCCACCGATCGCCGCAGCGCGGACCTGGCCATTCTCACCGTGGCCTATCGGAGCCAGGAGCCCCTGGAACAGCTCGCCACCGACCTGGCCCGCCAGAGCCTCAAGCCCAGTCGCTGGCTCGTGGTCGACAACGCCCCCCGCTCCGCCCCGTTGCGGATCAGCGAACCCCTGAAGGGCCTTCCCCTGGAGCGTCTCGAAGGCCAGGAGGGCGCCGGCTTCGGTGAGGGCTGCAACCAGGGCCTCGAGGCCCTGGCCCGGGATGGTTGGGGTGGTTGGGTCTGGCTGCTCAACCCCGACACCATCCTGGGGGAGCCCGATCTGCTGGAGCGGTTCGCCCAGCTGCTGCGCCAATGCCCAGACCAGGCCCTAGTGGGCACAGCGGTCTTGAGTGCCGAAGGCCAGCTGGAGCCCAGTGGGGGCTGGATTGATCCGGGCCTGGCCTTCCGCCGCCGCCGCCTGCAACCCTCCCACCGGGCCGCGGCCACCGCTGCCCCCCTAGCGCTCGACTGGTTGAGCGGCTGCAGCCTGGCCCTCCGGCCCACGGCTTGGTCGCCACATCCCCGCTTCGATCCGGCCCTGCCCCTCTACTACGAGGACATGGACCTGTGTTTGCGGCTGGGGGCGGCCGGTGCCCCCCGGTTCTGGACCGCAGCGGTGGCCATCACCCACCAACGGGGCGCCGGCAGCGGCGGCGATCCCGCCCGGCGGGCCGAACTGACCGCCACCAGCTATTGGCGTTTTCTGCAGCGCTATACCCCCGCATGGGTTCGGTCGCTGCGCGGTTTGCGCCTGCTCGCCACGTCCCTCGCCAAACTTCCGCTCAAACCTCGTCAGAGTCTGGCGGTGCTGCGGGGCCTGGCCACGGCACTAGCAGAGCCGATCCGCCCAATGAATCCAAGGCCATGAGTCGCCGCCACCTCCTGGCCCTGTTCAACGGCAGCTATTTGGGGCCCAAACCCACCGGCATTGGCGTGGTGGCCAGGGATCTGGTCACAGCCCTCGACCCCGAGCTGGTGCCCCTGCTGGTCCCAGAACCCGATGCCAAAACCAAGGAATCGGGCACGGATCAGGTGAGCCCCTTGGCCGCCAGGCCCCACAGCATTTCGATCCCGGCCAACCTTTCACCAGCCCACGGCAGCAAGGGCCACCTGCGGCGCCTGCTCTGGACCCAGAACCAGCTGCCCAAGATCGTGCGGCAGCACGGCCATCCCCTGCTGCTCTCTCCGCTACCGGAGGCTCCCCTGGGGCGGGGCGTGCGCTCGGTGGTGCTGGCCCATGACCTGCTGCCGCTGCGCTTCCCCCAACCCACCCCCCTACTCGCCTATCACCTGGGCTATGTGCCGCTGGTGTTGCACCGGGCGGTGCGGGTGTTGTGCAACTCCGAAGCCACCGCCAGGGAGGTGCATGGCCGCCTTCGGGTGCCGATCCGGCGGCTGGTGACGATCCGACTGGGCTTTGATCCCGGCGGTCTGCGCCCCCTCGACCTGGAGCGCGAACCATTTTTTCTCGTGCTCGGCCGTCACGATCCCCACAAGAATCTGGCCCGGGTTTTGCGGGCCTTCAGCCAGCTGCGCGAGCCGGAAGCCAGGCTGCACCTGGTGGGGCCCCACGATCGTCGTTACACGCCCCAACTCCAGGCGCTCGCCACCGAACTTGGCATCGCGCACCGTTGCCAGTGGACGCCCTGGGCCAGTGATGCCGAACGATTGCAACTGCTCAACCGCTGCCGGGCCCTGGTGATCGCGAGCCTATGGGAAGGATTCGGCCTTCCCGCCCTTGAGGCCATGGCCTGCGCAGCACCGGTGATCGCAGCCCAAACCGGGGCCCTGCCGGAGGTGGTTGGCGACGCGGGCCAGTTGGTGGATCCCAGCCGGCCAGAAGCGATCGCCGCGGCCATGGCCACCTGCCTTCTGGACAATCAGGTGTTGGCCCATGCCGCCCGCGAAGGTCCCCGACGGGCCGCCGGATTCAACTGGCAACACACCGCCGCGGACATCACAACCCTGCTGAAGGAGCTGCACTGATGGACCTAGCCCCCGCCAGCGCGATCTTCGCCCTGGCCACGACACCGATCAGCCTGCTGCTGCTGGGGCTGGTGGTGCTGAACGCCATGGCACTGGCACATCCCCGCAGCCTCCTCTCCCGCGGTGTGGGTGCCGCCCTGCTCGTGCCGCTCCTGCTGCCGCTGAGCCTGCCGATCAAGGAAACACTGCTCATGGTGTTGCTGCAGGGGATGGTGCCGCTGCTGGTGCTGCTGCTTCTGAGCCAGCTCAGGCGCGGCGATCGGACGGGACCGGCCGAAACCAGTCCTGGCGGCTATCGGACGGTGGCGATCCTGGCCAGCCTCGGCCTAGGCCTCCTGTTTTCACTGAGGCCAGCTCCCTTCGAGTATCCGGGCGATTCCACCAGCTACCTCCAGACCTTCGTCGAAACCACCCTGGAGCAGCCTGGACCGATCAGCTGCCTCGTGCAGGGTTGGCGGCAGCCCACCTATCAAAACTTCTGCACTCTCTGGAGCGTGATGGTGCGGGCAGGCCATCTCAGCGCTCCACTCCTGCTGAGCGGCATCCCCCAACGGTTCACCCTCCTGCTGGAGGTCACCGTGCTGGGACTGAGTTACTTCCGGCTGCTCCAAACGGCCCGGATCAGGCCTCTGGCGGCAGCTCTGGCCTGGCTGCTGGTGTGCTTTGGCCTCGGCAACCAGGCCATCGCCTTTCTGGTGAACAACGGTCTGCAGGGTTCAATCCTGGCGGCCGCGATCTTCCTGGAGGCCGTGATGGTGATGCTGTGGCTCCTCCACCGTCCGATGGCGCCCCATTGGCAGGCGCCACTGGTGGTGAGCGCCCTGCTCGGCTTCACCCTGCTCGAGCTCAAACTTCACGGCGCCTTCGCCCTCACCACCTTGATCTTGCTGGTTCCCCTGGCCGGCCTGCTGGGGGCGGCCCGACTCTGGGGCCATGGGATCCGGGGCAATCCCCTCTCCAGCCTGCCGAAGATCACAGCCCGCAACCTGCTGCTGGCCAGCCTCACCCTGCTGGCCCTGGTGCTCACCTTCAAGACCGGCTGGGCGCTCAACAAGCAATCGCGCCTGATTGTGCCCTGGACGTTCCTGCAGTGGCTGGGCTTGCCGTTCCAAGCTCTACCAGGCTCCTACCTGTTCCGCTCCCCGGGCTCAAGGCCAGAAACCCTGGCCGTGGCCAGCCTGGCCATCGGGTTCTGGCAGCTGGGCAGCAGCTGGCGACCCGGCCCCACCCCCCGCATGGCCGCTGGGCCGCCGAGGGGGGTGGGGCCGCTCGCTGCGGGCCCTGCGGAGAACGAGGCCCAGCTCTACGGCTTCCTCGCCTCGCTGTATGGGCTGGCGTTGGTGCTGGCATTTCTGGCACCACCGATCAGCCACCTCTACATCAATCTCCCCTACGAAATCATTTCCAACTACCGGCTGATGTGGGGCTGCATCCTCTTTTCACCCTTGCCCTGCTTGCTCGATCGGGCCCTCGCGGCGAAACCCCAGCCCTGGCCTGCCAGGGGCTTGGTTGCTTTGGTGGCAACGCTGGTACTGATCCCTTTCGCCAGCAACTCAAAGACTTACCCCCAAAAGTTTTGGAGCAAGTCGCGCCACATCCTCGAGGGCCCATCCACCCGGGTCGATTTGGTGGCTGTGGCAGCGGCGCTGGTGCCCAGCCTGGAGGCCCTCGGGTCCGCGGCCAACAACGGGCCCGTGGTTGTGCTGGCGGATGAACTGATCGGCAGTGCGCTAGCCCCCTATCCAGACCTCGTGGAACCGATCCATGCCACCCGGATCACGGCCGGCAGCAACCTCACCAACTGGGAAACCCATGGCCTGCTGCGGGCCGCAAGCACTGATGAGCAAAGGCTAAAGGTACTCAAGGAGATCAAAAAACCGCCAATCATCATCATCCAGGAAACTCCAATTGGCCCCTATTACAGCCCCTATTCCGAAATCAATGTCTACGACAAAGACATCGTCAACCGTCTCAGCCGATCAGCGGTCAATCGCCTCAGCCCCTCCCTGCTGAAGGCGGCGGGATTCCAATCTTGGCAATGGCTCGATGCCAGGGGTCAGGTCATTCAGGCCCCAACCGACACAAATAGTACCCAGACTGGGGGCTCAACCGCACAACCCACTTACCACATCTGGAAACGCATTCAACCGACATCCGCAACGGCGCCGTGATCCACGACGATCTAGCCCGAACAGAACCTGCAACAGCTGCTTGCCCTAGGCGAAAGCGCTGGCTTAGATTGACCTTATCCACGTCATCCCCAGACCCAAGGCCTCCGATGAAGTACACGCGATGAAGATCCTTGGCATCTCGGCCTACTACCACGACAGCGCCGCCGCCCTGATCGAAGGAGAATCCGTGCTTGCTGCCGCCCAGGAGGAGCGCTTTACGCGCAAAAAACACGACGCCCGCTTTCCCATCCAGGCCGCGCGCTTCTGCCTGGAAAGCCAACAACTGCGGCTTGAGGATCTGGATGCAGTTATTTACTACGAAAAGCCACTACTCACCTTCGAAAGGCTGCTCGAGACCTATCTGGGCGCCGCGCCCCGGGGGGGGCGCTCCTTTGTCGCTGCCATGCAGGTATGGCTGAAGGAAAAGCTGTTTCTCAAATCTGAAATCCGCAAGTCATTGCGCCAGCTCGCCATCGAAATGGCCCAGCAGCGGGGTGAACCCGAACCGGCCCAAACCGCCCTACCCGAGCTGCTCTTTTCCGAACACCACCTCTCCCATGCCGGGGCCGCCTTCTATCCGAGCCCGTTTGACCATGCCGCCGTGCTCTGCATGGATGGGGTCGGGGAATGGGCCACCACCTCCGCCTGGCTGGGGGAAGGCAACAAGCTCACACCACTTTGGGAAATCAGCTTCCCCCATTCGCTGGGTCTCCTCTATTCGGCCTTCACCTATTACTGCGGCTTCAAGGTGAATTCCGGCGAATACAAGTTGATGGGGCTCGCCCCCTACGGCAAACCCATCTATGCCGAAATCATCCGCCGCCACCTGGTCGACATCAAGCCCGATGGCACCTTTCGGCTGGATCTGAGCTACTTCAAGTTCCACCGCGGCTTCCGGATGACCAGCCGCAAATTTCACCAGCTGTTTGGAAGGCCGCCGCGCCAGGGCGAAACGGAGCTGAGCCAGTTCCATATGGATTTAGCCGCCTCGATCCAGGAGGTCACCGAAGAGATCGTGCTGAAGCTGGCCCGCACCCTGCGCCGCGAAACCGGCGCCACCAACCTCTGCCTCTCCGGCGGGGTGGCCCTCAACTGCGTGGCCAACGGCAAGTTGCTGCGGGAGGGGATCTTCGAGCGAATCTGGATCCAGCCCGCCTCCGGCGATGCTGGCTCGGCCCTCGGCGCGGCCCTGGTGGCCTGGCACCAGCACTTTGAAGGCTCCCGCACCACCCAACCCGACGACTCCATGCGGGGCACCTACCTGGGCCCGCGCTTCTCCAACGAGGCGGTGCAGGCCTATCTGAGGAGCGTGAACGCCCCGTTCCACAGCCTGGAGGATGGCCCCCTGTTCGAGCGGCTGGCCGAACTGCTCGATGGGGGCAAGGTGGTGGGCTGGTTCAACGGCGCCATGGAGTTCGGCCCTCGCGCCCTTGGAGCCCGCTCGATCCTGGGCGATCCGCGCAACCGCGCGATGCAGAGCGTGATGAACCTCAAAATCAAGTATCGCGAAAGTTTCCGCCCCTTCGCTCCCTCGGTGCTGGAGGAGGAGGTGGCCAGTCAGTTCGAGCTGGCATCCGGCAGCCCCTACATGCTGCTGGTGGCGCCGGTAAAGCGGGAGCTGTGCACACCGATGACCCCGGAGCAGGAGCAGCTGTTCGGCATCGACAAGCTCAAGGTGCCCCGCTCCTCGCTGCCGGCGATCACGCACGTGGATTACTCCGCCCGGGTGCAGACCGTGAGCGCCCGCACCAACCCCCGCTACCACAACCTGATCCGCGCCTTCCAGCGCCGCACGGGCTGCCCCACCCTGGTGAACACCTCCTTCAATGTGCGCGGCGAACCGATCGTCTGCACCCCGGAAGACGCCTACCGCTGCTTCATGCGCACCGAGATGGATGTGCTGGTGCTGGAGAATCAGCTATTGCTCAAGCAGGAGCAGCCCAAGCGCGCCGAAGACCTGAGCTGGAAAGACGACTTCGAACTCGACTGACCGCGACGCTCCGCAGAACCGCCAGAGCCGTCCATACTCCGCACCATGGCGATCAGCAGCGTCCTTCTCTCGCTGGCCTCAACCGTTCCCCACCCTCGCCGCAGCCACCCCTGCCATGGCCACGACCCCCTCCCCACCCCCGAGCCTTCGGCAGCTGCGGGAGTTCGGCCTGCTGATCGGCATCGTGTTTCCGGTTCTGCTCGGCTGGCTCCTGCCCGCCCTGCATGGCCACCCTTTCCGGGAATGGACCCTGTGGATCGGCATCCCGGCCCTCGCCCTGGGCATCGCCTGGCCCCGCAGCCTGGCCCGGCCCTACCGGGGCTGGATGGCCCTGGGCCACGGCCTGGGCTGGATCAACAGCCATCTGATCCTGGGAGCGGTGTACCTGGTGGTGCTCCAGCCGATCGCCTTTCTGATGCGGAGCCTGGGCCATGATCCGCTGCGGCGCCGCCGTGACAGCGCCGCCGAAACCTACCGGGAGGTGCGCTCCGACCCCAGCGTGCACTTCAAGCGGATCTTCTGAGTCGCCTCCCCAAGCCTCAGCCAAGCCCTAGCCCTCCAGGCCAAGTCCCACTCCACCCTCCTGCAGCGATGGAATCCCTGATCGATCTGGCCAAAGACATCTGGGACTTCCTGAAGGTCCGTAAGAAGTTCTGGCTGGCGCCGCTGATCGTCACGATCGTGCTGATGGGGGCCCTGCTGGTGCTCACCCAAGGCAGTGTGGTGGCACCCTTCATCTACTCGATCTTCTAAGCCTCGATCTTCTGAGGGTTGATCTTCTGAGGGTTGATCTTTTTCACGGCGCTCATCGGGCTGGAGCCGCCGGCGCCCTGCTTCAGAGCGGCTGAATCGGCGCCAGCCGAGGATCGAGGATCTTCGGCCCCATCCCCTCAAACTTCACGGCGATCGAGATCTTCTCGCCGCTGCCGAACAGGTGGGTCACGGTGCCCTCGCCGAAGCTGCTGTGCAGCAGGCGATCGCCCACGGCCCAGTTGCGGCTCACGCCCGAGCGGCGCCGCACGGCATTGGTGGGGGCCCCGGCCTCACCACCGCCCGCCACCCGGCGGCTTTCGTCGCGGTCGACGCGGGTGAGGCGATCGAGCCGCTGCTCGCGCCGGATCGCCGCTCCGCCGCTGCGGGGGATGTCGCCCTGGAGCAGGGCTTCGGGCAGCTCCGAGAGGAACACCGAGGGCACCGCCGGCTCGCGCATGCCGCCCCACAGCCGCCGCTCGCTGGCATGGGAGAGAAAGAGCCGCTCCTTGGCGCGGGTGATGCCCACGTAGCAGAGGCGCCGCTCCTCCTCCAGGGCGGCCGGATCATCGAGGGAGCGGTAGCTGGGGAAGAGGCCCTGCTCCAAGCCCACCAGAAACACCACCGGAAACTCCAGGCCCTTGCTGGAGTGGAGGGTCATCAAGGTCACCCGGTCGGCGGCGGTGTCCTTGCTGTCAGCGTCGCTGGCCAGGGCGGCGCCGGAAAGGAAGCCCTCCAGATCCCCCTCCTCGTTCTCCTCCTGGTATTGCAGGGCGGCGTTCACCAGTTCCTGCAGGTTGCGGCGGCGCTCTTCGGCCTCATCGGTGGCCTCGTGCAGCAGCTCGGCCACGTAGCCGCTCTGCTCCATCACCCGCTGCACCAGCTCCGAAGGCGGCGCCTCCTGGCTGCGGCGCTGCAGATCACAGATCAGCTCGCAGAACTGCAGCAGCCCCTTGGCCGAACGTCCCCCGAGCGAACGCACCGCTTCGGCGTCGCTTACCACCTCCCAGAGGGGCACCCCCAGCTGGTTGGCCGCATCGGTGAGCCGCTCCACGGTGGTCTTGCCGATGCCGCGCTTGGGCACATTCAGCACCCGCAGCAGGCTCACGGTGTCGGCCGGGTTCACCAGCAGCCGCAGGTAGGCGAGCACATCCTTGATCTCGCGACGGTCGTAGAAGCGCAGGCCGCCCACCACCAGATACGGAATGCCCCAGCGCACCAGGGATTCCTCCATCGCCCGGCTCTGGGCATTGGTGCGATAGAGCACCGCCATCGAACCCCAACCCAGCTCCGGATGGGCCGCCTCCAGCATCCGCATCCGGTGCACCACCGCTTCAGCCTCGGCGATCTCGTCGTCGCAGCGGGTGAGGCTGATCGGTTCACCCTCGCCGCGGGTGGGACGCAGCACCTTGTCGATCCGCTCGGAGTTGTGGGCGATCAGGGCGTTGGCTGCCTCCAGGATCGTGGCGGTGGAGCGGTAGTTGTCCTCCAGCTTCACCATCGTGGTGGTGGCATCGTCGGGGGCGCCATCGCCGAAATCGGCCTGGAAGCCCATGAGGATCGTGAAATCGGCGGCCCGGAAGCTGTAGATGCTTTGGTCGGCATCACCGACCACGAACACCGAGCGGCCCTCCCATTCGTTGTATGTATCCGGGTTGCGACCGTCGGTCACCAGCAGCTTGATCAGGTCGTACTGGGTGCGGTTGGTGTCCTGGTATTCGTCCACCAGCACATGGCGGAAGCGGCGGTGCCAGTAGGAGCGGATCTGCTCGTTCTGCTGCAGCAGCTGCACCGGCAGCAGCAGCAGGTCGTCGAAGTCGAGGGCGTTGTTGGCGGCCAGGGCGCGCCGGTAGAGGCTGTAAGCCTCGGCCACCTTGCGGTCGCGCACCCCCTCGGCCTTCGCCTCCAGCTGGGCCGGCAGCAGGCCCTGGTTTTTGGCGGTGCTGATCGCCCAGCGCACTTTCTTGGGCTCGAAGCGCTTGGGATCGAGCTGCAGTTCCTGGGTCACGATCTCCTTCACCAGGCTCTGGGCGTCGTTCTCGTCGTAGATCGAGAACTGGCGGGTCCAGCTGAGGCCATCCGGGTCGCGGAACTTGTCGATGTCGAAGCGCAGCAGGCGCGCGAACAGGGCGTGGAAGGTGCCGATCCAGAGGTCCTTGATCACCTCGCGGTAGATGCGGCTGCGCAGCCGCTTCTGCTCGATCGCCGGCAGGGTGCTCCAGGGTTGGCCGAACTGGCTCTGGGCCAGCTTCTGGGCCAGCAGCAGCTCCAGCCGCTCCTTCATCTCACGGGCCGCCTTGTTGGTGAAGGTCACCGCCAGCAGGGAGCCGGGATCCACGCCGTGGTGGCCGATCAGGTGGGCGATGCGGTGGGTGAGGGCCCGGGTCTTGCCGCTGCCGGCACCGGCCACCACCAGCAGGGGACCGGTGTGGTGATCCACAGCCCGCCGCTGGGCATCGTTGAGGCCGGCCAGAAATGCGCTCATCGCCGCAGTCTCACTCAGCGGAGAGGGCCTCTAAGCGGGCCAGTTCGCGAAAGGTGGCCGAATCGCGCTGCAGATCGGCGAAGGAACCGGCCGCCTTCACCCGGCCCCCGTCGAATTCATAGATGCGGTCGCAGCGTTGCACCGTGCTGAGACGATGGGCGATCACCAGGGTGGTGCAGCGGCGGCCGATCACCTGCAGGGATTCGATCAGGTTGAGTTCGGTACGGTTGTCGAGGGCGCTGGTGGCCTCATCCATCACCAGAAAGCGGGCATCCCGATAGAAGGCCCGGGCCAGGGCGAGGCGCTGACGCTGGCCGCCCGAGAGCTGCACGCCGTTCTCCCCCACCGGCGTGTAGAGGCCATAGGGCAGTTCGGCCACGTCATCAGCCAGCTGGGCAGCCTCTAGCGACTCCCAGATGCGGTCGCGATCGATCGCCTCCTCAGGAATGCCGAAGGCGATGTTGTCGAGCAGGCTGCCATTGAGGAGATGGATCATCTGGGGTACATGAGCGCAGCAGGCCTGCCAGGCCGGCAGATCGTTGGCGGTCACGGGAACACCATCAAGCTCCAGGCAGCCCCGTTCGGGATGGAGCAGCCCCAGCAGCAAGTGGGCCGTGGTGGTCTTGCCGCTGCCGGTGCGACCCACTAGGGCCACCCGCGAGCCGACCGGGATGGTGAGGCTGAGATCGTTGAGCAGCCAGTCATCACCGCTCTCGTAGCGGAACGACACCTTCTGCAGCCGGATCGTGTGACGGGGGAAGATGCCTGCGGGGCTCGGCACATCAGGGCTGGAGAGCAGGGGGCGCTCCGAGGAGAGATCGAGCACATCAAGCAACTCGCTCACCTGAGGCAGGCCGCCCCGCAGCTGGGTGAGGGAGCGGAAGATGTCCTGCAGGGGGGGTGTGAGCCGCAGGGCGGCCACCGCCACGGAGGAGAGGAAGGGAATGATGCCCCCCACCCGGGTGGGATCGCCGCTGAGCAGGGCTGGCAGGGCGCCCACCACGAAGATCATCGTGATGCCAAAGGGTTCGATCAGAATTCGCGGCACCTCCGGCAGTAGCTCGGAGGTCCACACGGAATCCTCTGTCTCGGCGATGGTGTCGTTGAAGCGACCGGCGAAATAGGACTCGGTGTGGCTGAGCTGCACATCGGCCACAGAGCTGAGGGTTTCGATCAGCATCCCGGCCGATTGCTGCTCCTTGCGCAGGCGCTTGCGGGCGGCATGGCGGAGATAGGGCGTGGCCGCCATCGAGATGGTGAGAAAGGCCACCACCAGGGAAATGATCAGGCCCACCGAGAGCCAGCGGCCGATGAAGAGAATTCCGAAGGAGAGCAGCAGCACCGAGGGAATGGCACTGAGCATCAGCAGGAAAGGGATCACCGTGGAGTCGGAGACCCGGCGGGCATTGCTGAGCAGCAGTGCAGAAAAACGGGATCGGTTCTGGCTGAGGTGGTAGCGATAGTCCTGCTGGAGCAGGCGCTGGAACAGGAGGCGAGAAAGATCGCCCCACACCCGGGCCGTCAGGCGGTACTGGAGGAAGCGGAGGCTCAGCTTGGTGGCTGATGACATCCAGGCCAGGCCCACGAAGATGCCGATCAGCCAGAGGCTCTGGTCGATGCCGTTGCCCCCGAACACCCGCATGCCGGGGATCAGATCGTCGAGATGGTGGCCCACCAGGGTGCCCATCAAGCGGGCCACCACCGCGATCGAGGCGAGGTCGATGATGCCGGGCATCATCGAGAGCGGCACCAGAACCAGGAGGGTGCGCAGGCGCCGCCTGGGGAGATAGCTGAACAGCCGCTTCAGTTCCTGGAGCGTGCGGCTCTGGAGCGGCGGCAGGGCAGGCAATGCCAGGGCCAGAATGGTTGGCCCACGCTATGCCGGCGGGTCCGCCGTACATCAACGACGCAGCCAGCGCCTCAGCCGCACCAGCCACCCATCCAGGCGGAGCTGCCAGGGCGCCGGGCTCACCAGGGGGGGGACCCCCTGCTCCAGCACCCTCCGCCAGTGGGCCTCGATCGCCGCTAACGCCCGCTCCCAGCGGCGAACCAGTTCGGCCTCCGAACATTCGTCGAGGAGCCCCGCCAGCGAGCGGGGATCCGCCTGCCAGGCGAGGGGATCGGCCACGGCGGCGGTGATCTGCTCCAGGTCGGCCGCCAGGCTGCCGCAGCCGATCTGGTGTCCCACCCAGCCAGGATCGAGGCTGTCGGCCAGGGCGTGGTTGAGGCTGCTGAACACCACACAGCCCGAGGCGAGGGCCTCAAGCGGTGGCAGCCCGAAGCCCTCGCTCACCCCGCGACCCCGCCAGTAGTCGGCGGAGTCGTAGAGCACCACGCTGGAGCAGCGGAACAGCTCGACCAAATCGTCGACCCAGCCCTCCTGGAGCTCCACCCGCAGCCCCCGATCCCGCAGGGCCGGCACCAGCCGCTCCAGCACGTAGCGGCTGTTCTTGCGCACCTGCACCAGCACGTCGATCGGCCGTCGGGGCCGCGGCGGGGCCCAGGCTTCGACGGGTCCGCCCCGCGGATCGCGCCAGGGCACCTCCGGCGACCCCGGCCGCAGCCATTTCGGATCGAGGGCATTGGGCACCAGAAAGAGCGGGTTGCGGGGCGCTCGATTCCCCCAGTAGCCCAGGGTGTTGCGACTCACCGCCAGCACGGGCACGCCGGCAGGTAGATCAAAGCCATAGCCGCTGCTGTGGGCGTGGTATGCCAAGGGGCGGCCCCGCAGGCGTCGCAGCAGCCGGGGCACATCAAAGCCCCAGCTCACGATCCAGAGGGCCTGGCCTGGGGCGGGCTCCCGGCTCAGGAGGTCATCGAGAAAAGGATGCTCCGCTTGTCGCCGGCGGTAGGTGACCACCTCCACTCGCCGCTCGCCGATGGCCGCCAGAAGGCGGACGGTCTGGAGCTCCACCAGCAGGCCGCCGCCACGAAAACGGCCGCTGGTGCCGGGTAAAAGGAAGCGGATCGGAGCGAGGCTGGCAGCGTTCAGGATGGGGGTCGCCGGGAGGCGAAGCGGTCCTGGGCAGAGTCTGCCGGAAGAGCTTCACTCCAGGAGCACCGCGACCTCAGGCCGGCACGGCCTCGGTGCTGCCAGACCGTTGGCGCTTGGTGAGGAAGCCGAAGAGCACCTTGCCGATGGCAGCGATCAGATTGCCTTCCAGTTCCTGGAACATCTTCATGTTGCAGTGGAAGGCCTCATTGGCCTCCGCCACGATCCGATCGGCCATGGCCTGGTCGATCGGCAGGTTGTCGAGCACGCTGCGGTAGTTGGTCTTGAAGCCCTTCTCGTCGGCGATGGCGTCGAACTCGTAGAAGCGCAACCCATCATGCTCGCCCAGGTTCATGGCCTTCTGGGCGATGTTCTTGAGGATCTGACCACCGGAGAGGTCGCCGATGTAGCGGGTGTAGTGGTGGCCCACCAGCAGCTCGGGGCTCTCCTTGGCAATGCGGTGGATGCGGGCCACATACTCCTGGGCACCGGCGGTGGCGCGGATCTGGTTGCGCCAGTCGGGCCCGAAGTAGAAGCCGAGGTCCTGCTCGAGGGATTCGCGGCGGTTGAGGGCCGCGAAGTTGATGGGTCCCACCACGGGATGGTCGGCGAGGCGGCCGATCTCCTCCTCCATGGCGCTGTAAAGAAACCAGAGGTCGGCCACCAGGGTGCGATAGCTGGCCTTATCCACCACACCCTTGAGGAAGCAGCTCACGAAACCGGTGTTCTCGGCCATGGTGTGGGCCTTCTTCGTTCCCTCACGGAGCTGGGAAGCCAGGGCGACAGACATGTTCGGCGAGGCGCTTGAAACGCGTCAGGAGCAGACAAGCCACCGTAGGCGCGGTCTTCGAGCCGATGGCGGCAAGGTTGCGAAGGGTTACGGCGCCAGGGCAGCCGGGCACAAGGGCCTGGAGGCCAGACCTGGGATGTCCGACTGGCCTAAGCAGCCAGACCTCCCCCATCGCGGTATTGGGCCGGCGCTGAATCGAACAGCTCAAACAGACCGCGGCAGAGCTCCTGCAACGTATCCACCACGGCGGGGTGGGGGAGATGGGAGCCGGAAGGTTGCCAGTCGCCGAGGGTGGTGAAGCGCCAGCGTTCTGATTCATAGGTCATGCCCCGGATCAGTACGCCTAAGAGGCGCGGTCGGGCGGACGGAGAACCCTGCTGGGGAGAGCCTTCAAGATGCAGCTGCACGAGCAGCGAACGGGATTCAAGCCGCGGACTCCAGCCGGGGAAATGGAGGGAGAAATCCAGGTTGGCCCGCTCATCGAACCGGCGGGTCTGGGGATCGTCGCGCCACGGAGTGAGGTTGGCCCGTGCGTCTGGAAAGGCCGCGCGGAAAAGGGTCACGGCCGAGGCGATGGCCTGGGCCAGCTCCGGACTGTGGGCCTGGTCCGCTGCATTCATGAGATTCATCCTGCTGAACAAGGCCGGGAATGGACCGGTCGGTTCCGGCCCCCGCACCAAAGATTGGCGCCAACCGGCCGGTGGCCGCAGACCGCAGGGGCAGTTGCTTGCCAGCGCCTGGGCTTTCAACCACACTGCCGGCCCCGCTGCCGATCACCACAAACCTTCCGCGCCCGCCCGCAGGCATAAGCTCGCGCCCAATGACCCTGCGCCGGGCGCTCCATGGCCACCTACGAGAAGCTCACCGCCCCCTCCAGCGGCACCGCCATCCGCTTCGAGAACGGTCAGCCGCTGGTGCCCAACGACCCGATCATCCCCTTCATCCGCGGCGATGGCACGGGCGTGGACATCTGGCCCGCCACCCAGCGGGTGCTGGATGCGGCGGTGGCGCAGGCCTATGGCGGCGCGCGCCGGATCGAGTGGTTCAAGGTGTATGCCGGCGATGAGGCCTGCGAGCTCTACGGCACCTACCAATACCTGCCGGAGGACACCCTCGAGGCGATCCGCACCTACGGCGTGGCGATCAAGGGGCCCCTCACCACTCCGATCGGTGGCGGTATCCGCTCGCTGAACGTGGCGCTGCGCCAGATCTTCGACCTCTATTGCTGCGTGCGCCCCTGCCGCTACTACGCAGGTACCCCCAGCCCCCACAAGCGGCCCCAGGATCTCGACGTGCTCGTGTATCGCGAGAACACCGAAGACATCTATATGGGCATCGAGTGGGAGGCCAGCGATCCGGTCTGCATCGAGCTGATCAAGCACCTCAATGATGTCGTGATCCCCGCCAACGGCAAGTTGGGCAAGCGCCAAATCCCCGAGGGCGCTGGCATTGGCATCAAGCCGGTGAGCAGACGCGGCAGCCAGCGCCACATCCGCAAGGCGATCCAGCACGCCCTGCGCCTCGAGGCAGACAAGCGCCACGTGACCCTGGTGCACAAGGGCAACATCATGAAGTTCACCGAGGGTGCCTTTCGCGATTGGGGCTACGAGCTCGCCACCACCGAATTCCGCGCTGAGTGCATCACCGAGCGCGAAAGCTGGATCCTGGGCAACCTGGAAGCCGATCCCAGCCTCAGCCTGGAGGCCAACGCCCGCATGATCGAGCCCGGCTTCGATGCCCTCACCCCTGAGAAGCAGGCGGCGGTGTGCAACGAGGTGAAGGGGGTGCTCGATGCCATCGGCGCCAGCCACGGCAACGGCCAGTGGAAGCAGATGGTGCTGGTCGATGACCGCATCGCCGACAGCATCTTCCAGCAGATCCAGACCCGCCCGGCCGACTACTCCGTGCTCGCCACCTTGAACCTCAACGGCGACTACATCTCCGATGCCGCCGCGGCCGTGGTGGGCGGCCTGGGCATGGCCCCCGGCGCCAACATCGGCGACAACGCCGCGATCTTCGAGGCCACCCACGGCACAGCCCCCAAGCACGCCGGCCTCGACCGCATCAACCCCGGTTCGGTGATTCTCAGCGGTGTGATGATGCTCGAATTCATGGGCTGGCAGGAGGCCGCCGATCTGATCACCGCCGGTCTGAGCGCCGCCATCGCCAATGGCGAGGTCACCTACGACCTGGCCCGCCTGATGGAACCCAGAGTGGAGCCGGTGAGCTGCTCGGGGTTTGCCGAAGCGGTGGTTCGGCACTTCAGTGCTTCAAATTGAAAACCACACACAAATCGGGGCTTGAGCTTGCGGCTTAGGCTGCAAGACTTCGGCCCAAGCGCTAAAAGTGACCAACGGGAATCAGGCAGATCTGGACATATCAATCCACGCACCCTAAGGCCGGGCTCCAGCATAGGATCCTGCCGATTCCATGCCAACCCTGGCGTGTCAATCTCGATGCCGGATCGCCAGCCTGAAGCTGCAGCACGTACGCCCCCATGCGGGGGAAACCAACGGCAACCACCGACGACTGACGCGCCTCTGGCTCAACATTTTCACCAGCTGTTTAAGCCTGGCTGGGGCGGCCAGGCAAGCCCGCTTGCCGCAGCGCCAGCACCGAGGCGAGGCGGGGCGGGGCGTCGGCTGGCGGTTGCGGCAGGCAGACTGAACCGATGGCTTCCAGTGCTCAACGTTCCACCGCCGGCAGCGGCAATGCCGCCCACCAGGCTCCGCTGCCGGATCCCCCAACCGCCGCCGTGATCGCTGCGGCAGATCCCTGCGTGCACTGCGGCTTCTGCCTGCCCACCTGCGCCAGCTACCGGGTGCTGGCCACGGAGATGGATTCGCCCCGGGGCCGCATCCACACCCTCAAGGCGATCGAGGCTGGCCATCTCGTCCTCGATGCCACCGTGGCGAGCCATTTCGACTCCTGCCTGGGCTGCTTTGCCTGTGTCACCGCCTGCCCCTCGGGGGTTCGCTACGACCAGCTGATCGAGGCCACCCGGCCCAAGCTCAATGCCCCCGAGCTGCGCACGCCGGCCCAACGGGCCTTCCGCCGTCTGCTGTTCAGCCTGCTGCCCTACCCCAATCGCCTGCGGGCGGTGCTCACCCCCCTGCGGGCCTATGCGGGCACGCCCCTGCAGGCTCTGGCGCGCCGCAGCGGTCTCACCCGGTTGTTCGGTCCCCAGGTGGAGGCACTGGAGAGCCTGCTGCCCCCCCTGGCCCCGGAGGCCTTCCGCGACACCCTGCCCGTGGTGGTGCCAGCCGTTGGGGAACGGCGCTACCGGGTGGGGCTCGTGCTGGGCTGCGTGCAGCGGCTGTTTGATCCGGCCGTGAACGCGGCGGCGATCCGGGTGCTCAGCGCCAATGGCATCGAGGTGGTGATCCCCCCCGACCAGGGCTGCTGCGGCGCCGTGACCCACCATCAGGGCGAACTGAAGCAGACCTGCGAGCTCGCCACCGACCTGATGGCCTCCTTTGCGGCGGTGATCGGCGAGGGCAGGCCGGCGGGTCCTGAACCCCTGGATGCGGTGCTGGTGGCCGCCTCCGGCTGCGGCCACACCCTCAAACACTACGGCGAGATTCTCGCCGCCGGGCCCTGTGAGGCCGGCGCTCCCCCTGCGGAAGCCACCACCCCGAACGCCGCCGCCGCCGGGTCCAGCCCACCGCCCGGCGTTCCAGCAGGTGCCTCCCAGCCGCCGATCCCCAGCGCCGGCACACCAGAGCTGGCGATCGCCTTCGCCCACCAGGTGGCCGACATCCAGGAATTTCTGGATCGGGTGGGGCCCAGCGACGCCTTCCGCGCTGCCCTCCAACCGCTTCTCCACGCCGATGGCACCCCCGCCACCACGGAAAGGCCCCTGCGGCTGGCCTACCACGACGCCTGCCACATGCTCCACGGCCAGGGCCTGCGCGAGCAACCGCGCTCCCTGCTGCGCTCCATCCCCCACGTGCGCCTGGTGGAGGCCAGCGAAGCCGGGGTGTGCTGCGGCAGCGCCGGCATCTACAACCTGGTGCAGCCTGAGGAGGCCGCCGAACTGGGCCGAATCAAGGCGGCGGATCTTTCCGGCACCGGCGCCGACCTGGCCGTGAGCGCCAACATCGGCTGCACGCTCCAGATCCGCAGCCACATGGAGAGCACCCCGAGGCCAATCCCGGTGCTCCACCCGGTGCAGCTCCTGCAGCGCAGCCTCGAGGGGGGCTGAAGGGCACCGCCGCCAAGGCCCCCGCTGCGGCGCCTGCAGCCCCTGCCCCTCACCCTGATCAACTTCGGCACGATCGAGATCGCCAGCCGCTCTCTTCAGGCCCCGCTCTCGAGGCGCTGCCACAGCCGCACCAGGGTGTCGGCCTCACCAAGATTGCCCGGCACCGTGACCACAGGCAGTGCCTCAATGCCCTGCAATCGCGCGGGAGCCATGCCGGTGGATCCGGCCGCTGGCACCAGCAGCAGGGAGAGCCCCGGCTTCAGCTGCCCTTTGAGTTCCACCCAGGCAAGGCCCAGCCCCTCAGCCAGCAGGGTGTGGCTGGTGATGCCTCCCTTGCTGATCAGGTAGCCCAGCTCCGGCGCCAACCGGGCCGCCACCCGGGCCATGGCGGCGGCCAGGGCCTGCCCCAGCGCCCGCCGCTCCGCGGCGTGGCGGCAGAGCAGCTCGCCGCGGCTGGTGTAGAGCACCGGTGTGCGGCCCACCGCCAGCAGATTCCGCAGCCGCTCCAACCACTCCTGCTCCAGGGAGGCCAGCAGCGTGTCGGGCAGGGGACCCTCCAGCACCCGATGGACGCGGGCCACGGGCACCTCCACGCCGCCGCAGCCAGGCTCGGCCAGCAGGGTGGCGAGCTGGGCATCAGCCAAGGGCACATGGGAGCCCACCAACACGAGTCCCGGCCGTCGCCCTCCATCGGTGCCGCGGCGGCAGAGGGCAGCCAGGCCCTGGGCATCCAGGGGCTGGGGCGGCAGCGTTACCAGCCCATTGAGAAGGCTGGCGGCGCTCTGGAACAGGAAGCGGCGCGGCGGATTCTGGGAACCGGCCACCAGCTCCCGCACCACCGCCCCGAAGGCGGCTAGATGGGCGGGGCGCTCCGCATCCACCACCAGCAGCGGGTTCCCCGCCAGCGCCTCCAGCCGCTGCCGCAGGGCTCCCTGGGCCGCCAGCGTGGGCTCCAGCTCCGCCAGGGCAAGGTGCTGCACCGCCGCCGCCCCGATGCGGCCGCCACTCTTCTCCTGAGCCCAGGCGGCCAGATCGCTGCTGCCGTAGCCGAACAGGCTGTCGCGGGCAAAGGGGCTCTGGTGCACCGGCACACCCTCCAGCCGATGCACCCCCCCCACGGTGGTGCGGCCCCCCTCCAGGAAGGCGGGAGCCAGAAAGGTGGCCTCGAAGGGTCCCAGCTCCTGCTCGATCACCTCCACCTCCAGCGGGAAATGGCCCCGCAGGGTGGAATCGCCGCGGCTCACCACCAGCCAGCGGTCGATCGCACCGGCCTCGCGGGCCTCCGCCAAGGCGGGTACCAGGGCCTGGCAGATCTCGATCACCCGCCGGCGGGCCGCCTCGGGATCAAGGGCTCGGGTGTTGGCCAGCAGAAAGAGCAGGGGGGAGGGATGGCGCAGGCCGGCCGCCAGGGTGGAGGCGTCCCAGCGGAGCAGCAACGGTGCGCTATGCACGGTCTGGGAGCCGGTGGGGTCGTCGTCGAAGACGATCACCTTGAGTCGGGGCGCTGGCGGCGGTCCGGCCGGCCCGTGTGGAAGGGAGAACGGCTCGCTGGGGAGCTCAACCATGGAAGGTGCGGGGACATGGCCGGCAACCAGACCCCGGAGGGCGGCCGCCATGGCACCATCGTGCCGTGATCCGTCCTGAGCCTGGGGAACTGCAGGAGCTGGTGCGGGAGCTGCACCGGCAGGGAACCCCCTGGCTGCCGGCCGGCCTCGCCAGCCGACTCGACTGGGGAGCGCCGGTCGCCGCCCCCTGCACGGTGGTGAGTTGCGGCGCCCTGAGCGGCATCCGCGAGCACAGCCCCGGCGACTTCACAGTCACGGTGGGAGCCGGCACCCCCCTGGAGGAGCTGCAGGAGGCCCTGGCGCCCCACCGGCAGTGGCTGGCCATCGATCCACCCTTTGCAACCGGTTCGTCGGCGGTCCCTGGCCTTGGCCCAGGCCAGCCCACAGCCCCAGGCCATGGCCAAGGGAGCATCGGCGGCCTGGTGGCCCGGGGCCTGGCCGGGGGCTATCGCGAGCGCTACTTGGGCGTGCGGGATCAGCTGATTGGCCTGCGCCTGCTGCGGGCCGACGGGGTTGAGGCGATGGCCGGCGGCAAGGTGGTGAAGAACGTGGCCGGCTACGACCTGATGCGGCTGCTGTGCGGCAGCTGGGGCAGCCTCGGCCTGATCACCGAGGTCACCCTGCGCACCCTGCCCCTGCCACCCCAGCGGCGGGGCCTGCTGCTGAGCGGTCCGGTGGCGGCCCTGATGGCCTGGAGCTCCGCCCTGCTGCGCTCCGGGATCACGCCCGAGCGGCTCGATCTCTGGAGCCCGGCCCTGGCGGCCGCGGCCGGCCAGCAGCCGGCGCCGCTGCTGTTGGTGGGTCTGGCCAGTGTCAGCGCCGCGAACCTTGAGGCCCAAATGGCGCTTCTGGACGAAAGCCTCGGCGGATCTGGCGAGAGTGCCGAAGCCGGAGCAGGCGGCGTGAGCATGCGCAGCTGCGGCGCCAGGGAGCTGGCCACCCTGCTGACGTGGGGCCGCCAGGCCCAGCCAGTTCTCCCGGCGCCAGCCGATGCCGGGGCCGCTGGCATCACCCCGAATCCGGATTCGGAGCCGGCGGCCTGGCTGCTGCGGCTCGGCGTGAGCCCCGACCGGGGCGCCGATCTGCTGGCCCACCCGCTCCTGGCCGAGCGGCCGGTGAATCTGGCCGCCGGCAGCGGCCTGGCCCTGGCCTGGGCCGATGCCGGGTTGCAACCCGAGCGGGTGCAGGAACTGCGGCTCCACTGCCGGGAGCTCGGCGGACACCTCACCGTGCTGCGCCGTCCAGCCGGCGCCGATCCGGCGGGCGCCGCGGCCCTGCCGGCCTGGGAGGATGCACCTTCCCGGCTGATGATCGAGGCGATCAAGGCCCGCTTTGATCCGAAGCGCCAACTGGCCCCAGGCCGTTTGCCCGGCGTGGCGCGGCCCGATCTGGCCCCTCCCTGAAGGCGATTCTTAGGCCAACGTCCCTCTTAGGCCAACGTCTCCAGCCGAAAGCGGCAGTGGAGGTTGCGGTTCTCGCCGGGCGCCAGCAACAAGCGCCGATCGTCGCTCACCAGTGCCTGGCGGGGAGCCGTCCAGGGTTCGAGGCACACCATCGGCCGGGGCGTTTCGGTCCACACCACCACGCAGTCGAAGGGGGCGGTGGTCTCCAGGGTGAGGGACAGGCCCGCCGCCGGATCCACCAGGCGCACCGCACCGGAGTTTGCACAGAAGAGGTCCACACTCTCCCCAAGCCGCAGGAGTTGATCGGCCGTGGCGGCCGGGGCCATCGTGAGGTGGTCGGTGCAGCGCTCCGGAAGCCCCTGGATCAGCACCGCGCCCGGATCGGCCACGGCGACATGGGGATGGAGCCCGAAGCTGAAGGGCATCGCCGCGTCCCCGGGCTCGCCGCCGTGGTGGATGCGCGCCGTGATCGCCAGGGCGGCGGACTCCAGCCGCAGCTCCAGGCGCAGGCAAAAACAGCACCGGCATGCCGCCCCGCACCGAAAGGGCGGGATCGGCGAAGCGATCGGCATCGAGATAGAGGATCTCCCGGCCGCCGCAGCGCCACCCCGTCAGCAGGCCGCCCCGTTCGGGCATGAGCCTGAGCTGATCACCGCTGGCGGGATCCTCGAAGATCCAGTGGGGCCAGGGGTCTTTGATCGACCGCATGGGCATGACGGTCAGGCGGAGGCGCTGGATCGACCGTACCCTCACCGCATCTCAGTCTCAGGATCACCAGGCGCTGGGCTGTGCAGCACCTTGCCCCGGTCGGCCCACCGCCATGGGCTGATGCCTGAGGCCATGGCCACTGCCTAGTCCGGGGCAATCGCGGCATAAAGCTGCATAAACCTGTTGATTCCCCCCCTAAAGGGGGGAATTGGGGCGGGGACCTGCTCCCGGCCTGTAGCAACCGTGACCATGCGTAGAACGCGTGTAGATCACGTGTTTTTTCCCTTGCTCAAGCCCCCCCTCCCCATGGCCCCATCACCTGCGGCCGGCCACCGGACGGCCACCCTTGTCTCCCACCTGAAGTCCGGGCTCCTTGACCGGGCTCGGGCGGACTATTCCCCTGCTTCCGCTCCTGGCCTGCATGGTTGGTGGCTGCGGGGTTGCGGTTCTAGTGCCATCGCCCTGGCCTCCTTCTTGCTGCTGCCCTTGGCGGCAGCCGCCGTGCCGCTGGCGCCGCTGATCCCTGCCACCCCCGTAGCGGCAGCCCCGGCCGGCGCCCCCAGCGGCATAAACGGTCCAAGGCGCCCCGGCGTGATCCCCCCCGCATCCCTGAGCCGTGGCGGTGGCTCGGCCGATGGACTGCCGCAAGCGCCGCGTCGGCCGGTTCCCGGGCAGAACGCGGCTCTCACTGCGAACCGATAACCGGCAACCCGTCGGTGCTGTCGTAGCCCATGGCGGCGTGCTGCTCAAGCCGAGGGCAGCGGGCCGCAGTTCTGGGCTACGACAGATGGCATGGGCTTCCCGGTTGGGGATCGTCTTTCATCAGTGGGTGCATTCTGCGGATCCGCCACGCTATAATGTTGATATAATGTTGGGCGTTCTGGCGTGGGGGAGGCTGGTGATTTCATTAATCGGCAACCTCCGTTTGCTCACCCGCCACGGCGCTTGAAGTATTGGTTTTGGACTTTACTGACCGCCTCGATGAACTTGAGCCGAATCACCGAATGGTAAGGAGCTGGATTGTATCCAGTGGCATACGTCTTAGCCTTGTGTTTGCCATGAAAAGCCATCTCGGTTTGCTTAGCCTCGTCCACTCGGTCGTCGTGCGGAGTCGTATCAAGGGAGTTTCCACCACGGAGGAGGAGGCCCTCCGCCGTGTCCACCAGAGCAATCCCGGGCTGATGATCTGCAGTGATCAACTGGAGCAGGGTGATGGCTTTTCCCTCTGCAGAAGGGCCATCCAGGAGGTGAGCGATCTCAAAGTGCTGATGGTTCTCACTTCTGATGGGCTCACCTCCGATCATTCGGCTGTCAGTCGCGCTCTGGATAGCGGAGCGATGGCCGTGGTCTGTCAGGAGGATTTCATGTCGCCTGAGTTGGAAGTGATGCAGTCGTTATTGGCAGCTGTCAATAACAAGCATTACGTCTCCAGTCGGGCACGATCGCGGATGGAGAAGCCCGAATCGATCGTTGAATCGCCGCAGTCGCTCACTCAACGGGAGAAGGAAATCCTGATCCTTATGCTTAAGGGAGCTTCTGATCGGGATATTTCTGAACATCTGCTGATCTCCGTTCACACCGTCAAGGAGTATGGAAAAAGTATCCGCCGCAAGTATCGGGTCAAGTCCCGCCTGCAGCTGATCAGCATGTTGCTGGGGCAGCGGTTCGCTTCTGGCGCTGCCCTAGCGGTCCGATGACCCTCCCTGGCAGGCCTCGGAGGGGCTGCGCGGCCCAAGCCAAGGCAAGCCCGGGAGGTCGAGACTGGCGTGGCGCCCCTGCCCAGAGGTGCCAGGAACTCGTTCCGTTGGCGCTGTAGGGCCATACGAGCCCTGAGACTGCTCTTCGCTCCTTGCTTGCCAAAGGGCCCGGCCGCCCCCGAGCATGGCAGCCTCCCCTTGTCTTTCCGCAGCATGGCCGCCGAACGTTCCTTCATCGCCATCAAGCCCGACGGGGTGCAGCGGGGGCTGGTGGGGGAGATCCTCGGCCGCTTCGAGCGCAAGGGCTTCAAGCTGGTGGGCCTGAAGCAGCTCACCCCCAGCCGCGAGCTGGCCGAGAGCCACTACGGCGTCCATCGCGAGCGTCCCTTCTTTGCTGGCCTGGTGGACTTCATCACCAGCGGTCCGGTGGTAGCGATGGTGTGGGAAGGGGAGGGCGTGATCGCCAGCGCCCGCAAGCTGATCGGCGCCACCAAGCCCCTCGAGGCCGAGCCCGGCACGATCCGCGGTGATCTGGCCATCAACATCGGCCGCAATGTGATTCACGGTTCCGATGCTCCGGAAACCGCCGAATTTGAGATCGGCCTCTGGTTTACCCCCGCCGAGCTGAGCGACTGGACCCCGGCCGATCAGGTGTGGCGCACCGAGGGCTGATTGCTCCATTGCCCTCTGCTCACGGCGGCCGCGGGCCTACACGGCGAACGGGGAGGAGGCGGAGATGGCCGCGCTCGGTCCTGGCGATCTGATCGGTGAGCTGGAGGTGTTCACGGCCGGGGTGCGTCACGACCCTCAGGGGATGCGGATCGCCGGTCCGGAGTGTTTACGCAAGCGGGCCCTGCCGATTCATCTTCGTCTTCAAGCGGTGTTAGCGACTCGCCTGTGCTGCTGCGTCCGTGCTGCCGAGGGCCGGTCATCGGGGCCGGCCGGCTGGGACTGTTCCATAGGATTGGCTCCAGCCTTAAATCCGCGCGATCCCGATGTCACTGGCCGTCACCGCCTCCGCAGCTGCCGCCGCCGCAGACGATCAGGCGGCCTGGGAGGCCGTGATCGGCCTGGAGACCCACGTGCAGCTGGGCACCGCCAGCAAGATCTTCACCGCTGCCTCCACCGCCTTCGGCGATGACCCCAACACCCATGTGGATCCGGTGGTGTTCGGCCTGCCTGGCACGTTGCCGGTGCTCAATGCCAAGGTGCTCGAATATGCGGTAAAGGCCTCGCTGGCCCTGAATCTGAAGGTGGCGGAGCACAGCAAATTCGATCGCAAGCAGTATTTCTATCCCGATCTCCCCAAAAACTATCAGATTTCCCAATACGACGAACCGATTGCTGAAGAAGGCTGGATCGAAGTTGAGGTGGCCGAAAAGGGCAAGGAAACCTATCTCAAAACCATCGGTATCGAGCGGCTCCATATGGAGGAGGATGCCGGCAAGCTGGTGCATGCCGGTAGCGATCGCCTGGCCGGCTCCACCCATTCGCTGGTGGATTACAACCGCGCTGGCGTGGCCCTGGCCGAGATCGTGAGCAAGCCGGATCTGCGCACCGGCCGTGAGGCGGCGGAGTATGCCTCGGAGATTCGCCGCATCATGCGCTACCTGGGGGTGAGCGACGGCAACATGCAGGAAGGCTCGCTGCGCTGCGATGTGAACATCTCCGTGCGGCGGGGGCCGGATGCACCCTTTGGCACAAAGGTGGAGATCAAGAACATGAATTCCTTCTCTGCGATTCAGCGGGCCTGTGAGTATGAAATCCAGCGCCAGATCAAGGCCTATGAGGCCGGTGAGCCGGTGCTGCAGGAAACCCGCCTCTGGGATGAGAGCAAGCAGCTCACCAAGAGTATGCGCAGTAAGGAGGGCGCCAGCGATTACCGCTATTTCCCCGATCCGGATCTCGGGCCGATTGAAGTGAGCACCGAGCAGCGCCAGACCTGGCTCGCTGAGTTGCCGGAGCTGCCCGCCGCCAAGCGCCACCGCTATGCTGACAAGCTGGGCCTTTCGATTTACGACGCCCGCGTGCTCACCGATGAGCGGCCGATGGCTGAATACTTCGAGGCCGCCGTGGCCACCGGTGTCGATGCGAAAGCGGTGGCCAACTGGATCACCGGCGACATCGCCGCCCATGTGAATGCCGAGCGCCTCTCTTACACCACCCTGCCCCTGCGGCCGGAGCAGCTGGCCGAGATGGTGGGCCTGATCGAGGGCGGCGCGATCAGCGGCAAGATCGCCAAGGAGATCCTGCCGGAACTGCTGCAGCAGGGCGGCTCCGCCAAGGCGATCGTGGAGGCCCGGGGCCTCGGAATGATCAGCGATCCGGCTGCGATCACGGCGATCGTGGAGGAGCTGCTGGCGGCCCACCCCGAGGAGGTGGAGGCCTTCCGGGGCGGCAAGACCAAGCTGCAGGGCTTCTTCGTGGGGCAGCTGATGAAGAAGACCGGCGGCAAGGCCGATCCCAAGCTCGCCAACCAGATCCTGAATACCAAGCTGCAGGGCTGAGGTTCAGCGCCTGTCGTGGGGATCAACGGCTCGCGACGGGCAAGTGCTGACAGTGCTGATCCATGGAGCTCAGGCGAAGCGGCTCCAGTGGAAGGCCTCCAGCAGCCCATCGTGGCTTTGCTGGCCAAGCATCGCGCCCGCCACCAGCTCGGCGCTGATCGCCGCCAGCAGCACACCGTTGCGGTGGTGGCCGGTGGCCAGCCACAGTCCCCCGATCGGCCCTTTCCCCAGCAGCGGTGCCTGATCCGGCGTACAGGGGCGGAAGCCCCACCAGCGCTCCATGGGCGGCCAGCCCGTGGCGGTGGGAAGCAGGGCATCGATGCCCGCTTGGAGCTGGCGCTGGCCCGCCGGGGTGAGGCCCTCACCGAAACCCGCTTCCGGTTCGCTCGTGGCCCCCACCACCAGCAGTCCGTCCTCGCGGGGCACCAGATAGGTGCCGGGGCCGAACACCACCCGGCTGAGGGCTCCGATCGGTCCCTGCAGCGAGAGCATTTGCCCCTTCACTGGAAACACCGGAAGCCCCGGCAGCAGCTGGGAGCTCCAGGCGCCGCCGCAGAGCACCGCCTCGCGGCAGGGGAGGGTGAGCTCCTGGCCGTCGGCCCGCCGCAGCCGCACCGCCGCCAGCTGCTCGCCAGGCGCTTCACCCGTTTGCTGCCCTTGCGGTTCCGTGACCAGCCCCAGCACTTCGCAGCCCTCCTCGAACCGCACACCCCGGTGCACGCAGGCCCGCTCCAGGGCCCGCATCAGACGGCGGCGGTTGTCGATTTGGCCGTCCTGGGGGAACAGCAGGCCCGCCTGCCAGAGCGGCCCGATCCCGGTGATCTCCCGCTCCAGGCCGGAGCGATCCAGCCGCTCGCCGTGGGCCGCGGTTGGGTAGGCATCCCGTTCGGCGGCGCTGGCGAAGGGCACCACAATCCCGCAGATCCGCAGGCCGCAGGCCAGGCCGCTATCGGATTCGATCCGCGCCACCCAGGCGGGGATCCGCTCCAGGCTGCGCTGTCCCAGTTCGAGCAGGCGGCCGTCCAGGCCCTCGGCATGGGGGGCCAGCATGCCCGCCGCCACGAAGCCCGCCGCTTCGCTGCGCCGCCGGCTGAGCACGGTGGCCGCCCGGCCCTGGCGGGCCAGTTCATGGGCGAGGGCCAGGCCGATCAGGCCGCCGCCCAGGATCAGCACCGGATCGGTGTCGGGATCGGGGCCGGGTTCAGCGCTGGTGCCTGTCGGCATGGTCAAGCCGTTTCGCTCCGATCATCTCCGCTTCCAGGCCCTGCCGCTGGATCTCCTGGCTTGTGGAGATCCCGGTGCGGTGATGCCGACAACCTGTGGCGTGCCTGTGGGCGTCGGAAGGCTGGGCTCCGCGTGCGGCAGGGCGGAACACGGTGGGCGGATTGAGATCTTGATCACACTCCAGGGACATCCGCTTGTGCACGTTGGAGTGGGGATTCGTATTGAGCCTTAAAGGCCCTGGCCTAGGGAGCCTCTGGGCAACGAGCCCCGAAAGAGAGCCCTAAGTCGCAATTTGTGCTGTATGAACAATTTAGAGTCGCATCTCAGGCTTGTTGGCCTGA
>Ga0208050_1000027_pt1 | contig 52445 bp, 55 predicted proteins | sample LakMenEpi13Jun10_FD_150691 | JGI IMG/M metagenome (GOLD analysis project Ga0208050, IMG submission 150691) | Freshwater microbial communities from Lake Mendota, WI - 13JUN2010 deep hole epilimnion (SPAdes) | ecosystem: Environmental > Aquatic > Freshwater > Lake > Epilimnion/Euphotic zone ... | reverse complement strand
GCCCATGCTCATGGCTCTGGCAACGCGGACACCGGAACCCATCGGGCCAGCGGGCCTTCTCCAGGGCAGCCTCACATTGCTCCTCAGTGCCGTAGAGCCCGAGGAACTCAGGCAGTGAGAGGCCTTTCTGGAACTGGATGGCATTGCGCGACATGGGCTCACTGGTATGTGCGTACCAGCCTATGCAGCCAGTCTGCCGTGCGCGGAGCGAGCTGGGTAATCAAGTGTCGCCTTGGACGACGGGGGCTCCTGAGGCCACCGTCAGACCATCACCAGTGCTGACAGATGAAAGGGATAGGTTCTCCGATCCGCCCACCTCCACAGTTGAGCCTGATGGAATCAGCTCGTCCGAGCCCGGATCTGATCGGGGTGGCTCCGGCTGGGGCATTGGCAGGCAGAGCCAGCAGAGTCGGACCGCATCCATCTTGATGGAATGGGCCTGGTGCGGCAATCATTAGCTCAATCCAAGCAACTAAGATCGTTCCAGCTGGCTGAAGTGGCGCCACACTGGCGAAAGCTGAGACTCCCCAGGCGAGGCGATGGCAGAGCTACTCCCGATCTCGTCACCCCTTGCGGCGGAACGCCAGCTGGATGTGGTGTTCGTCCATGGCCTCGGCGGCGATCCCATCGAAACCTGGCGCAGCGGAACGGATGAGAACACCTCTTGGCCCCACTGGTTGGCCCTGCAGTTTGGAACGCAGATTGGGGTGTGGTCGCTGGGCTATGCCGCTGCCCCCAGCAAGTGGCAGGGCATCCCATTCTTTGGAGGTAAGGATCCTGATGCGGGGGCAGCGATGTCTCTGCCGCGGCGGGCTGAAAACGCCCTGGACCGTTTGGTGGGCGCAGGCATCGGGCAACGGCCGCTGTGTTTCATCACCCACAGCCTGGGTGGCCTCCTGGTGAAAAGCATCCTGCGCCGCTCTGCCGGTTCCGAATTCGCCACGGAGCGGTTGCAGGTGGTGGAGCAGTGCCGTGGGGTGCTCTTTCTGGCCACGCCCCACCACGGCTCGCGGCTGGCGGATCTGGCGGGTGCCATCAAGGTCTACCTGCCCAGCGTGAGCACGCTCGATCTCAAGGACAACGACGACCACCTCATGGATCTGTATGAGTGGTATCGGGGCTATGCGCTCAGCCACCACATCCTCACGCGCAGCTACTACGAAAACAAAGAAAACAAAGGGGTGGTGATCGTGGTGCCGCGCTCCTCAGCCGATCCTGGCGTCGCTGGAGAGACAGCGCTTGGGAACACCCCCTTGGATCGGGACCACCTGGAGATTAGCAAGCCCCGCAATCGGGATGATCAGGCTTATATCGGCTCCACCCAGTTGATTCGCCAGATCCTTAGTAGTGGAACATCGGCGGCAGGACCTGAGAGGACCTCTACAACAAACACTTCGGGCGCCACTGCTACTTCAGGATCTCCACAACCTCTACCACCTCAGCCTGCTTCCAGCCCGCCTTCCACCCCGCCAGTGCAGGCGCCTCAGGCTGCACCCACCAACCAGGTGACGGTCCGTGGCAATCGAAACATCACCATGACAGGGGTGAGTGCTGGAGGCAATATCAACGTGGGCAACTCGATCCAGGGGGACTATGTGGCTGGGGACAAGTTCAGCGGCGACAAGGTGATGGGAGACAAATTCACAGGGAATAAGATCATCAATACCCTGGCCTCTCCAAGTGCCGGACCAGCTTCTACTCCAGGAACCTCCCCACTGAAACCAGGCCCCTGGCGCGTGTTTCTCTCCCACACCTCCGAACTGCGCCAATATCCCCAAGCCGGCTCGTATATCGCCAAGGCGGAGCGGGCCGTGAGCGCCGCCGGCCACGCGATTGTGGACATGGCGGATTTTGCAGCCATCGATCAGGCGCCGGCCGCCGTGTGTGAGCAGCGGGTGTGCAATTGCGATGTGCTGGTGGTCATCTACGGCCTGCGCTATGGCTCACCGGTGCGGGATCAGCCGGAGGTGTCGTACACCGAGCTGGAGTTCATCACCGCTACGGAGGCCTCGTTGCCGCGGCTGATCTTCATGATCAACGCTGAATCGGAGGAACTGGGCCTGCCCCCCTCAGCGCTGGTCGACCGGAAGTACGGCGACCGCCAGGACGCCTTCATCCAGCGTGTCAAAGACGCCGGCCTCACCCTGCAGTTCTTCCGCAACCCCGACGACCTCAAGGGGTTGGTGGAACGCTCGCTGCGGGAGCTGGCAGAGTCGGCCGCAGCAACGGCTTGATCCGGGGGCTCTGGCCATGGCCGCAGGTGATCCACCGCCCGACGCAATCGCTGCCGCTGACGATGGGCAGGGGGCTGCTGCTGCTGCCCGAGCGGGCGTGCAGCCGTCCGGGCAGGCGGTGGAAGGTAACGGCAACCAACTGCTGAGCCAGGTGAACGTCGGCGGCGATCTCACCCTCGGCGACAGCTTGGCAGGCGACAAGATCGCGGGCGACAAAGTAGTTCGCGACAAAGTCATAGGCGACAAGATCGAAATCGTCGTCGCCGACGCCCAGCAGGCCGCTGTAGTCGCCCGTTCCCTGCGCTGGAGCTGGCCCCAGCCCCTCGTCTTCGGTCCGTACCGCAGCTTCCGGCGCGAGGGCTTCGTGGGCCGCACCTGGCTGTTCGAGGAGGTGCGCGCCTGGGCGATGGCGGATGGCGCCGCGGCGGGGCGTCCTCGGGCCCAGTTGATCGAGGCTGAGTACGGGGTGGGTAAATCGGCCTTTCTCGCCGAATTGGTCGACACCCAGGCCGCCGGGGTGCCGGTGGTGGCCCAGCACTTCTGCCAGTTCGATGCGATCGCCACCCTGGCGCCGGGGCGTTTTGTGAGCAGCATCGCCGCCCAGCTGGCCGCTGCCCTGCCCGCCTACCGCGCCGCGATCGAGGCCGAAGAGGCCGCCGGCCTGCGCCAGTTGCTCGAAGCCCCGGACAACGACCCGATCGGCGCCTTTGATCAGGCCGTGCTGGCGCCCTTGGAGGCCATGCCGCCGCCCACCGGCCCGCTGCTGTTGGTGGTGGATGCCCTTGATGAGGCCCTGGAGCGCCGCCCCAGCAACGACAAAGCGCCACACGTCACGATCGTGAGCCTGCTGGGCCAGCGGGCCCAACGCTTCCCCCGCTGGCTGCGGTTGCTCGCCACCGCCCGCCCCCTGCCGGCGGTGCAGCAGCCCCTGCGCCAGGCCTTCAGCCTCCATTCGCTCAATGCCGAGGAAGCGCGCAACCTGGCCGACATCGAGGCCTACGCCAAGGCCCGCTGCCAGCAGCCGCCCCTGGCCGACCTGCTCACCGACGCCGTCCTGGGCGCCGCCGAGGTGGCCACACGCCTACGAACACTGAGCGGCGGCAAGTTTCTCTACGCCGCCTTCGTGCTCAACGACCTGGTCTCCGGCGCCCTGCCCCTGAGAGATCGCCGCGATCTTGAGGCGCTGCCCTCCGGCATGGACGATTTCTATCTCCAGGCCTTCGAGCGGCGCTTCCCCAGCGAGCAGGCCTACGACGAGGTGCGCGATCTGCTGGCGCTGCACCGCGTGCAGCGCGATCCCCTCTCCCGCCGCGAGCTGGCGGCGATCCTGAACTGGCCTGAGCGGCGGCTGGTCGACCTGCAGAAGCAGCAGCTCCACGACCTGCTGCGCCTGCGCAGGAATGATCCCGCCTACGGGCCCAAGGAGTTTCTGGCGAGCTTCAACCACCCCTCCCTCAGCCGCTGGCTCACCGCCACAGACGAACACTCCGGCTATCCCCGCGCTGGCCGCTTCTGCATCGACCCCGAGGCCGCCGAGGCGGCAATCCGCCGCTGGGCACTGGCCGAGGTGGAGGCCCAAAGGGCCCACACCTGGCCCTACCTTGTGCGGCACCTGGCCAGCCATCTCACGGCGGAGGAGCTACCAGTGGTGATCGCGGGGTTGCTGGGGCAGTTCGCCTGGCTGGAGGCGCGGCTGCGGCTGGCGGGGATCAATGCGCTGCTGGGGGATGTCGCGATGGCGGCTCCCGCTCCCTGGCTGGAACGGCTGGGACGTGCTCTGGGCCAGGGGGCCCACGTGCTGGGCCACAGCGAGGGCTGGCGGGGGCATGAGCATCTGGCTTCTCAGTTGTTGGCGCGGCTGCCTGAGGAGAACGACAACCCCAAACCAACCCGCCTGCGCCTGGAGGCGGCGGACTGGCTGCAGCAGGCTGGCGGCGCGCCTCCCCGCACCACCAGCCTGCTGGCCCCCGATGCTCTGCTTCGGATTTTACCGGTGGGCAGCGGTGTTATTGCCTTGGTGGTCCTCCCCGATGGGCGCCTCGCCTCCGGCTCAGATGACAACACCATCCGGCTGTGGGATCCGGCCTTCGGCGCCTGTGAACGGGTCTTCGAGGGGCATCAGGGCTCGGTGTGGGCCCTGGCGGTGCTGGGCGATGGGCGCCTCGCCTCTGGCTCACGCGACAACACAATCCGGCTGTGGGATCCGGTCTCCGGCGCCTGCGAACGGGTCTTCGAGGGGCATCAGGGCTCGGTGTGGGCCCTGGCGGTGCTGGGCGATGGACGCCTCGCCTCCGGCTCTTTCGACAACACCATCCGGCTGTGGGATCCGGCCAGCGGCGCCTGCGAACGGGTTTTCGAGGGGCATCAGGGCACTGTGTGGGCCCTGGCGGTGCTGGGCGATGGGCGCCTCGCCTCCGGCTCAGACGACAACACCATCCGGCTGTGGGATCCGGCCACCGGCGCCTGTGAACGGGTCCTCAAGGGGCATCAGAACTGGGTGAACGCCCTGGCGGTGCTGGGCGATGGGCGCCTCGCCTCCGGCTCTTCCGACAACACCATCCGGCTGTGGGATCCGGCCAGCGGCGCCTGTGAACGGGTCTTCGAGGAGCATCAGGGCTCGGTGTACGCCCTGGCGGTGCTGGGCGATGGGCGCCTCACCTCCGGCTCACTCGACGACACCATCCGGCTGTGGGATCCGGTCACCGGCGCCTGTGAACGGGTCTTCCAGGGGCATCAGGACACGGTGAGGGCCCTGGCGGTGCTGGGCGATGGGCGCCTCGCCTCCGGCTCACGCGACAAGACCATCCGGCTCTGGGATCCTGCCACCAGCGCCTGCGAACGGGACTTCCAGGGGCATCAGGGCTCGGTGTACGCCCTGGCGGTGCTGGGCGATGGGCGCATCGCCTCTGGCTCTTCCGACAAGACCGTCCGGCTGTGGGATCCGGCCAGTGGCGCTTGTGAACAGGTCTTCGAGGAGCATCAGGGCTTGGTGTATGCCCTGGCGGTGCTGGGCGATGGGCGCCTCGCCTCCGCCTCACTCGAAAAGACCATCCGGCTGTGGGATCCGGCCAGCGGCGCCTGTGAACGGATCTTCAAGGGGCATCAGGGCTCGGTGAACGCCCTGGCGGTGCTAGGCGATGGGCGCCTCGCCTCCGGCTCAGACGACAAGACCATCCGGCTGTGGGATCCGGCCACCGGCGCCTGTGAACGGGTCTTCAAGGGGCATCAATATTGGGTGAGGACACTGGCGGTGCTGGGCAATGGGCGCATCGCCTCTGGTTCTTCCGACAAGACCGTCCGGCTGTGGGATCCGGCCAGCGGCGCCTGTGAACGGGTCTTCGAGGAGCATCAGGGCTCGGTGTACGCCCTGGCGGTGCTGGGCGATGGGCGCCTCGCCTCTGGCTCTGGCGACAACACCATCCGGCTGTGGGATCCGGCCACCGGCGCCTGCGAACGGGTCTTCGAGGGGCATCAGGGCGGTGTGAACGCCCTGGCGGTGCTGGGCGATGGGCGCCTCGCCTCCGGCTCACGCGACAACACCATCCGGCTGTGGGATCCAAACCAACCCGATGCCGCACCCCAAGTGCTGTTCGTGGCTGATGCCGCCATCACCGCCCTGGTTGCACACCCCACCCGCCCCTTGCTGATCGCCGGTGACTCAACCGGCCGCCTCCACTGGCTGCAGTTGCTTCAATCCCTTTGATGCCGATGCCTACACGGCTGTGGTTCTCACCACATCACCAACACACCCGCTCCTCCCCACAGCTCCGAACGGCGCGAGTTCCCCAGCGGCGGCACTGAACAGCCGGGTGCGCCGCTCACTTGTCCAGACTGCGGAACATCCACCGCTTCCGCAGGCTTTGGGCCCCTCCGCGAGACGCGAACCCCACCGGAGTGGCTGGCTTGCGGCTCTGGCCCTGGCGATCGCCCTGGGAGCAGCGATTAGGCCCAGCCACGCAGAAGCCAAGTCCCCTGCCGCCGCCAGCCCTCCGGCCGCCCAGGGGGGCAAGGACAGCAACCCGTTGATCGCCTTGGCCCGCGAACTCGGTGCCCCGGCTTGGCTGTTGACCGCAGGAGGGGTTATGGGGGCGATGTTCCTTCTGGGGGAACCCTTTCAGAAGAACCTCAAGGCCTGGCGGGAGAGTCTGGGCCTGAAACCAGAGCCGCCCTCAAAAGGATCACCAGCACCGGAACCCTTGCCGCCGGCGCCAGGGGCGCCAAACGCCGGCCAGGCGGTGAGCGGCAACGACAACCAATCCCTCCAGAATGCCAGCGCCGGGGGAAATCTGACGCTGGCCTCGGGCGGTGCGGTGGTGCACAACGAATCGATCGGCCGCGACCTGGTGCAGAGGGACCAGTTGCAAGGCGATCAATACAACGCACCGGCCACCATCACCAACGCCAAGGCAGTCAATAACTTCTACGCAGCCCCCGAGCCCAAGCGCCAGCGGATCCTTTCAACAATCGCTCCGCCACCTCAGGGGGTGGGCGTGATGGGGCGGGATGAGGAGCTGGCGGAGCTGGATGCACGCATGGGCGAACCGGGCAACAACCTCCGGCTGGTGGTTCATGGCGAATCGGGGGTGGGCAAGAGCGAACTGCTGCGCGAATACGCCCGGCGCCAGGAAGCCCGCTATCCCGCCGGGCGCTACTGGTTCGATTGCCGCTTGAACCTGGCGTCGGAGCTCGCCAACCTCGGCCGTCAGTGCTTGCAAATGGCGTGGCTGGAGGGCCCCCTGGAGGAGCAGGCGATCGAGGTGCTCCGGCAACTGGCGAAGGAGAAGGTGTTGCTCCTGTTCGACAACGCCAGCCACGAAGGGCAGGTGCAGCCGTTCCTTCCCCCCGCTGGCCAGGCCCATGTGCTGCTCAGCTCCACCTCGCGGGACTGGGGGCCGCCGCTGGTGGAGGTTTGGCGGCCCGAGGGTCTGCAGCGGCTGCATTCCCCTACGGCCCTGGCGGTACTCGAAAGCGTCGCCGGTAAGGCGGTGGCGGAGCAGGTGGGTGAAAGGGTGATCGCGGAGCTCGGCGGCTTGCCGGTGCACCTGCTGCCCACCGCCCGCACCCTGGCCCGCAAGTCTCGCAACGGCCGGCTGAGTGAGGGCCAACTGGTGCAGTTGAGCAAGGAGGGGATTGATAGCTTCTCGATTGCTTGGCAGGCCCTGGAGCCCGCCGCAAGGCTGCTGCTGCAATCGGCTGGCCGCTGGTTCAACCCCAACACCTTGGTGGAAGCCGAGCTGGTGGCGGCATTGGCGGAGAGCTTCCAGGGAGAAGCGGTGGTGCGCAATGCGGTGGATGCCTGCCGCGATCTGTACCTGCTGCAGGGGGAAGGGCGGCTGACGATGCACCAGCTGCTGGTGCAGTTTGTGGAAGCGCAGGCCCCGGAGCGGCTGGGGGGAATCGCTGCGGAGGATCTGTCGCCAGCGGTGGCGGCGGCCTTGGGGAAAGCAGCCGAACGATTGGAGGAGGCACCCGCCGATGGGGAGGCGCTCGCGGCTCTCCAGTGCCACCAGCTGAGCTGGGACTTCTGGCGGCAGCACACCAATGGACCGAGCGCAGACGGGTGTCATCACCTGGGAAAAGCGCTCTATGTCATGGGGCAGTTTGCTGGGGCGAGCCATTGGTTTGAGGCGGCTTTAACCCTCCTCCGCCGCGAAGCGGATCTCGACCACCTGGACCTAGGCGATAACCTCCATGAGATCGGCAACTGCGCTTATCAGCAGGGGGAGTGGCCCGCGGCGGCCGACTGGTATGAGCAGGCGGTGGCGGAGAAGCTCCAGGGCGACCTGCTCGGGCGGGTGGACCACCGAACTCTTGGGGCGAGCCTGCATGAGCTGGGCAACTGCGCCTACCAGCAGGGTGACTGGCAAGCGGCGGCGGGCTGGCACGAGCAGGCGTTGGCGGAGATACGCCAGGGCGAACTGCTCGGGCGGGTGGACCACGCAAGCTTTGGGGTGAGCCTGTACGAGCTGGGCAACTGCGCCTACCAGCAGGGTGACTGGCAAGCGGCGGCGGGCTGGTACGAACAGGCGTTGGCGGAGATACGCCAGGGCGACCGGCACGGGCTGGTGGACCACCGAAGCCTTGGGATGAGCCTGCATTCGCTGGGCAACTGCGCCTACCAGCAGGGTGACTGGCAAGCGGCGGCGGGCTGGTACGAGCAGGCGTCGGCGGAGATACGCCAGGGCGACCTGCACGGGCGGGTGGACCACGACATTCTTGGGAGGAGCCTGCATCAGCTGGGACACTGCGCCTTTCAGCAGGGGCAGTGGTTCGCGGCGGCCGGTTGGTGTGAACAGGCGGTGGCGGAGAAGCGCCAGGGCGACATCTTTGGTCGCGTAGATCAGAGCAGTGTTGCTAACTCGGAAAAAAGCCTTGCCCTATGTCGCAAGAAGATGGGCTTGGCGTAACCGAACCTCAGCGTCTAGTGCAGCCTTGGCCATTCGCGTTAGTCGATCAGCCGCCTGGCCATCGAGCCGATGCTCCAGGCGGAACGGATCAGGCGGAACAGATCAGGCGGTGAACAGCCATGAACCTGGGGGAATCATCAGCTCAGTTCGCTGGCGATCGGCCGCACCTGATCGGCCGGAACACTGAAGGTGGGTAAGCGCCGCTCGCGGAGGGGAAAGCGGCGCAGCCAGACGCAGTCGCTGAAGTCATCCACGTTGACCACCTGATAGGTGGCGTCGGGGCTGGCGCTGTAGCTCACCAGGAGGCCGGGTTGGAGCTGCATGGTTGTTGGCCGAGAAGGGCACACCCCAATCCAACAGCAACCGCAGAGCAAAATGAGTATTAATGCTTAAGCCCTGACTTGGCTGCTGCGATCGTGCTGCCGCATGGGTTTTGCTCCCCTCTGATGGCCACTGACCGCCTCCAGGCCGCTCCGACCGGTGCGAGAACCGAACCAGGTGGAACGGCAAACCGCCACGGCCCGGCGATGCCTGCCCATGCGCTCCTGCCGGCTGAGGCACTTGGGTCGGTTCAACAGATTCGGTGATCGGTTGCGTCTCGCCCTATGGCCTGCAAGCGGCAGTGCGTCGGGGCGCCAACTGGACCAAGTGGTTGTCCTGTAATGGGCTGAAGTTGTCGTCAGAGACGAGCAGTAGGCTGGGGCGCCCATCCACAAGGGGAGGGCCAGGAGTGATGGCTTCCCAATTGTCCGGCGTCAGGCCTAGGGCCTTGAGGTCCCAGGACATCAGGGGGCTCAGGGGAGCGGCATTCCCTGCCGTAGGGATCGGCTTGGGCCAAGGGTAAAGAACAAGGCGATTGCTCCATTGATCCGGCGCCTGGAATCTTCTTTGCAGCCCAAGCAGGGGCGCCTCAAGGGGGGCCTCGGGCAAGGCCAGGAGGTCGGTGAGGCCCCAGTCATCACCCTGGGGAAGTCGCAGAGGCTGCAGTGGTGTGGGGTCGACGGCCGGTGACTCCATGCTGGTGCCGAGGGTCCAGCCCAGCACACGAACCTGGCCAGGGGGATCCTGTAGCAGGGCGGATTCGGCCGCCATCAGCAGCACCGCTGGCTTGCCCTGCCGCTGCAACAGGGTGAGGGACTCTGGACCCTGGTTGGAAGCCAATCCCCGACCTGGAGCTGGCTGCCACTCGGCAGGCATGGGAAGAGCCAGCTCCAGCTCGCCGCTGCGTCGGTCGAAGCGCAGCAGCTGGGGGGGACGCTCCGGGATGCGACGGCCCTCGCTCGCCACCCAGGCCCGCTCCCCCTTCAGGACCAGGCCCTCGCCATCGATGCTCTGCGGCAGGGTGGCGCCCACACCACTGCGCAGACTCACCACCCCCAGCGGACGCAGCGGCGACTTGCCGAGCTTGCCGAGTCCGCTCCATCCGACCAATTGGCCCAAGGGGGCGTCACTCAGCAGCCAGAGCTCATCCCGCTCGGCGCGATAGGTGGCTGCGGAGAAACCTCCGGAGGGTTGTCCAGCGCCATCAAGCCTCGGCAGACGCACCTCGGCCACCTTGTCCCAACCCGCCGAGAGCGGACATGGCAGCAGGGGGGGTGGCGGGGCCTGAACAACCATTGCGGGATTCATTCACCCCAAAAAACCATAGCCGCCTGCGATTCGCGGGCATCAAGGAACACCGTGCTTCGATCAAGTGTCCTTGACCTACCTGAGCAGTGCCCTGGACGCCGTACACCGCAGCGGCCCCACCGACCTAATGCGCCGGCTGGTGAAGGAAGACCTCTACACCTTCGCAGGAACCAAGCTGTTCCCCGAACGCCGCAGCTACACAGCCGAGAACGAGCTCTCTGAGCCTGAGAAAGTGCTCTACGAAGCGAACGGCGGGACCACCACGCAGGGGCGCGTCGTCGCACAGCGCCGCACCGTGGTTGGAGCTGAAGCGTGAGCAGGGGAATCCGGCCTAATGTGGTCACAGAAGCAGAGCCAGTCATGTCGGATGTGGTCGCAAATCAGGTGTCGGTGCGGGATCTCAAGACCCATCTCTCCGAGTGGCTCGCCCGCGCCCAGGCGGGTGAGGTGGTGGAAGTCACCTCCCATCGCAAGCCCATCGCCCGCATCACGGCTGTCAAGCCAGCGGAGCCAACGTCCACCGATCCGCTTCGAAAGGCGATTGATGCTGGCCTGATCAGCTGGAACGGGCAGAAGCCCGTATTCCCCCCGCCGATCAAGCTCAGCGGCAAAGGGAAGCTCATTAGCGAGATCGTGATCGAAGACCGGGGTTAACCAGGTGCTCCTGTTCTGCGATACAAGTGCCCTGATCAAGCTGCTGATTGATGAGCCCGAATCAGCTCAGATCCACCAGGTCACGGAACGTGCTGGATTGATCGCGGCCTGCAGAATCACCTGGGCCGAGGCCATGGCAGCGATGGCTCGTCGCCAGCGCGATGATCCAACCAGTGCTGACGAAATCGAGAACGCTCGTCAAAGGCTCAGCATGCTCTGGTCATCATTCACGATTGTCGAAGTCAGCCAGAAACTCGTAGACACGGCTGGACGTTTTGCGGATGGCTTCGCGCTTAGGGGTTACGACAGTGTGCAGCTGGCTGCCGCCCATGAGTTACACATCACCTCCGAACAACCTGTTACCTTCGCCTGCTACGACCGCCGACTGAACCAAGCCGCCCAGCTCCTTCAACTGGAGGTGTTGCCATGACCAGCACACCAGCTGCCACCAGCGAGATGGACGATCTCGATCTGGCCGCTGCTCTCGCTCGGAGGGCCGCTGGATCGGCATGGCGGAGGGGGGGCGAGGGCCAGGAGGTGCAGGGCTGGATTTTAGGGAGGAGTAAGGGTTAAAGCTGTCAAGCGAGAACAAGAAATCGTTTTCCCTTCAACTAAGGGAAGAAACCTGGAGAAGGGTGAACAGCTTGCTTCGTTTACACAGTCGCCTGGCAACCAAATGCAGAAGATCGAAGCAGAGGCTAGCTTAACTGCACAAATCTTTGACCACTTTAGCCACTATTGCTTCGATCACTAGGCGGGCTCGTTCATTGCTTGCCTTCGCCAGCCGGTTGGCCTGCAAGAGGGTGTGCAAGCGGGGTTTGATGGCCTGGGGAGGCTGGAGCAGCCTTGTAGCGGTGCAGCGGTGCGTGCACCTGGGGACCGACGCTCTGGGCAGCTGCGTGGCAGCGCTGGAAGACCCGTAAGATGAGGATGAGCCTAACAGCCGCGTTTTTGGGTCAGGGACTGCTGCTGTGCTCTGCATGTTTCGGTGCAGACCATGGCCCCTGGCCTATAAAATGATTACGGCCGCTGGCCGGGGGTCTAGCAATCTGGTGAATGCAGCGGGCTCATAATCCGCCTGAGGCGAGTTCGATCCTCGCGACCCCCATCAAGGCAGATCCTCGCTGCCAGTAAGTTCATGGTCTAAATACAGCCAATTCGCGCAACATGAGTAGTACCACGGAGCCAAAGATCCGAAAAGCTTTCTTCTGTCTGGCCTCAGCCATGCGTAGCTGCAAACATAGCTGGCCAGTAGATTGGGCCCAACGCGGCTAGCGCTTAGCCCTGCAGACCCTGCCGGGACAGCCATACTGCCTATTCAGCCCACCCTTTCTTCCACCATGCGGTACTTGGCGCTGGCAATCCTGCTGGCCCTGATGGCCTTCTTCGCCGCCGCCGAATTCGCCGTGATCCGGCTGCGGCCCAGCCGGGTGCAGCAGCTTCAGGACGATGGGGTGCCGGGAGCCGGATCCGTGGCTCGGCTGCAGCAGCGGCTGCGGGGCGTGCTCGTGGCCACCCAGCTGGGGGCGGTACTCGCCCTGCTGGCGGTGGGCTGGACCGGCCGCGGCCTGGCGGGCCAACTGGCCTCCACCTTGGCGGGGCGGCTGGGGCAGGCCTGGCTGGATTCGGTGGTGTTCCTGGTGCTGGTGCTGCTGGCCACCGTGATGGGCGGTCTGTTGCCCAAGGCCTGGGTGCTGCACCGGCCGGAGGCCTCGGCCCTGAAGCTCGCTCCGCTGCTGGAATCGCTCACTCGCACCCTCTCCCCCCTGCTGCTGCTGATCGAACGGATCACTGCGGTGGTGCTCGGACTGGTGGGGCTGCCGCGCAACTGGGACGAGCTGGTGCCGGTGCTCTCGGCCGGCGAACTCGAAACCCTGATCGAAAGCGGCGGGGTCACCGGCCTGATGCCCGATGAGCGGAGCATCCTTGAAGGAGTGTTTTCCCTGCGGGACACCCTGGTGCGGGAGGTGATGGTGCCCCGCTCCGGCATGGTGACCCTGGATCTGGAGGTGCGCTTCGCCGAGATGATGGAAATCGTGCATGCCAGCCAGCACGCCCGCTTCCCGGTGATCGGCGCCTCCCTCGACGATGTGCGGGGCATGCTCGACCTGCGCCGCCTGGCCGAACCGATCGCCCGCGGTGAGCTGAAGCCGGACACAGCCCTGGCGCCCTACATGGTGCCGGTGGCCCAGGTGCAGGAGAGCACCTCCCTGGCCGATCTCCTGCCCCTGATCCGCAGCGGCCAGCCCCTGCTGGTGGTGGTGGATGAACACGGCGGCACCGAAGGGCTGGTGACCGTGGCCGATCTCACCAGTGAAATCGTGGGCGACGACGAGGATCCCCTCGAGGCCGCCCATGATCTGATGCCCCTGGTGGACGGCGGTTGGTCGGCGGCGGGGGATCTGGAGATCTTCGAACTCAACCGCCAGCTCGCCCTGCAGCTGCCCGAGGCCGAGGGGCACCACACCCTGGCCGGCTTCCTGCTGGAGCGGTTCCAGCACATTCCGATGCCCGGCGAAACCCTGGGCTGGAAGGGAAACCGCTTCACCGTGCTCACGATGGATGGCCCCCGCATCGAGCGGGTCCAGATCCTGGCCAGTAACGGTGAGGGAGCCTGATCACCGATAATCGCCTCATTCGCTCTCCCCTGCCATGAACCCTGTGCGTGTCGGGGTGATCGGCATCGGCAACATGGGCTGGCACCACGCTCGCGTGCTCAGCCTGCTGCGGGATGCGGAACTGGTGGGGGTGGCGGATCCGGATGCCGGGCGGGGCGCCCTGGCCGTGGCGCAGTTCGGCTGCCGCTGGTTCCCCGACTACACCGAACTGCTGGGGGAGGTAGAGGCAGTCTGCATCGCTGTGCCCACCCTGCTGCATCACCGGGTCGGGATGGCCGCCCTGCAGGCCGGCGTGCACGTGCTGATCGAGAAGCCGATCGCCGCCACCCAGGATGAGGCCACCGCCCTGATCCAGGCCGCCGAAACCGCCGGCCGGCTGTTGCAGGTGGGCCACATCGAGCGCTTCAACCCGGCCTTCCGCGAACTGCTCAAGGTGGTCGCCGGCGAGGAGATCGTGGTGCTCGAAGCCCGGCGCCACAGCCCCAACCCCGACCGGGCCAACGATGTTTCTGTGGTGCTTGATCTGATGATCCACGACATCGATCTGGTGCTGGAGCTGGCCGGCTCCCCGGTGGTCCGGCTTGCCGCCGCCGGCGGTCGCAGCTCCGATGGTCCGATCGATTATGTGAACGCCACCCTGGCCTTCGCCAATGGCGTGGTGGCCAGCCTCACCGCCAGCAAGATGGCTCACCGCAAGGTGCGGCGGCTCTACACCCACTGCCGCAGCAGCCTGATGGAAACCGATTTCCTCAAGCACAACCTCCGCATCCACCGCCGCTCCACCGGCTCGGTGAGCGCCGACCACGGCGAACTGGTGTATCGCAACGACGGCTTCATCGAAGAGGTGAGCACCACCTCGATCGAACCCCTCTACGCCGAACTGGAGCACTTCCTCCAGTGCGTGCGGGGCGTGGAAACCCCGGCGGTGGATGGCCTGCAGGCTTCCAGGGCCCTGCTGCTGGCGGATCTGATCGAGCAATGCGTGGAGCAGCCCAACCTCTGCATGGCGCTCGACGCGCCGATCTAATCAGCATGTCTGATCAGTATGCCCTGAGGATCACACTTCAACCGGCTCGGTGAGCTGCTGCAGGGCTCGCAGCTGCCAGCGCCTGCAGGCCGCCGGAGAGGAGCGGTAGAACTGATTCCAGGCCTCGGCCTTATGGAGGCCGTAGTCCTTGGCGGGGACCGCCGGATGGCGCTCCTGCCAGCCCACCCGCACGGCGTGGCCGATCACCACATCAAGGGCCAGGTCGTCGTCGAACTGCACCTGGGGGTTGGCCGCCACGAAGGCCATCAGGGTGAGCAGGCACTCGGTGCAGAGCTGGCGGTATTCCGGGGCCTCAATCTTGCCAAGCAACTGCTCCACCAGGGAGGCGAAGTTGCGTTCCCCAGGGGTCTTCTCGCTCACCAGCGGAGCGCTCTCCAGACGGTTGCGTCGCTCGAGCTTGTCGCCGATCACCACGCCGCGGCAGTGGTGCAACAGATCCCAGATGCCGGGATAAAAATCGCGGGGCACCCGGCCCAGGGCCCCGAGCCGCATGCGGTGCTGCAGCCAGCACTCCCCGCCGGGCAGCTCTTCGAGGGGATCGGGAACCTCCCAGCGCACCCGACCGCGCAGGTGGAGCTGCTCCTTGCGCTGCAGGGCTGCCCTGGCGTGATCCACATCAGCCAGCACGGTGCGAAGGCGGCGGCGGATCCCATGGGGAGGCTGGCTGCAGAGGGCCTCGAAGGCGTCGCTGGGGCTGAGGTTCTCCTCGGCCGCCAGTTCGCCCGTGAGCAGCAGCAGCAACTGGCCGAGCTGGAGGGTGAGGGTGCCGCTGAGGAGATCCGGTTCCAGTCGGACCAGGCCATCCACCGCCAGCAGCAGCTCTTGCTGGAGCATCCACTCGCGGCCATCCTCACCGCTGAAGCGGCGGATCATGGCGGCGATCCGCTTGCTGCCGTGCGGCTGGCTGATCAACGACTCATTCGTGTAGTTGCGGCCCACCACCACCTGCTTCTGACGCACCAGCAGGTCGGTGAGGGCATCCTCGAGCTGGGGGTGCACCAGGCCCATGGCGCCTGCCACTCGCCGCACCACGTTCCAGTCGGCTTCCTCCAGGCCGCGGCGGTACACCTCCTCCAGCAGGGCCATCGCCAGCACCGGCGAGCGGCCCTCGGGGCCCCGCAGGAGGGCGTGAGCACCGAGGCGCCTCGCCAGCAATTCCAGCACCTCCGCTTGTTCCTGCAACGAGGTGCTCCGCCATAGCCGCTCCACCAGGTCGGACTCTGAGTGGTCATCGAGTTCCTGCTCCTGGCGGGCGGTGAGCGGCGCCCGACTGGTGCTGGGGGGGAGGAGGGTCTGGATGCGTGGCCTCAGGTCACAGGCAGCCATCGCCTGGGCCGGGAGCTCCACCCAGCTCGCCTGACTCACGAGCTCCTCGTGGCTGGCGAGCTGCACCGGCACCCCCTCCAGAGCACCGCTGGCCAGCTGCTGGGCCAGGGCTAGGAAGGCCTCCGGATCGCGCCGGAACGGTCCGGCCGGCACCGGCACCAGCAGCAGCGGCAGGCCGGGCCCGCGCCAGTGGCGCTGCAAGAGCCGCACCTCGCTGGCCACCGCGTCCAATAGCTGGTGCGGGTCATCGGCAAGATAGAAGGTGTTGTCCTCCAGAACGGCTGGCAGGAAGGCGATCCGGTCGCCGCCATGGCGGTAGAGGCGGGCTGTGGCCATGGTTTCCATCCGCGCCGGCGGATGGCCGGAGAGGCCGAGGCGTGGGTTGGCTCCCACGAACGTCATCCGCATCGCCAGCTCCCGAGAGCTGGCCAGCCGCAGCGGTGGATCATCGTCGGGAAGGGAGGCGAGCAACGCCAGTGGCACCCCGACGGGGTTGGCCTCGTCGCCGCCCCCGGCCAGCGCCAGCAAGGGATCCTCCGCTGGGAAGCCCGCCTCCCGCAGGGCCAGGGCCACGCCGGAATCGGCGGGGGCCAGGGCCACCAGCACCTCGGAGATTCCCAGGGGGGTGCCCTGGCGGCGGCCGGAGGGATCGAGGTCCTCCGGGGTGATCAAGCCTTCCAGCAGCAGATCCCCCAGCCAGGTGAGGCTCTGGGTCCAGAGCAGGGGCACGTTCTCGTTGGGAATCCGCGCCTGGCTGCCCGGATGGCGCCGTTCGGCCTCCAGGGCCTCGGCGGGCACCAGGTAGAGCTCCGGCAGCAGGGGCACCCCCTCCACCAGCACGCTCAGATCGGTGAGCCGTTGCCGCCAATGGCGGGCCTCCTCCCAGCGCTCCTCGCAGCAGGCGGTGACCAGCTCAAAGGCCAGGAATAGCGGCCATTCGCACTCAATGTGCTCGAACGCGGCCAGCTCCTCCCGCTCGTAGTGCAGCCGGGTCACGTCCTCGTTCACGCACTGGTGGCCATCGCGGCGGAAGCGCTTGTAGCCATAGCGGCCACCCAGCTCGCGGCGGATCGTGTCGCGGGTGCGGGCCACCAGCTTCGGATCCTCCACCGCCCAGGCGGGGTAGCCGATCACCGCCAGGCAGGCGCTGTCGGCCTCCTTGCTGGCCGATTCCCGAGGCAGCAGGCTGCGCAGGGCGCGGCGCAGGCGCACGATCGCGTCGTGGGGGATGGTGAGGCAGCAGCTGCCATCGCCGTGGGGGCCGTAGAGATCGAGGCCTTCGAGGGCCTCCAAGGCAGCCTTCACCAGGCCGATTGAACTGGCGTTGCGCTCCGGCAGGCCGTGGTTGCCCTTGTCGCCTCGCTCCCAGATGCCGTAGTCGGCCACGCGATAGGCGCGGGCCACGTAGTACACGAGGTTCTGGATGAAATCGCGCTCGTGGCTGGTCTGCACGATCACCAGCCCGGATCGGGTGAGCTGGGCGAGCTGCAGCAGGAAGAGGGCGGTGGCGTCGAGCTGAAGGTGACCCCAGCCGTCGTCGGGCACCACGGGTTCGCCGCTGGCGGTGTCGAACTTGGCGTGGATAGCGTCGAGGCGGTGCAGGCTGGTCTTGAAGCGCTCCACCTTGGCGGCCTGGCGCAACATGGCCGAAAGCAGGCCACGCATCAGCTGCAGCACCCGCTGCTCCAGCTCGAAGGCCCGGCGGCAGGGACCCCGCAGGCGGCGGTAGGCCAGGGACAACCCCCAGACGCACTGCACGGAATACACGCAGTCGCGCACCCAGGCGTCGCCGTAGTTGCCATGCACAGTGTTGGCGGTGCTGGCCGGCAGCAGGCCGCTCAGCGGGTGTTGCCGCTGCAGCACCACGGCCTCGATCTGGCGGTCGAGGTCCTGGAGGCGGCGCCAGGCGGCTGTGGAGCTCATGGGCGCGGGGGGCAGGCCGGAGGACGGCGCGGCAGGGGAACCAGGATCGGAGAGAGGAATGGCGAAGCCGGAGCGATTGTTGGCTGGTTGGCTGCCCATCATCTTGGCGCGATCCCAAGCCATAGATTCTCTTCCGCCGCCCCACCCACCCATGGCAGCAACCGTGACGGCCCAAGTCCGTGCCCGCGTGCTAGGGGTTCCTGTAAATGTGTGTGGTGATGTCTTCGAGGCAGCTCTCGCCCTGCACGGGGGTGCGGCCGCCCACCATCTCAGCGCCCTTGCATCCCCCGCAGCGCCGACCGGCGGCCAGGTGGTGACCCTCAACGCCGAGATGACCATGGCGGCGCGGGCCAACCCCGAGCTGGGCGCCGTGATCGAGGCGGCCGAGCTGGTGATCCCCGATGGGGCGGGGGTGGTGTGGGCCCTGGGCCGCAAAGGCTTCCGGGTGCGCCGGGCGCCGGGCATCGAGCTGGCCCGCGCGCTGCTGGAGCATGCCGCGGCCCACGGCTGGAGAGTGGCCCTGGTGGGCGCCAGCCCGGCGGTGATGGACACGCTGGTGGCGCGGCTGCGCCGCGAGCTGCCGGGGCTGGATCTGGTGGTGGCCAGCCACGGCTACCTGAGCGCGGCCGAGTGGCTCCCGTTCGAGCAGCAGCTGCTGGAGGCCCGGCCGGATCTGGTGCTGGCGGCGCTGGGCGTGCCCCGCCAGGAAACCTGGATCCGCAGCCTGGCCGGCCGCCGCAGCGGCCTGTGGATGGGCGTGGGCGGCAGCTTCGATGTGTGGGCCGGCACCAAACAACGCGCCCCCCAATGGATGCGCAAACTGCAGATCGAATGGCTGTACCGGCTGGTGCAGGAACCCACCCGCTGGCGCCGCATGCTGGCCCTGCCGGAATTTGCCTGGGCGGTGCTGCGGGAGCGAGGGTGAGGTGCCAGGCTCATCCGGAGCCCGTGAGCCGCTGATCCAGCCGAAAGGGAACCTGATCGAGCAACGCCACAGCGGTGATGGCGGGATGGAAGGGGTTGAGCATCAGGTTGCGGGCCTGGGGCACCACCACCGAGGGCAGCACCAGAGCCAACTGACCGGCTTCGCGGAGCCAGCGGCCACCGAAGGCTGCGCTGGAGCGGCTGTGGGGAATGGCATCCCAGCCCGTAGGGAGATCGCTGGGATCGGGGCGCGCGATCAGCCGTGGTTCATCAGGCACCGCATAGGAGCAGAGCACGAGCGGAGCGGCGAACACGCCGTTCAGGTGCACCATCAGTTCCAACACGGTGATTTCCGGCGTGAGCCCCAGGTAGACCGCTGGCTGGCCGGGCGGATTCCAACGCTGCCCATCGCGGGCGGCACCAAGACCGGAGAGATCGGCGGCATAGCGCGCCTTGCTCAGCCGCCATGCCTTGATCACACCGGTGCACCCTGCTCCATCGCCTGCAGGAGCCGCCGCACCTGGGCGGCCCCGATCGCCGTGCGGCAGTGCTGCAACGGGGACACCCGATTCAGCAGCGGATGGGGCGCCTTGAGCCAGGTTTCAGTGGTGAGGGGATCCTCAAACACGCCGAGCGCAAGGCCGATCGCCTCCAGCAGGCGATCCAGGCGCTCCGAAACCGCGGGTTCAAGGGGGCCTTCCTGGCGCACACGCCGCGCCAGCGTTGCCTCCGACATCGCCAGAAGCGATTCGAGCTCGGCAAGCCGCAGATGCAGGTGTTCGCGCAGGTCAACCAACCAGCGGCTGCTCCATCCCTGCTCAATGGCCTCAAGGCGCTGCTTCTCGCTCAGCGCAGCCTGGTCAACGGCGCACTGCCAGAAGGCCCCGGCACGGTCGGCGGGATCCAAGCCAACAGGTGAAGCGATCACCACATCAGGGCATGCCGGGACAGCATGAGCCATCATCTGAAGGCACCTTAGCTTCAGATGACGGCGGCCCTCTCAAAGCCCAGGCCAGCGCCCCGCCACAAGAAACTGCTCCCTTGTGAACTGGGCCGTGAGGCCGCCAGCAAAGCAGATGCCGATCACACCGTCGGCGCTGATCTCCAGGGACCAATCCAGGAGATCGAAGGGCGTGCTGCTGAAGGCGTAGGGAGTAAGGACACCGACGACGGGAGCTGTCTCCGGTGAGCGGGCCGAAGGGACCTCGAAGGCCTGAATGCGGCGTTCTCGCATGGCATCGCCGCAGCGCTGGCTGGCCGTGTAACTGGAGGGATCGGTGATGGCGGCCAGCGCCTCAGCGGTGAGGTGCTGCTGCAGAACCAGACAGCGTTCCGAGGCGATCGTCACCGCGAAGGCCGTTTGCTGGCGTTGGATGCGAGCTCCCAAAGGCAACGGTGAACCTTCCAACTGCCGCAAGGCATGGAAAGCCCGTTCCGCCAAAGCCGTTTCCAGCGACCGTGCTCCATAGAACAGATGGCGTTGATGCACGCGAGCGAAGCGAGAGCCGCTCTGCAGGGGCGGGTAGCGAAACGGGGTGAGCAACAGCCGATGGGAAGGGAGGGGCTGCCCTTGCTCAGCTTCCGGCCAGTCGCTGGGGATCGGCGGCTTGACGGTTTCGATCAACTGCTCCAGACGCGCCTGCTCCCGCAGGCCTTCCACCAGATCGGCGGTACCGCTCTCGCCTTGGCGGTCGGTGATCCGATGGACGGCCCCAGCAAGGGGGGTCAGTGGAGCCGTGCCGCAATCAGCCGCGCAGGCCATCGAGGTAATTGGCAACGCGGTTGAGCCCTTCAATGCGCGCCAGCAGCAGCCGCGGCGGTTGCTCGCCGAGATGGTGGTTGGGCTGCTCCGTCCAGTGGCGCATCAGGGTGTGATCGCCCCCATAGAGGGCGTGCAGGCTGCGGTACACACGCAACAACAGCAGCGCCAGCTCCCCTTCCTTGGTGTTGGGATCCAGGCCCGTGCGGTCGATGCTGGTGCGGTGCTTGCCCACCACGGCGCTCAGTTCGTCGCGGCTGAGGCCCAGCACCTGGGCGGCGCGAACGCAGGCCTCAGCCACCAACTGGGCGTCGGTCTTCGTGAGCGGCGCCTGGGAGAGCGAGACGAGCGAGGGAGACATGCGAGGCAACGCGAAGTGCGCCTGCACGGATCATCCCCCAAATTGAGCGAATGCGCAATCGGCGGGACTTCCCCCGTGAACATTGAACAAGCCGCGTGAGCAACCAGACGACACGCAGCGCTGAATCACCGGTCGTGGTACCGGCAGGCGAGTATGACCAGCTCCCTGCCCTCCAGCCGGTAAACGAGACGACGCTCCTGATCGATCCGGCGCGACCAGCAACCGGCGAGGTTTTCACGCAAAGGTTCCGGCTTGCCGATGCCCGCAAAGGGATCACGCAAAGCGGACCGCCCCTCGGGATCCAGCAGGCAACTGCAGAGTTGGCCATCAGTTCGGCTATGGCGGAATGCAGTGACACTTGCTCTGCAGAATGGTGATGGCTGGCAATGGTCACAAGATCCAACATCAGTACTAGGATGCTCACTGAAGATTCGGGGATGCAAGGCAATGGCCAGAACATTTACCGCGGTAATTCGACAAGATGGACCATGGTGGATTGGCTGGGTCGAAGAGGTGCCTGGGGTCAATGCTCAGGAACACACCCGGGAGTAGCTTCTCGCTTCCCTGCGGCTGGTTCTTCGGGAGGCTGTTGAATTCAATCTAAACGAGGCCTTGGATGCTGCTGGTCCGGGGTCCGAGGAGCTTGCACTCAGCCTGTGAAACGCAGGGATCTCCTTCGTCATCTCGGCAAATGTGGAGGCGCGCCAGATCTCCACGGCCCGCTGCTCGGGGATCAGCAGCCAGCCACAGTGTGCTCATGAATCCAGCAGGTTTTCGAGGCTTTCTCCACCAGGGAGTCGGACGATCCCGAAGTCGCGGCGATCGAGGGTTGCGATTCGCCGCAGCCCCTGCTCCTGGGCAACCCAGAGCAGCGAAGCGTCAGCCAAATCCATCGGCAAATCGCCGTACTGCCGCATCCAGCCCGCCATCAACTCCAGGGCAGATCCACTCAGCTCCGCAACAATCAGGCCTCCGAGTGACACCCAGGAGAGAAAGCGTGGTGCTACGTCGGCCGGGATCAGATGGCAAACCTCAGTGAGAACCGGCCAAGTGGTTACGAAAGCACCGTTGTGCTTTTGAAAAAAGGCCGCACAGATGCCATGGTCCTGGTCACCGCGGTCGAACCAGGCGACCAATGGGCCGGTATCGAGGAGAGTGGCGCCCCGATCGCTGGAGCTGCTCATGGTTGAGGTCTACTCAGCCGCTGCTGGCTCTGCTGCCTGCTCAGCTTCTGACGAAGCAGCACTGAATGATCCCGCCCACGGCTGCTGGTACCGCCTTCCTGGGCCGCACTGGAAAAGCTGCCGATCAGTCCGAGGCCTTCCGCCAGGGCCGCCGGGCTGGTGGAGTGCTGATGCAACAAATCAAGGCCAGCCTTGACCACTTCGGTCTGGCTGATACCGAGGGTCTGGCAGAGGCGCTCTAGCCTGGCCTCGCTGCCGTCATCGAGGCGCACGGAGATGGTACGCATCGCTCCCTCCAGGCCGTAATACGCTCATATTACAGGCTGATCCTTGCTCGCAACACCACCACCGCCTGGCCAAGGATTGCGTCGCGGATCAGGAGAGGTGCGGTAACAGCAGCCGCGATCCGCACCAAGGGAGCCTCCATCAGGGTGCTGGTGAGGGGGCTGGCGTCATTCGGTCCAGTGGCTCCAGTCGTCCAGCTGGTGGACCAGGCCACCGCCACCCTCAACAGCCGCTACAAGGTGCAGGGGAACCTGGAGATCGAGCGGCTGGATCTGTTCCTGCGCTGCCAGTTCGTCGAAACCCTGCCGCGCTTGCACCGGCGGGCGGGAGCCAGCGGGCCGTTGCGGCGGATCGATTTCCGCCACGTGATCGAGAGCCTGCGCCGCAAACCCAGAGCCCTGCTGCGCGCCCAGCTACAGGCCGACATCCTCCCCGATTACAGGGGAGAAGCCGCTCCGGAACTCCTGCTACCAGACCAGCACAATCTCGAGCAGGGCTCAGGCGCTGGAAGACTGCCTACGCTGAGAGGGCCCTGGTACCGGTCCTGGTCATGCCGACACAAGCCGATTTCGGTTGGGCAGGTTGCGCTGCCGTGGAGCGGGATCCCCAGCGGGTCAGCGGAGCCTGGGTGTTCGGGGACAGCCGCATTCCTGTGGCAGCTCTATTTGAGAACCTCGAGGACGGTGTCTCCTTGGCGGAATTCGTCGAGCTGTTCCCAGGCGTCTCTGAGCTGCAGACACGGCAGGTGTTGGAGCATGTCGCCCGAAGTACGGCAGCGGCAGCGGCCTGAATGCGCATCCTGTTCAACCAGGGGACTCCCGTTCCCTTACGGCGCTTCCTGTCAGGCCACGATGTGATAACAGCCTACGAGCGAGGCTGGTCTGCTGTGACCAATGTCGATCTGATCCGCCTGGCCACCGACAGCATCGTGGCCGCGATCAGGGGTGTCGAGGCTGGGAGCTATCAGGAGCTGATCATTCCCTGAGCAGACTGGTCGCAGCACCCTCAGCTGCTGGCCGATCGCCGCAAGGCGTTTGAGGTCCTCGATGCTGCCGTGACCGCCGGGGCACGGGCCCGTGAGTGTCCGGAGACGATTCGATCGGCGCCCGCCTATGTAGTTGACACCGGGCAGGCGGGCCCAGATCCTGAAGCTGAAGGTGTTGCCCTGACGAAGAGGATGGATGTTGCTCGAATCGGGCGATCTTTTTCAGCCAGGGAGGCTGGGCAGGCCATTGTGATGTCATCCCTGCTGAAGAGCTTCAGTTTTGGAGCAGGCGCTGAAGGATGACCTGGCGTTCTGCGGTTGAAAGCACATCGGCACGATCCCATTCCGCGATCTGAGCATCGCTGTAGTGAGCCACTTCCATCACAGCGCCCCCGGGTGCGATGCCGAGGTGCCGCCTCATGCCAGCTGGCAGGGTGATCTGGCCGCGCGGCGACACGGTCAGCAACTCGCGTCGTGGCTTTTCGCGTGACCCATCGGCAGGGCGATTGCCCATCGCAATTAGCTGAATTTCGGAATTTCATCCTACTCCCACCGGCTGGATGCGGCTTCGGTTCAGACCCAGGCTGAGCTGGTGGAGCTGTGGCAGGTGCGGCAACCCACGGTTTCGCAGACCCTTCAGCCATTGAAGAACTGGACCGATCAAGGGGGTCACGTCACCCCACCACCGCTCCCACCGCCTCGATGGGCACGGTGAACAGCTTGTCGACCATCAGCTGCGAGGGTTTGCGGAGCCCATGGCGGGGTGAGGGTTCGACCGCGATCCGCACCAGGGGAGCCTCCATCAGGGTGCTGGTGAGGGGGCAGCAGATCAGCGAAGAGGCCGCGGACCAGGAAGGCGCACACCCCCTCGCCGATGAAGGTGATCGCAACAGCCCTCTCAAGGCCAAGGCCAGCGCCGTGCCACAAGAAATTGGTCCCTTTTGAACTGCACCTTCAGGCCGCCACTAAGCAGATGCCAATTACACCTTCAGCGCTGATCTTCAGCGAGCAATCCTGGAAATCGAATGGCTTGCTGCTGAAGGGATAGGGAGTCAGCAGCCCGACAACTGGAGCTTTCTCCGGTGAGCAGGCCGAAGGGAGCTCGCAGGCCAGCGCTGCGGCGCTGACGAATAGCATCGCAGTAGCGCTGGCTTGTCGTGTCAATGGAGGGATCGACGATTGCGGTCAGTGCCTGAGTGTGAGTTGATGCTCAAGGACCAGACTTTGCTCTGCGGAGAACATCAAAGCGCAGGCTGTTGATTGGCGCTGGATGCGGGCTCCCACAGCCAGCGATAAGCCCTCCAGCTGCCGCAGGGCATGGAAAGCCCGTTCAGCAAGGGCGCTTTACAGCGACCTTGCTCTGTTGGGCAAATGACGCTCATTCACGCGACTGAAGCAACAGACGATGGGCAAGGAAAGAGCCGTTACCGCAGTACGGAATAAAAAAAGCCTCCCGATTGGGAGGCTAAGAAAAAATGGTTAACTTTATGAAAGGCTCAGGCGAAGCTTTTGATTTGCTTGCGGAGTCGGCGGGAGAATCCGAAAGCAGCACTAGCCCCGAAAATAGGGAGAGGTGAAGGGTTAGCAGCGGTGGGAGGGGTTGCTACCAGCTCGTGGGTGCGGGTCTGGGACTGTTGAGTAGCACCAGCATTGGAGTTCAAGACGTAAGACTCAAAAGATGCCCCGGTTACACCCGTCAATGAGGGGTTAGCAGCAATTGTATAGCGAAGCTGGAAAAGACTTTGATTGAAGGCTTGGGAAGTGGTCAATAAGTCTGTAGCAAACAGAGCACTTGACGCTGTTGCGTTGTAAGTTGTAGCCGAAAGACCAGCAGTAGTCCAAGTGGTGCCATTGAAGTATTGGATATCATTCAAAACAATAGGAATCCCTGCGGTAAATCCACCATTTTGGGTGAATTTAATTACATCAAGCCGGTTGTTGGCTACGAACTGAGTATCCGTATAGGCGCTGTCAACAACTTGTTGGAAAGCGGAGCCGGTGTTGTCAAAGTTGCGCATGTTGTGACCGATGAGGAAGACAAACATGCAGCTTTTGAGGGAGCAGCACCAATAGCAAAAGCCGAAGAAGCAGCCGCTGCTGCTACAAAGCCGGCGATGGAGAGTTTTTTGGTCATCGGGGGAGGGGTGTTTAGTGGTATCGAGAGGACTGAGTAGCAGCCGCAAACGAATGCAAATCTATTTCACCGCAAAGAGGCGGCATCGGCGCAGCTGCCCTGCTGAATCGAGGGGTTGTCAGCGGATCTTGACAACATCCGGCCTGTTTTAGGGCCTCGTCGTCGGCCTGCTGGTGCTCCTCGGCCAGCTTGTGCAGGTCCTCACTGGCGCTGCTGGAGGGTTCAGAGCGCCAACAAGGCTCTGCAGCAGGGTGGCCTTCCGCTGGCGCACCACAGGTTTGATCTCGCTGATCAGGGGTTCGCGCACGCACCATGAGCTCCGAATCTTCCACGGGGCGCTGATCGAGAGAAGGAGCCCCGCCGGTTAGACGAGGATCGGAGTCTCCCCACCAAGCTCGCCATCAGGCACGCGGGAGGAACTTCCGAAGAATTTGGGGGATTTGTGCGACTTCTTCAGCCGTATAGCTGTTGTATGGAATAGCCCAGAAAAGAATTACCTCAAAGCAAGCTGGATGCGCTTAAGAATGAGGCTACAACCGTGAGAAAACTAGGTTTGCTCATGCTCATCAGCCATGCGGGAGAACTCTTCTATTGCAGCGGAGGAAGTGCGAGACGAGCCGAAAAGACTTTGCAAAAGTGTGGACTTGTATGGTTTCGAGCGGCCAATGGCTGCAAATGCCAAGGCGCTGAACAAAGCAACAAATCCATCCTTGATGAGGTTGATGAAGCTGTCGCGACGTATTTCGCCAGTGACCAGCTTGAGCTGCTCTTTCTGTTTAAGCACCTGGGGCTCGATCTCGCTGATCAGCCGCTCCCGCACCTTCGGCACCGGCTCATCGAAGCGGCCACTAATATTGGGCGGGGCTCCAGGAATGATCCGGATCGCATTCAACAGCTCCTCGGCATTGGTGGCGGCTTAGATAGCCTTTAGGGCATTTTGACCTGGTTCAATCCTGGCTTGCTGGTTCTGCACGGCCAAATCGGTCAATTTCTGCCCAGCCCAGCTCTGCAGGGGAATCATCAGCACAAAGCCCAGTGCCACCAAACTGCAGAGTCGTCTGAAATCAGTGACCATCGGAGGCTCCTTATTCGTGCGCTGGAGGTAAGCACCCAGCATGATCAGCGCCATCGCCTCGAGCGGGAAGCTCACCCTGCCGCGAATGCTGCCGCAGATCCTGTTGATCCAGATCGGATCCAGCAGCTTGACTGGTAGCGCAGCGGCAATCACCGTTGCCACGTAAGTACCGAGCAAACCGATGCCGATCCACTTGAGGGGATCGGCTAGATCCTGAATGCGCCGGCCATTACCGGAGCGACGTGAATCCTGATGGCCGCGAAAACTCGGGTCCTCAGGAGACGAGGATCGACCGAAATCATCGACATCTCCGGAGCGCGGCATCGAAAAGGACAAATGGTTGGCTGGATACTAGGTAGTGGGTTAAGATTTATGCGAAGGATTGCGATCCTTTGATCTCTTTCGGCAAAGCCCAAACCTGTCTTGATCAGCCGTATTAAGGGATCGGATGCTGGAAGGTCAGCGGAACCCCACCGACGCCTGCCACACAAAGGCCAGAAGCAGGAAGAAGAAGGGGATGATCGGCAGGATGTCCACCAACGGGCCGAAAGCTTGGTAAGCCTCGGGCAGCTGGGCCAGCGTGGTGCCGTGGGATGCGAGACCGGCCAGCAGGAGGTGCGCCATGGAGAATTGGGGCCCTTGGAGCGGCCCAGTGCGGTGGTTGGAAGCTATCACGCACGGGCCACCCTTGAGCCCTGTGGCCAGGGAGTGAAACCCTCTGCAAAACAACTGGCGGCGCTGGCCTGGGCCCTGGCCGGGGTGGAGCGATGCAGGGTGGGGTTGCACGGGAGCGCTGCGGCACGGGGTGTGCGCGGAGGGGGCAGGCCGGGGCTCGGCGGCTGTGGGCCGGCTGATCGGAGGGCAGGAGGCCTTGTGGGTGGCGGGATGCCAGCGGGTGCGAGTCGCTGCGCCAGGTTGCGGGCTGCCTTTGGAAGGTTCCAAGCACAGGCGGATGGGCCGCCAGGCCTGCCGCGCCATCGCTAACGGGCTTGCAGCCCCTGGCGCTGATCTCGGGAACGGTACGGCCGCTGAAGCGGGAGGGGCTTGGCTCGGGTGCGGCCCTCAGGCGGCATGCTGGCTCAGCCAGGTGTTGAGGTCCTCTGGACCCTGGAAGTCGAGCAGGGCAACCGAGAGGGTCTCAATCGCGCTAAGCGAGAGCGCTTGGATGCGGGCCTGTTGGATGGGGGTCAGGGCGCCGCAGCGGAGCTGGAGCTGGCGGAGGGTGAGGACGGAGGCTTCGGTCTGGCGGCCCAGGCCAAAAATCTCGCGGTAGGCGACGCTGCTCGTGAAGTCGTCGATGGTGATCCCACCCATGGCGCAGATCTCGGGAACGGTGCGGCCGGTTAAGCGGGAGGGGCTCAGCTGGCGTGCTGGTTCAGCCAGGTGTTGAGGTCCTCGGGCCCCTGGAAGTCGAGAAGGGCTACTAACGGGGTCTCAAGAGCACTAAGGCAGAGCGCTTGGAAGCGGGCCTGTTGGTTGGGGGTCAGAGAGCCGCAGCGGTGCTCGTGCAAGCGGAGGGAGATGCCAACGGCTTCGGTCTGGCGGCCCTCGTGGCGGCCCAGCCCAAAGATCTCGCGGTAGGCCACGCTGCTGGTGAAGTCGCCGACGGTGATTCCACCCATGGCGCAGATCTCAGGTACGGTGCGGCCGCTAAAGCGTGACACCAGAATAGCGGCGATCACTTCATCGATCTCGGTTGTCAATCCAGGCCTCGAGGCCTCGGCTCACTTGGGGGTTTCTGCTGGCCGAACTGAGGGCGACTCACAGGTCACCTGGCTCAAGACCCGTATGTTTTGCGGTCTTGTGAGATCCCGTTAGCCGCTTCACCCTCCAGCCAATGGACTGCAGAGCAGCCAGGAATCGCTTGGCCTTGAGGGAAGGCCATTTGCTCATACCAAAACTGGAAGAGAGAAGCTGATACTGACTGGCTCTGACTCGCCGTTTTCAAGCTGATCGGCAATTACGCGAAGAGCCAGCACTTCAGCTTTGGCCATCGCATCCAAAGCTGATTCGCCATACGAAAGCACACCCGGCAACTCAGGCACCTCAGCGATCCAGCGCCCATCAACTTCTTGTTCGCACTCCAAAGTAAAGTTCATCCGGTTCACGCCTCAACCATCACCCTAGAAAGAATAATCGCTGGCTCTGGATCCGCACTGATGCTCCGGTGATGCCACGCTCTGCCCGTTGGCGCCGATGGGTGGCCCGCCACAGAGCCCCAGCCTGGCCAGGAGTGCGGCCAGCTCCTTCAACCGCTGGCGCTTCTGACGGCGTGGCGCAAAGGATTAGGACGGGAATCCATCCTGCGGCAAATTCCAATAGGATTCCTGCCAAGAAGGGTTGCCACCAGTCTGATGGCCACCCGGTCGATCAGCATCTCTCTGGATGAGGAGCTTCTGGCCGCGCTGGATGCCCAAGGCGGTAACCGCTCCGCTGCTGTGACGGAGGCCATCCAGCTCGGGTTGCGCCGCCGCGAATTGGAGCGCCTGCAGCAGGCCTATGGCCAGTTGGCTCAGCTGCAGGGTGGCGATCTCGACCACGCCAGGGCCGATGGGGCATCCATGGGGGCCGCTGCACTGCAGGGGATCGATAGCTGAGCGCGGGCGGATCTACCGCTTGGCCCGCAACCGCAGCATGGGCGATGCCAAGGCGAGGCCCGTGATCGTGATCGCCCCCGATGCAGCCACCGCGTTGCTGGAGCGCTGGGTGGTGGTGCCGATCAGCAGTGATCCGCGCCTGGAGGCCCATCCCTTGGCGGTGCTGCTCAGCCCCCGGCCAGGGAGTGGGTTGGCGAGGAGCAGTTTTGCCATGGCCTGGTTGCCCACCACGGTGCTGCGCCAGCAACTGCAGGGGCCGATCGGCCGCAGCGACGCTGAGGTGGTGCGGCAGGTACTCCTGACCATGGCGCTTTCCCTGGATCTTTCGATGCAAGAAGCGTGGGGCGAAGACTGAAGCCGTCGTGGTCGCTGGCGAGACAGGGAGTATTTCGGCTGCCTCACTGGGCCGGCGATGCCACGCTCAGCCCGTTGGCGCCGATGGCTAATTCCATGTGTGCGCCGCCGGGGAGGCCGGCTCCCAGGGAGCGAAATCCTCTGCAAAACAACCCTCGGCGATCGCCTGGCCCATCGCCCGCGTGAAGCGCAGCAGGATGGAGAGGTTGTGGAGGCTGAGCAGGGTGCGGCCGAGCATCTCCTCGCTGCGGATCAGGTGGTGCAGGTAGGCGCGGCTGTGGAGGCGGCAGGCCAGGCAGGGGCAGGTGGGATCGAGGGGAGTGTGGTCGTGGCGGAAGCGGGCGTTGCGCAGGTTCCAGCGTTCACCGCCCACCAGCGCCGTGCCATGGCGGCCTAGGCGGGTGGGCAGCACGCAGTCGAACAGATCAAAGCCCTCAGCCACGGCGATCGCCATCTCCCGCAGGCTGCCCACCCCCATCAGGTAGTGGGGTTTGGCCTCCGGCAGCAGCGGACCCACCTGGCGCACGATGCGGTGCATCTCCTCCACCGGCTCGCCCACGCTCACCCCCCCCACGGCGATCCCCGGCAGATCGAAGCCGGCCACCACCCGGGCCGATTCCGCCCGCAACGCCGGGTAGCAGCCCCCCTGCACGATGCCGAACAGGGCCTGGCCGGGACGGTCATGGGCTGTCACGCAGCGCTCCAGCCAGGCATGGGTGCGGCGGCAGGCGGCCGCCACGTCGGCCTCGCTGGCCGGATAGGGCGGACACTGGTCGAAGGCCATGGCCACATCCGCCCCCAGGGCCATCTGGATCGCCATCGAGCGTTCCGGCGTGAGGGTGATGCGGGCCCCATCGCGGGGGGAGCGGAACACCACGCCGTCATCATCGATGCGGTTGATGGCGCCGAGACTGAACACCTGAAAACCACCGGAATCGGTGAGCAGGGGGCCCTGCCAGCCCATGAAGCGGTGCAACCCGCCGGCCTCGGCCACCACCGCCTCGCCGGGTTGGAGAGAGAGGTGATAAGTGTTAGCCAGCACCATCTCGGCGCCGGTTTCGACCAGCTGGGGGATGGCCACCCCCTTCACCGTGGCGGCGGTGCCCACCGGCATGAAGCGGGGGGTGTGCACCGGCCCGTGGGGGGTGTGGAAGCAGCCGCAGCGGGCGCGGGTGTGAGGGCAGCGGGAGGTGATCGTGAAGCTGAAGGGATGGGCCCCCTCCTGGAGCGTCGGGAAGGTCGGGGCGCCATCCGCCGCGGGCTGGGGGGCGGGACTCCACGACATGCCAGGCCTTCCGGATGGGAGGCCACCGATTAACGGGGCGACTGCCGCGGCGGCTTCGGCCGATGACTGGGAGTCGGGGCTCATCGGCAGACGGGGACTGGCGGGTGCGGGATCGGGAGTGTGCAGCGCGCCGGCGGCTGGGCACGGGCCCGAGGCTAGGTGGCTGCTGAAAAAGCCCGAGAACGCCAGCCACGTCCAAGCCATCACGGCAATGGGGCGGCAATGATCGGGACATCGCCGCGGCCCAGCAGCCAACCCATGTCCCAGCCGCCCGATGCCACTCCTGCCGCCGCCCCCGCCTGGCTGCGGGATCTGGCCGGAGCCTGGATTTTTTATTCGGTGCTGCCGGCCTGGCCGTGGCCGGAGCCCCGCTTCCGGCGGATCGCCCGCTTCGCCCCTTGGGTGGGAGCCGTGCTGGGGGGACTGCAGGGGCTGCTGTGGTGGGGCCTGGAGGGGCGTGTGCCGCCCCTGGCCCAGGTGGCTCTGGTCCTGGTCGCTGGCCTGCTGCTCACCGGCGGCCTGCACATGGATGGCGCCATGGACACCGCCGACGGACTGGCGGCGGGGGAGCGCCTGCTGGAGGCGATGGACGACAGTCGGGTGGGAGCCAGCGGCGCCCAGGCCCTCGCCCTGCTGCTGCTGCTGCGCACCGCCGCCCTGGCCACCCTGGCGACCGCCGCGCCCCTGGCCCTGCCCTGGGCCGCCCTCTGGGGCCGGGTGGCGCCCCTGGTGGCGATGGCCCGCTTCCCCTACCTGAGGCCCGGCGGCACGGCAGCCTTCCACCGGGAGCACTGGGCTGGCCTGGCACGGGAGCTGCGGCCAACGGCGCTGCTGGTGCTGCTGGTGGTGGTGATCGACACGTCCGTGGCCGGTTGGCTCGTGGCGGGGAGCGGCGCCAGCAAGGCGGTGCTGGCGGGCCTGGCGGGCCTGCTGCCGGCCCTGGTGGTGCCCCTCTGGCTGGGCCGGCGGCTCGGCGGCCATAGCGGCGACAGCTACGGCGCCTGTGTGGAATGGAGCGAAGCCCTGGCACTGCTGCTGAGCGCGGCCCTCAGCCTCGGAGGCGCAGCCGGCCCGGCGAGCTGAACCGAGGACGCCTGGGCGCGACCCAGAGCGGCAGGTCCAGGACTCCGGCGGTGTTCAGCCAGGTTCCGGTTCGCCATCGCAACCAACGCGCCGCTCCTACTTGCCCGCCGCAGCCGAGGCCGGAAGGCTGAGCACAAAGGCGTTCCCCGGCTCCGGCAGCTCGGGATCCACGGCCTGGGGGGGAATCACCAGCTGCAGATCCCCTCCCAGGGCACGGGCCAGATCTCTGGCCAAGGCCAAGCCGAGCCCGGTGCCCGGCAGGGGCAGTCCCCGGCTGCCCCGCACCCCCCGCTGGAAGATCGCCTCCCGTTCGGCCTCCTCGATCGGTGCTCCGCCATCCCACACCGTGAGCACCGGTCCACGGGGGGTATCCCGGACCTGGAGGCCCACCGCCGCTCCCTGGGGGCTGTAGCGGAAGGCGTTCTCCAGCAGATTGGCGATGATCTCGGCCACCGAGCCGCTGTCGCCACGCCAGGCGGGCAGGGCGCCGGGCCCCCGCCAGGGACGGCCCTGCAGGGTGGCGGTGGCCTCCGCCCGTTGGATCAGCGGCGCGAGCGGCTCGGCGAGGGATTGCCCCCCCGGACCGCTGAGCAGGGGTGGCAGCAGCAGGGGCTGGGGATCGGGTGCCGCGGCGATCAGGGCATCGGGGCGGGCCAGGTCACTGATCGCGTCCACGTAGCGCTGCAGCTGCCGTTCCTCGGCGAGCAGCCCCTCCACCAAGGAGCGGTTGTCGCTGTCCTTCTCCAAGCGGCGCAGCAACAGGTGGCCGAAGGTGCGCAGGGCGGTGAGCGGATTGCGGAGCTGGTGCACCAACAGGCGCAGCTGCTCCTCCTGGAGCGCGAGGCGATGGCGCAGGCGCTGCCCCTCCCGATCCAGCCGCAGGGCCTCTGCCAGGCCCAGAGCCACCGCCTGGAGCCTCTGGCGCAGCGGCTCGGGCCAGGGGCTGATGGAGCTCTCCACCTGGATGGCTCCCAGCAGCTCCGCCCCATCCCGCAGGGGCAACCAGCGCCGCTCCTCGGCGGGCACCCGCAGCTGGCTGTCGCCATCCACCGCCGTCAGGGTGCGGCCATCGGCCGGCCAGTGGCCCACCGGGATGAGGCTGGGGGCCCCCTCTTGGGTCGCGTGGGTCACGTAGACCACGAGGGATCTCACCTCTGGGCAGTCGGCAAACTGGCCGAGCTGATAACCGAGCAGGACGAGAAAGCTTTCGGAAACTGGGATCACAGCCACTCAGAGCCCGATCGAGGCGTGGGGGCCGGATGGATTTCGGGCAAATCTGTGGGAATTCCGAAAAAACGGCCTATGCTGCATGTATCGACCACTACTCCGCAGTCCGCAAAGAGCGGGCGGCAGGTCACCGTCGAACCAGGCAGGGCCATCCTCCACTGGGCTTTCAGGGCGCCAATCCCGGCAACAGCCTCTGATCGAGCCTTGGATCCCGACCCTGGTGAGGCCCATTGTCGGGCTTTGAACACGACCAGAGGTTGCACCTCAACCGCAACCCAGGCTACAGCAGAGGGTGATGGGTTCCTCTCCTGTCCCGATGGACCGCTCAACGGCCATCGCGTGTCGCTCACGGTGATCTCCCCAGACCGCTCCGAGGACGACCGACGTAGGGGCGTGGACCCTCGGCCTTTCGGCCGTGGATCCGCCGGGGCTGCCGCCCGCGCTTTGCTGCGCGCCAACGGCGTTCCCACCTTCCCAGCAACCCACCCCCTCCAGTCCCCCTCCGGGATTTTGTTCCATGTCCAAGAAGCGCAAGCGGATCAGTCGCCGTCGCCTTGCCGGCCAGCGTGTCCTCGCCCACGTCCCCACGTTCAACCTTGAAACCGGCTCCCACAAGCCGGTCACCGCGGCCCGTCGCTACATCGCGGAGGCCGACCTCATGGCCCCGGCGATCCTCAACGTGCGCCGCAACGAACACACCACCGACCGCTTCTTCTGGGGCGAAAAGGGCCTGTTCAGCGCCCAGTACGCCGAGGAGAACCACTTCCTGTTTCCCTCCCTGCGCCTGATCGTGGACAGCATCGGTGAAGAGGTGCTCTTCGAAGGTCTCGAGGCCCTCGCCAGCGACGACTGGGAGGAAATGGAGGAGTACGAATACGCCTTCGTCTGAACTGCTGCACCTGAACCGCTGCACCTGAACCGCTGCAGCTGAACCACCGCGACCGAACCGCCGCCTTTAGGGGCGGTGGTAGGTGGCTGGTTCACCCCCTCGCAGCTGAACCTCCCAAGGCTCCCAGCGCCTCCATCCCTCGGCCGGATCCATTGTTCCTGAGACTGGGCAGTGGTCCGGCTATTCAGTGGCGGGGCTTGGCTGGGGGGTTCGCGGTGATGGGGTAGCACCGTGGTGCTCACGGAAGCAGGCGCGGTTGGCTCGCCGTTCCGGCTGGTACAGGCCGTTGGCACCTGGCTGGCAGCAGATCCGCGATGCCGCGGGCTGATCCCAGCAGAGCGCGTGCCTCTAGGCCCCGCCGGCACAAGAGCCTCAGCTCCAGCCGGCCTCAAGGGCCGCCTGCATGGCCGGAAACAGGCCCGGATCGATGCCATGGCCTCCAGGAAAGCTCAGACGCTGCACCGTTCCGCCCGCCGCCCGCAGCATCTGCTCAAGGGCCTCGCTGGCGGCGAAGGGCACCACCGGATCCTGATCGCCGTGGGTGATCAGCACCGCCCCCGCCGGGCGACGGGGCGTCCAGCCTGGGTGGGGGTAACCACTGCAGGCGATCAGGCTGGCCAGCGGCAGCCCCTCAGCGCCGGCCGGATCGCCGCAGCCCACATCCAGGGTCATGGCGCCGCCCTGGGAGAAGCCCAGCAGGGCGGTGGCCTGCAGGGGCACGCTCCGCCCCAGCTCCAGCAGCCGCGCCCGCAGCCTGGCCCGTGATTCCGGCAGCTCGGGCCAGTTGGGCCGCTGCAGGTCGTACCACTGACGGCCGACTCCGCCGGGATGGGGCCAGGGGGCCCGCAGAGCCACGAGATTCACGCTGCCATCCACCAACTCCCGACCCAGATCGAGCAGGTCATCGGCGTCGGCGCCCCAGCCGTGCAGCAGCACCAGCCGGCGCTCGGCCTGCTCTGGACCGCTCTGAAGGGATTCGGGATCCACCGCCCCGGGGGCTTCCCAGGAGGAGGCGCGGGGATCGGGCTGATCAATCGGTGGCGTGGTCATGGGAGACAGGGGGGGTCAGGAGAGGGGAGCGGCTGGTGTGCAGCTGCAGACGACTCAGCGTGGACTCACGGCAAGAGAGGCAGATTCAGTTCCTCAAGGAAGGCATTGTGGAGATCACGAGCCTCGCGGATCTTCTGATCCAGGGCCACAGGGCGATAGCTATACTTGAGTTCAAACGGTCGTGGAATCAGAGCATTTTCGATTTTTCTATCGTCTGTTCGGTCACGAATTGGACGTGCTGACTTGTGCTTTAGTCAATCATGAACCGCTGTGCCAGCCAAATTAGCCTGAGCCCCACGCCCTGGCTGTCATTGGCTCTCGAATGGCACGGGAGTTGAGTCCAGGTTGTTGACGCAATCAACCCGCAAGATATGGCGGCCGAAAGCCGGAGGGACGAGAGGCGCCAGGGCTGCAGAGCCCGAGATGGAACGGGAGCGTACGGGATGAAAAGCCCAGCGCGGCGCACTGCCGCTGCGTAGGTTGGCCCTTCCATCGCCACCGCCACCGCCATGGCCCCCACGGCCCTCCTGAGTGTGTCCGATAAAGCGGGCCTGGTGCCCCTGGCCGAGGGCCTGCTGGCCCACGGCTACCGGATCCTCTCGAGCGGCGGCACTGCGGCGACCCTGGCGGCGGCCGGGCTTGCAGTCACCAAGGTGGCGGAGCACACCGGCGCCCCCGAAATTCTTGGCGGCCGGGTCAAGACCCTGCACCCTCGCATTCACGGCGGCATCCTGGCGAAGCGATCCGATCCCGCCCACCAGGCCGACCTGGCCGCCCAGGCGATCGATCCGATCGATGTGGTGGTGGTGAACCTCTACCCCTTCCAGCGCACCGTGGCCGACCCCCAGGTGAGCTGGGAGACCGCCGTGGAGAACATCGACATCGGCGGCCCGGCCATGGTGCGCGCCGCGGCCAAGAACCATGCCGATGTGGCCGTGCTCACCGACCCGGCCCAGTACGGCGGCTTCCTCGAGGCCCTGGCCGCCGGTGGTGCGGATGAAGCGCTGCGGCGCCGGCTGGCCTTGGCCGCCTTCTCCCACACCGCCGCCTACGACGCCGCCATCGCCGCCTGGCTGGCCGGCCGGCTGGGGGCGGAGGAGCCTGCCCCGGCGGATGGCGCCGCAGCCGAGGCTGAGGTCATCCCACCGCTACAGCTCACGCTGCCGGCCCGCCAGAGCCTGCGCTATGGCGAAAATCCCCACCAGAAGGCCCTTTGGTATGGCAGCACCACAGCCGGCCTGGGGGCAGCCCGCCAGCTCCAGGGCAAGGAGCTCAGCTTCAACAACCTGCTCGACCTCGACGCGGCCCTGGCCACGGTGCGGGAGTTCGGCTACGGCGAGCCGGCCGGAACCGGGATCGCGCCCGGCGGGCCGACCGATCCAGCCATCAACCTGCCGGCGGCGGTGGTGGTGAAGCACACCAACCCCTGCGGGGTGGCCACCGGCTCCGGTGGAGCCGAAGCCCTGTTGCGGGCCCTCGATGCCGACCGGGTCTCGGCCTTCGGGGGCATCGTGGCCCTCAACCGGCCTGTGGACGCTGCCGCCGCCGAGCACCTGGCGGGGCTGTTCCTGGAGTGTGTGGTGGCCCCCGCCTTCGAGCCCGCCGCCCGGGAGCGGCTGGCCGCCAAAGCGAACCTGCGGCTGCTGGAGCTGGCCCCCGCCGCCATCGCTGCGGCCGATCGCCAGCAGCTGCGCAGCGTGCTCGGCGGGGTGCTGGCCCAGGACCTCGACGACCAGGCGATCGATCCGGCCAGCTGGCAGGTGGTGAGCCAGCGCCAACCCACTGAGGCCGAATCGGCCGACCTGCGCTTCGCCTGGCGGGTGGTGCGGCACGTGCGCTCCAACGCCATCGCCGTGGCCGCCGCTGGCCAGAGCCTGGGCATCGGCGCCGGCCAGATGAACAGGGTGGGATCGGCCCAGATCGCCCTGGCGGCAGCCGGGGAGCGGGCCCGCGGCGCCGTGCTGGCCAGCGATGGCTTCTTCCCCTTCGACGACAGCGTGCGCCTGGCCGCCTCCCACGGCATCAGCGCCGTGATCCAGCCCGGCGGCAGCGTGCGGGATGGCGATTCAATCCAGGTCTGCAACGAGCTCGGCCTGGCGATGGTGACCACCGGCCGGCGTCACTTCCTCCACTGACGTGGTTCCGCTTCTGGCCGCCTGGTCCAGCGGCCCACTGGAACGCTCGGTCCGCGGTCGTCTTGAGAACTGCTCCGCGCTCTGTAACGATTTCAGCGGTACTCAGCCAGCCCCGCCCAGCAGCACGGCATGGCAGCAGCGTCCGCAACCGGGAGCGCAGTAGTTTCATCGCTCTGGCCGCATGCCGCTCTCCTCCCATGCCCCTCGAGATCCCCAGCTCCGTTGCCTTCGGAATGAGCTTCGTGCACCCCGTGCTGATGTGGGTGCTGCTGGCCCTGAGCGGCTATGGCCTCTACCTGGGGATCAAGGCCAAGAAACTGCGCACCGCCACCACCGCCGAGGAGCGCAAACCCCTGATCCAGGGGCAGTTCGCCCAGCGCCACCTGAAGATCGGCCAGATCATCCTGGCCGTGATGGTGCTCGGCACCCTGGGTGGCATGGCCGTGACCTACCTCAACAACGGCAAGCTCTTCGTGGGCCCCCACCTGCTGGTGGGCCTGGGCATGACCACCCTGGTGGCGATCGCCGCCTCCCTCACCACCGCCATGCAGAAGGGCAACTTGGTGGCCCGCAAGGTGCATGTGGGCCTGAACATGACGGTGCTCACCCTCTTCCTCTGGCAGGCCTTCACCGGCCTCCAGATCGTGCAGAAGATCCTGCAGCCCCAGGCCTGAGCAGGCTTCAGGGGAGCTAACGCCCTTCCTAAGCAGGGCAGCCACCAAACCGGGAAAGCGCCCGTTCGGCCCCATCGCTCCAACGAACGGCTTCCGCTCCAGAACTCGACCGGAACCGGATCAGAAGCGCGCTCGGCGCCGCGGCGGGCAGGGGATGCCGTGGCTGGCGTGGAAATCCTCCTGCACCTTCCAGGTGAGCCGGCGGGACACCTGCCGCACGATCTGGCGGAGCAGGTGGTCGCCGCTGGTCTGCACCAGACCTTCGGGCAGCAGGCTGATCATCGCGGGCAGCTTGATCCACACCGCCAGATCAAGGTTCCAGCGCACCAGGGTGTGGGCCATGAGTGTGTCCACCTCCTCGACGGAAATCTCAGCGGCGGCCTCCTGATCCGTGGCCTCATCCAGCCGCAGGGCGGCATTGAAGTCCACGTCGTAGAGGGCGGAAAGGGTGGCATCGGCTCCGGGCGTGGGCACCGTTTGGATGCGATAGACCCCCGCCGCCTGGGGCAGCAGTTCGAGGCCGATGGTGGGCTCCACCTCGAAGCCGAAGTTGCCGAAGCGCCCAAGGGTGAGCACATAGCCATTGCGATCCAGCGGCGTGACCGCCATCGGGGCGGCACAGCGCTGAAACCAGCCCTCATGCCGGTCGAGGTAAGCCTCCACCACCGCCGCGGGGGCACGCATCTCCATCAGATCGGCGAAGCTGCTGCCATAGCGGCGCACCCGCCCATCGGGGCTGTGGCGCAGCGGATCGGGGTTGGAGAAGCTCTCAGTCGGTGCGGAAGAGGCCAGAAGGGTCAAGGGCGACGGACTCGTCGGAAGGGACGGGAAGCGGCCGGCCTGGAAACCGACAGGGGACTCGCCCGGCGGATCGAGACCGCGAAGCGAGGCCATTGAAAGCAAGGCCAGTTGATGCGAGGCCGATGGATGCGAGGCCAGTTGATGCAAGGGCAGTGAACGAACACCCCAGGCGGAATTATGGAACGAATCTAAAGCCCCGGGGGGCTGCTGCTGTCGCAAGAGTTGCAGCGGCTCGGGCCGGACGGGGTGCCGGATTCAGGCGGCGGTGAGGGCGATCAGGCGCTGGATCACATCCTCCACCACCCGATCGGGCGTGGAGGCACCAGAGGTGATGCCCACCCGGATTGGCCCCTGCGGCAGGAAGGGGTCCACCACCTCCAACTCACCGCCGAGCGGCTTGTGCTCGATCCGGTTCCCCGGGCCGATCCGCTCGGGGGTGTCGATGTGGAAGGAGCGGATGCCGCGGCTCACCGCGATCTCCTGCAGGTGGGTGGTGTTGGAGGAGTTGTAACCCCCGATCACCACCATCAGGTCGAGGGGCTCGTCCACCAGGGCGAACATGGCGTCCTGGCGCTCCTGGGTGGCATCGCAGATGGTGTTGAAGGCCAGGAAGTGCTCGCCCAGCTCGGCCGGACCGAAGCGCTGCAGCATCGTGCGCTCGAACAGGCGGCCGATCTCCTCGGTTTCGCTCTTGAGCATGGTGGTCTGGTTGGCCACCCCGAGGCGGGTGAGGTCCCGTTCGGGGTCGAAGCCGGGGGAACTGGCCTTGGCGAAGCGGGCCATGAAGGCCTCCCGAGCAGCGGCCCGCTCGGCGGGATCGGCAGCGGCGAGACCGCCGGCCAAGATGTAATCGCACACCATCTGGGCCTCGGCCAGATCCAGCACCACCAGATAGGTGCCCGCAAACGAGCTGGTGGCGAGGGTTTCCTCGTGCTTCACCTTGCCGTGAATGATCGAGGTGAAGGACTGCTTCTTGTGCTTCTCCACGGTGTTCCACACCTTCGACACCCAGGGGCAGGTGGTGTCGACGATGTGACAACCCCGCTCGCTCAGCAGCTGCATCTCCTGCACGGTGGCCCCGAAGGCCGGCAGGATCACCACATCGCCGGCGGCCACCTCGGAGAAGTCCTTCACCCCACCCTCCACCGGGATGAACAGCACATCCATCCCGCGCAGGTGATCGTTCACCGAGGGGTTATGGATGATCTCGTTGGTGATCCAGATCCGCTCGGTGGGGTAATGGCGCCGGGTTTCATAGGCCATCGCCACGGCCCGCTCCACTCCCCAGCAGAAGCCGAAGGCCTCCGCCAACCTCACCGTTAGCCTGCCTTCCTTCAGTTCCTGGCCATTGCTGCGCAGGTTGGCAATCAGATCGCTCTGGTAGGCGGTCTGGAGGCTGCCGGCCACCTCGTCGCCCAGGCCGAAGCCGCGGCGGTTGTAGCGGTCCGAATGGTGCAGGGAGCGCTTGAAGGCACGGGTATCCACGGCGGCAGGCGCAATCTGTCGTGACTCTATGGGGCCTGCCGGTGATCAGGTGGGCTGACGCTCCAGCACCGAAGCCAGGCCCAACCAGTGCACCGCTTCGCCCGAGAATTCGAAGATGCAGGGCAGCACCTCCACGCCGGCGGCCAGGGCCTGGCGAAACAGCTCTCCATAGCGGGGATCGGCGGTATCGCCGGGCGCGAACCGACTCACATCAGCGCGGCTCAGGCAGGGCAACAGCACGGCCCGGGCCGTGGGCAGCAGGGCAGCGAGCTCCAGCAGGTGTTTCTGGCCCCGCTCGGTCACGGTGTCGGGGAAGAGGGCCAGATCCCCCTCGCTCCAGGTGGTGTTCTTCACCTCCACATAGATCGGCCGCGGATCAGCCGGCGGGGCGCCATCGGGGCTGGGACCGGGGCTGAGCAGCAGGTCGATGCGGCTGCGGCGCCCCTCGCCGTAGGGCACCTCGGCGCGGATCGCCGCGATCGGGCCCAGCCAGGGCTCCAGGCAGCCGGCCTCGATCGTGGCCCGCACCAGCCGGTTGGGCAGGGCCGTGTTGATCCCCACCCAGACCGGCGCCCCATCGGCACCCGTGGTTTCGGCCTGCTCCCAGGTCCAGGCGAGCTTGCGGGTGGGTGAGGGGGCATGGCGCAGCCGCACCCGGCCACCGGGATGGAGCACCCCGGTCATCGGGCCGGTGTTGGCGCAGTGCACGGTCACCACCTGGCCATCGGCCAGTGCCACATCGGCCAGGAAACGCTTGTAGCGCTTCAGCAGCACGCCTTCCACCAGCGGTTCGAGGGCGAGCACGGGGTGGGGGATGGCAGTGCCGGCAGCGCGGGATTGGAAATCGCTCACAGCGCGGGGCATCACAGAACTCCTGGATCGCAGCGAACCGTCCGGGCAGTCCAGCAGGCCGTACCCCCCGGCTGCGGCGGTCGGCACCAGTTCGCGATCCGCCGGGCAAGTCGTGCGCGGCGCATCCCCTCCGGGCGGATCGCCGGACCGCCACCACCTTGCGGAGGAAGCGGAGCCAGACGAGGGCCATACTGCCGAGCGACCAAGAGGGCCCCAGGCCCGGCCCGATGGCGAAATCACTGCGAAGGATTGCCCTTGTCGTGGCGGTGGCCACCGCCCTCAGCAAGGTGGTGGGTCTGCTGCGCCAGCAGGTGATCGCCGCGGCCTTCGGGGTGGGCGCCGCCTACGACGCCTACAACTACGCCTATGTGTTGCCCGGCTTCCTGCTGATCCTGCTGGGGGGCATCAACGGGCCGTTCCACAGCGCCATGGTGAGCGTGCTCTCCCGGCGCGACCGCAACGAGGGCGCCCATGTGCTGGCGGCGATCAACACCATGGTGGGGGCGGCCCTGCTGGCGGTGACCCTGCTGCTGATCGTGGCGGCCGATCCCCTGATCACCCTGGTGGCCCCGGGCCTCGATGCCACCCGCCACGAGCTGGCGGTCGAGCAGATGCGCTGGATGGCGCCGATGGCCCTGTTCGCTGGCCTGATCGGCCTGGGCTTCGGGGCGCTGAATGCCGCCGATGAATTCTGGCTGCCGGCCGTGAGCCCGCTGCTTTCGAGCCTGGCGGTGATCGGCGGCATCGGGCTGCTCTGGTGGCGGCTGGGCAGCGCCATCGTGCTGCCCCATTGGGCCCTGCTCGGCGGCAGCGTCCTGGCGGCCAGCACCACGGTGGGGGCGCTGCTGCAGTGGCTGATCCAGCTGCCGGCCCTGGCGAAGCAGGGCCTGCACAGGTTCGAGCTGGTGTGGGACTGGAGCCATCCCGGCGTGAAGGAGGTGCTGGCGGTGATGGCGCCGGCCACCCTCTCCTCCGGGATGCTGCAGATCAACGTGTTCGTGGATCTGTTCTTCGCCTCGGGGATCGTGGGAGCGGCGGCGGGCCTGGGCTACGCCAACCTGCTGGTGCAGACCCCCCTGGGCCTGCTCTCCAATGCGTTACTGGTGCCCCTGCTGCCGGTGTATTCCCGGCTCACCGCCCCGGCCGACCGACCCGAACTGGTAGCCCGCATCCGCCAGGGCCTGATGCTCTCCACGGCCAGCATGCTGCCGCTGGGGGCGCTGATGGTGGGTCTGGCGGTACCGATCGTGAGGCTGGTGTACGAGCGGGGCGCCTTCAACCACGGCGCCGCCCAGATGGTGGCGTCGCTGCTGATCGCCTACGGGGTGGGCATGCCGGTGTACCTGGCCCGCGATGTGCTGGTGCGGGTGTTTTATGCCCTCGGTGATGGCAACACGCCCTTCCGCTGGTCGGTGGCCGGCATCGGCATGAACGTCTGCTTCGACTGGCTCCTGGTGGGCGGGCCCACCCCCTGGGGGCTGCAGCTGCCGGCCCTCAACTTCGGGGCGCCCGGCGTGGTGCTGGCCACGGTGGGCGTGAACCTGATCACCTGCCTGGGCCTCACCTGGGCCCTGGCCGGCCGGCTCGGCGGCCTGCCCCTGCGCGACTGGAGCCGCGACTCCCTGCTGCTTCTGCTAGCGGCACTGGCGGCCGGCGGTGTGGCCTGGGGGCTGTCCACCTGGGTGGCGTGGCCGGCGGGCTTCCTGGGCCTGGTGCTCCAGAACGCCCTCTGCGCTGGCCTGGCCCTGGCCACCTATGGCCTGATCGGCAGCTTGGCGGGGGTGCCGGAGGTGCGGCAGTTGCTGGCGCTGGCGCAAAGAAAGAGCAAGCCGGCCAGCGGGGCCTGAGAACGAAGCCAAGCCACAAGGGCCTGCGATCGAACCCAAGCCGGCGATCGATTCGGGCCATGGCCAAGGGCCGATTCCCCCCTGGCCATAAGCGCGCCAGGGGGGCGCGCTTTCCGCGGGCGGCCCCATCCTCTGACGCGGGGCGGGGAGGCGATTGCGGTAAGGCCGACGCCATCAGACTGATAGCTAATCGACAGGCCAGTGTCAGCCAATCGACAGACCAGTGTCAGCAAGTCGACAGTCATCTATTGATTAGCCGACAACCTTTCTACAGGGGAGCTATTTACATTGGGCTTGCGGGTGAACGAGGGCTATTCCTTCATTCTCACGCGACAACCCCACAACCAAAGCAACCGACCATGTCGACTCTTCTAACGATTAATGTCACGAACAACGAAGCGACCCAGGGCTTTTACTTCTTCCAGCAGCCGGCAATTTATACCGGCGGCGGGCAAGTCTACTCGAACAGCCTGTATTCGCAAACCCTTGCCAATTACAGTGCCAGCGGCTCGCAGTTGACATTCCAGGTCAATTTGCAGTATTATGCTGGTATCCAGCAGGCCAATACGGTGCCGCAGCTAGGCCAAACCTCGGGCTACAGTTCCGCCTCCCGCGCCATTGACCTTGCGACAAAAAATCACACGGGCAATGATTCAACGATAGCGTCCGTCGACCCACTTTCCCTGTCCGCGCCGGCAAACAACCCCGGGGTGCAGGAAGGGGCGTTCCGCATCACCACGCCGGTCTTCTCCGCGCCTCCCTATTACAATGTCGGCTCAGCTGTGAATGTCAATGGCGGAATCGTTCTGTCCAACTTCGTGCAGGCCACTCCTAACGCCAACACCGATTGCCAGCCGATCTTGAAATACTACGTGGCGACCGGCCAATATACACCCGGCTCCGTCATGAACTTCACCCAGTCGAGCGCTACTGCCCAACTCTGCGATTTCACCGGCGGTTATACGGTTGCAAATGTAACCTTAAACCAGGACGGCTCGTGGAGTGTTAGTTATATTTAAGCCCATCTAGAGCCTATCAAGACCGTGCGGGTTTAGAGCGTCACGCTCTCGCTCGCACGCTCCCCATCGCTGTTAACAAACCTTGCAAACAATGACACCACGGCTATGCCAACCATCCTGGTACGCAACGCGTCAAATACAACACAATATTTCTACCTACTCCAGCAACAGGCGGTCATAAAGCCATCCTCTAGCATCCTTTCAAGCTGCCTCGGCTGCGAGCTGGTGGGCAATTATGACAGCACGGGGGCGCAGATTGCCTTTAGCCTTGATGCGCAAGTCTATGCCGGCGCGAAGAGCACCATGGAGCTCCAGCCGCAGTCGAAGTTCAATGCCTTTCTTGCAACCTCGACGTCACGCGCCAACGTGACCAGCACCAGTGCGATCATGCCAGTCAGCCTGTCGGGCCCACAGCCATTGAACTCAACCAATATGACGATCAATCCCTTGGGGCTTTCCACGCCGACCAATAGTGACCTGGCGTCAGGCACATTCGGCGTTGCGGTGCCGACCTACAACCAGATCGAGCCAGCTAAGCTTTACTGCGGAAACGCGGTGAAAAATCAAGATGGCAGCATTGTGCTGTCGAGCTTTGTGGCTCCGTTCCCCAACCAGACGCTAACTTGTAAGTCGGAGCAAATCTACTACGTCAAGGCAGGCTATCAAGCCATCGGCAGCATCGTGGAGTATGACATCACCACCACCACCAACTGGGCCAAGTGCGACTTCACCTCGGACATGTCGACCATCACCGTCACCTACATGGCGAATGGCACATTTACAACTACAACCGAGCCTACGGCTTGAAGTGCCTGACAGAACGACAAGGAACCGCATAAACGCCAGTTGACTTTTCTCGAATTTGCAAAATCTTTAGCGCACCTCGAACGATCAGCAATCGCCAGAGGATATGCAAACACATAAAGCCGCCTAAAGGCGACAACGCATCTGAATCCAGTGCAGATCCTGGCGATACCTCCCACTGTGCGATCACTTATCAACGTGATTCATGATACGCCTGCAACACGCCTAGGCCGCCGGACATGGCGAAGGAAATTAAATATCAGATTCTTGAGTTCTCAACAAAACTCGTTCCTTGGCAAGCCAATCTTTCCCGTCAGCCTTCTACCGATTGGCATGGTCGTGCTGTCGAAGGCATGCCCCAATTACAGGCTTGAAACTGACGTGGTCCCCAAAAACTGATTCAGTCCGTATGAGCGCTTCCCTGGCGGCAAGACTTGGCCAGGAGAAGCCCCATGAAACGCAAACACCAGAACGCCGAGCAGATCATTCGCTAGCTGCGCGGCGCCGAGCAGCTACTCAAACAAGGCCAAACCTTTGCTGATGTATGCCGAGCCCTGGAGGTATCCGCTGCCACCTACCACCAATTCCCTCTCTTGCTCTGCGATTTGGGCCAGCATCCACTGGCGCGGCACGGTGACCAAACTCTGCAGATCCAGCCGTTCAACCAGGTAGAGGCAGGTGGAGTTGGTGGCTGCGCCGCCAAGACCGAGAGCCGGGTAGAAGACCTCGTGGTTTCAGGGGCGAAAGGTCTGGGGCTTGTTCATTGATTACTTAATGTATCGCTCAGATCCATTACCTTCTCTGGAATCTGGGCGAATACAGGTGAGATTGGGGAGTAGGCCAGATGGGGCGTTTATGCGATATGATCAAACTGGACGACATCCACAGCGCTGGCTACCCGTTCATTGATTGGTTTGAGGGGTGGGGCGCACCCTCTGGGGCCGCGACACCCTGCTGCTACTGCTGATTGCGGTGGCTGCCGGCGGCGAGCTGGGCGGCCTGGCCCTGGCCACCTATGGCCTGATCGGCGCTCTGGCGGGGGTGCCGGAGGTGCGCCAGTTGCTGGCGATGGCGGGGCGCCGCCGGCCGGCCTGATTCAACCGCCCCCCAGGGCGAAGAAGAGATTGCGCATCGCTTCGAGCAGGTTGGAGGCCTCCCGCTGCTGTTCCTCATCGCCGAGGCTCTCGAGCTCACGCCGACGGGAATTCACCAGCTGGGCGAAGCGCTCCAGCAGGTCGGGATCGCGCTCCAGCAGCTCCCGCACGCCAGCCCGGTCGACCCGCAGCAACCGCGAATCTTCCAGGGCCCGCACCGTGGCACTGCGTGGTGCCCCTTGGAACAGGGTCATCTCGCCGAACACCTCGCCCGGGCCAAGCTCGGCCACATGGACGGAGTGGCCTGGCTGCACCTCCTTCTGGACCTCCACCCGGCCGGAGATCACCTGATAGAGAGAGCGGCCCGTGGCCCCTTCCCGCACGATCGCCTCCCCAGCGGTGAACAGCACCGGCCGGCTGTGGCTGAGGAGGGAATCCAGATCGGCGGGCGGCAGATCGGCGAAGAGGGAGTGGCTCGCCAGCAGCAGCCTTCCCTCCTGGGGCGGCAGAGAGGCCACCAAGGCCTCGGCGACCGGATCGGGCCGGCGACGCTGCAGCTCGCGCACCGGAAAGGGGATGCTGCGACCTTCCCGATTGAGGGCATACCAGATCTGCTGCAACAGGGCACTGCGCAGGTTCAGCCGCACGCCATCACTGGGTTCGCGGAACCACACCTGCACCTCATAGGTGATGGCGCTGTCAGCGAAGGCCTTCACCCGCACCTCAGCAGGGGGCTCCTGCAAGACCAGCGGATGGTTCGTCACTACCCGCTCGAGCATGGCCAGGGCCGCGGCAGGGGGAAAGTCGTAATCCAGGCCCACCTCAAAGCAGTCCGAGACCGCTCCGGAGAAGCTCAGGTTGCGCAGGATTCCATTGGTCACCTGGGTGTTGGGCAGCACCACCCTCACCCCTTTGGAGGTCCGCAGGGTGGTGTCGCGCCAGCTCAGCGATTCCACCCGGCCGCGGACCTGGCCGCCGACGATTTCCACCAGATCCCCCAGCCGCAGGTCATCACTGAGCTGGAGTTCCAGGCCGGCGATCAGATCCTTGAGCGGCTCCTGGATCGCCAGACCGACCACGGCGGTGAGCACCGCCGAGGTGGTGACGAGCCCCACCACATCGAGGCGGCCGACCCGGTGCACCAGCAACACGGCGGCCAGGGCACCACCGGCCACCAGGAGCAGCTGCACCAGCAACTCCGGCGGCGGACGCCACCACTCCAGCCCGCTGGGCAGTTCCAGCACCAGCCACAGCAGCAGCCGGATCAGAGCCAGCACCAGCAGGAGGTCCACGCCGATGCCGAGCCAGAGGCGGCTGGAAGCAGGCACCAGGGTGAGCGGCACCAAGTGAAAAGCCAACGTGCTCACCGTGGCCAGCAGCGGCAGGGTGCGAGGGGGCAGGGGCAAGCCGCGGCGCCGGCAGGCCAGGGTGAGCAGCAGCACCACCCCGAAGGCGGGCAACACCACCGACCAGGAAGGAACGGTCCAGGAGGAAATCGCGCTGGGCGGGGCCATCGGCACGACGAGCAGCGCCCCATCTTGACGCCACCGCCCGGGGCCTGACCGCATGGCGGCCTGGGCAGCTGGGATAGGAGCCAAAGTGTGGTGGCGCTGTATCTGCCGAGTCGATGCCGATGGATCTGCCGTGCCGATCGCTGAGGCCTCGCCGACCCGCTAGATCGGGGCAGAGAGGGGGGCAGGGCCATCGGGCTGGGCCAGAGCGCCTCGGCCTGACGAGCCTCGGCCTGAAGAGCCTCGGTCTGGAGAGTCTCACTCTGGCGGGCCTGGCCGGAGCCCTGCTGCTCACCCTGCTGCCACCGTTGCCCGCCCGCAGCGCCGAACGGGCCGTGATCCAGGAGATCCTCGATGGCGACCAGCTGTTCGTGGACGGCCAGAAGGCCCGGGTGAACCAGAAGGCCACCGCCCCCGATGACGTGAGCACCAAGGCGAGCCGCGGCGCCCTCGCCTTCCCCGCCGGTGCGGTGGGCCGCATCAACCGCTTCTCGCGGATGCGTCTCGGCCAGAGCTGCTTCCTGCTCGAAAGCGGCCAGGTGCTGGTGTCGGGCAAGGCCGCCGGCTGCACCCGCTCCGCCCGGCTGAGCGTGCGGGGCACCAACTACGTGCTGGAGGTGGATGAGCAGGGCGAATCCCAGCTATCGGTGCTGGAGGGCACGGTGGAGGTGGAGCCGCTGAAGGATGGAATCCCCACCGGCTCCGGTCCCACCACGGTGCAGGCGGGCCAGAAGCTGCGGCTGTCGGCCCAGGGGGTGATCCTGGCCCTGCTGGGCCTCAGCAGTGGCGACTACGACGCCATCCTGCGGGGTCCGCTGTTCGACGGCTTCCGGCTGCCGCTGCCGAACTACGGCTCCCTGGAGAGCTACCTGCGCCGCTATCAGCCGTCCGTGAGCCTGCCCGTGAATCTGCCCTCGGCCCCCCCCTTGACCCCCAGCCTGCCCACCCCTTCCCTGCCCTCCATTGGCCTGCCCCGCCTGTTTTGATGAAGGCCTGAGCGACCAGCCCCGTCGGCTCGGCGCTTCCCGGCCATGAAGCGGCGCCTCCCCGCTGCCGTGCTGCCGGCGCTGCTGCTGCTGTGGGTGGGCCTGAGCGCGGGCTGGCCGGGGCCCCGCTGGCGGGTGGCCGAGCGGGGCCTCGAAGACCAGCTGCAGCGGCTGCTCGGCCCCCGCCGTCCATCGGCGGCGGTGACCCTGGTGGCGGTCGACGACGCGACGCTGCAACAGGGCGATTGGTATGAGCGCAACCGCCAGCTGCCGACCTGGGCCCGCGGCGTGGGCTCGCTCCCCTGGCCCCGGGCCGCCTACGGCCTGCTGATCGAGCGGCTGCTGGCGGCCGGGGCCCGGGCCGTGGCGGTGAATGTGGTGTTCGAGGGGCCCAGCTCCCGCGGCCCCGCCGACGACGCGGCCCTGGCGGCGGTGCTGGCGCGCCACCGCGGCCGGGTGGCCCTGGCCGCCGAGATGCAGGAAGGCGAAGACCAGCAGGGTGCCGGCTCCCTCACCCTGGTGACCCCGAGCGACCAGCTGCTGGCGGCGAGTGGGGGCCCGGCCCAGCTGGGTCTCACCAACATCCTGGTGCCACGGCCGGGGGACCGGCTGCTCCACCCCGAGGCCTACGCCGGCGCCCTGCTGCGCGACCGGAAGGTGAATGACACACCGCCCGCCCTCTCCACCACGGTGCTGCGGCTGGCGGGCTGGCCGCCCCGGGGCGACGACCGCCAGAGCGCCCTGCGCACCTACGGCGCCGAGGGCAGCCTGGAGCGGCTGAGCGCCTGGGAGGTGCTCGACCCCGAGCGCTGGGCCCACCACCCGCGCCGGGCGCAGCTGGCCGGCGGCGTGGCGCTGGTGGGTCCGGTGGTGAGCGAGGGGAGCGCCGGCTATGGCACGCCGTTCGGATCGCTCTCGGGGCTGGAGATGCTGGGCACCGCCACCGCCAACTCCCTACAGGGCGATGGGCTACTGAGCTGGCCCGCCCAGCCACCGCAACGGGCCCTGCTGGCCGTGGCGCCGCTGCTGCTGGTCCTGGCCGCCGGTCGCCGGCTGAGCGCGATCCAGGCGCGGCTGGCGCTTGTGGCCCTGCTGCTGGCCCTGCAGCTGGCGGCGGGGCTACTGGTGCTGCAACGGGGCAACCGCTGGCTGCCGCTGCTGGCCCCCCTGAGCGGGCTGGTGGGCCTGGCCCTGCTCTATGGCGGTGAGGCTTACCTGCGGGAGGCGGGCGAGCGGCTCCGGTTGCGCCGCACCTTCGAGCGCTACGTGGCGCCGGGGGTGGTGGCAGAGATCCTGGCGGATCCGGAGGCGGCCGAGGGGATCCTGCGCGGCCGCCAGCTGGAGGTGACCGTGCTGATGAGCGATATCCGCGGCTTCACCACCCTCACCCGCCAGCGCAGCATGGCGGGCCAGAGCGAGCTGCATGTGCGCCAGCTCAACGAATACCTCGGGGCGATGGTGGAGGTGGTGGGCCAACACGGCGGCACGATCGACAAATTCATTGGCGACGCGGTGATGGCGGTGTTCGGCTCGCCGCTGAGCCGGGGCGCCCGGGAGGAGGCCCGCCAGGCGGTGCGCTGCGGCCTGGCAATGCGCGCCGCCTTGGCCGCCCTCAATGCCGACTGGCGGCGGCGGGGGCTGGCCGAGCTCGACAACGGCGTAGGCCTGGCCAGCGGACCGGTGGTTGCCGGCCAGATCGGCAGTCCGAAGCGGCTGGAATTCACCGTGATCGGCGACACCGTGAACCTGGCGGCCCGGCTGGAGGCGATGACCCGCCAGGTGGAGGCGCCCCTGGTGTTCGATACCGCCACAGCCGTCCTGCTGGCCGGCGATGTGGAGTTACGCCCCGCCAGCCTCGGCAGCCGGGAGGTGAAGGGGATCGGGCCGGTGGAGCTGTTCGGGGTTGAGGCCGCCGCTCCCTGCCAGGCCTGAGCCGGCCGCCGCCAGCACGGCACAGCACGGCAGAGGGAATCAGGGCCGAAGTGGCAACAATCAGCCCGCCGATGTCTCGTCGCGCAGGCCGCGAAGCAACAGCACCCCTGTCCACTCGAGGGGCCGCTTAGACAGCCAGCTTCGCTTTTTCAGTAGCGCTGACATGCAGTTGCAACCCCAGCGCAGAGATAACCTTCAGTAAGGTTGCCAGTTCTGGATTACCCACCAGCCTCACGTGCAATCTGGCTGATTCCTTTAGCCCTGGCAATATCTCCTAGTCCAGCTGCAACAAGCTGCGGATCACCATCCTGAAGAGCAGCTTCAAGATAAGCTGCAACATCCTCGATGGTGGGGAGCTGTGTGGCTGGATCCCAAAGTGTCGTTGTGGTTTTTGTCATCTTGATTAGGTAGCAAGCTCCGCACCCCTCAGGATGCGCTCGGGCCTTGCGTTGCAGTTGCAGGTGGCCCGCAGGATTCTCCCAGTCATCTCTTCCAGGTGAAAGCGGCGATTGAAGCGATAACAGAAGGCGCCGAGGTAGCGTGCAACATACTTCTCAAAACGTAGGGAGTGGAACGTTACGCTGAAACTGGTTTTTAAGTTGCTGATCACGGTGTTAATCCAGCGGAAATCAGGGAGATCCTTGCGATGGCGGCCATTAACGATCACTGGCTGATGAGTGCAGCCCACCTCTGCCACAGCCCGGAAGCAAGTCAGCCGATCGGAGATCACCTCACATCCTCGTGCCAAGGCGTCCTGAGCCCAGTCTGCGATCGCTGCAAAGGAGAAGATTTCACCCCGGCCAGGCTTGCCACGATTACGTTCTCCGCCCAGGTCAGCATCATCCAGTTGAACCTTTCCACGCAGTGCATAAGACTTCTCCCGCTCACTCATCGCTTGTATAATCTTGTTGTGAAGCAACCATGCAGTGCGGTAGTTTACGCCCAACTTTCTCAGTAAGGGAGAGTGAGGAAATACCTGTTTTAGCGTCACCCACCAGATAGAAAGCCTGGAACCACTTGCTAAGCGGCCGCTTGGTGGCTTCCATGATCGTTCCTGCAGTGTCTGTCGTCTGATGACGGCAGCTCCGGCACTGATAGCGCCTGTGGCGACGCCCATACACAAGACCATGCTCTTGTTCTCCACATCGGGGCCAGCGGAATCCATTTGGCCAGCGGGTTTGCTCTAGGGCCGCCTTGCACTGCTCCTCGGCGCCGTACAGCTCAAGGAACTGCGACAATGACATTCCAGGCTGGAACTGGATCCGGTTCATGGGCAGGGAATCAGGATTGGTACACGCGTACCAGTTTAGCCTGAGAGGACGGTCGCGGAGCTTGCTGCCTAATCAAATCAGGGGTTTATTGGAGCTTCTGGGCTGGCGAGAACCAGCTCAGGGACTGAGGTCTGGATAACTTCTAATCAGCACTGGGGGCTGGGGTGCTCCAGAGATTAAGCATTACCGTGCGCTCCACAACCTGAACGCGACGTGCTTGGTGGCTGCGTGAAAGTCTTGGTCCGTCGTCAACAGGGTCAGATCGTTTCTGCGACAGAGCTGGATGAGTAGGGCGTCAATGGTTCCAACTTGTACGCCGCGACGGCGGCAGGAGTTTCGGACTTCTGCCGCTTCGATGTGATCTTCCTTATCCGGCTGGAGGAAGGCGAGCGCTGAGAGGCGATCGACCAGCTGGGCTCGGTCCTTTGGTCCAGCGAAGCCTTGCAGCAGCTCCTGGAGAACCAGTCCTGTCGTGAAGACCTGATCTGTCCCCATAAGTGCATGGCGCAGAGCCACTACCTCGGGTGCGGATTGCTCAACATCACGGCGCAGAGCCAGTGACCAGACGCTCGTTTCAACAAGAAGACTCACCGGTTGCGAGCCCGTTCAGCCTTGTAATCGAACGAAGCGTCCCACTCAAGCTTTCCAAAAAGCTCTGCGACCCGCCGCTGTTCTCTCCGGGCGATGAACTCCTGAAGGGCTCGGGTGACGGCGGCTTTCTTGGTCGGCTCTCCACTTACGCGGAAGGCTCGGTCGAGAAGCTCCTGGTCGAGAGCAAGATTCGTGGCCATGTGTGAGTCCTCCGAGAAGAGTTTACACAGTAAGGCCCCGACCGCATCGTTAGTGGTGTGGCTGGCTTTCTGTGATGCCTAACGCTGCCCCTGAGTGGCAGGCAAGGAGCATTGGGTGGCGAAGCTGGTTGCTGGTGGTGGCCTGTCCACTCGAGGGGCTTGTTGGCCGGCATCTCCGCTTAAGCAAGTAACTCTTCCAGTTCATTCCTTGT
>Ga0208050_1000024_pt1 | contig 56791 bp, 47 predicted proteins | sample LakMenEpi13Jun10_FD_150691 | JGI IMG/M metagenome (GOLD analysis project Ga0208050, IMG submission 150691) | Freshwater microbial communities from Lake Mendota, WI - 13JUN2010 deep hole epilimnion (SPAdes) | ecosystem: Environmental > Aquatic > Freshwater > Lake > Epilimnion/Euphotic zone ... | reverse complement strand
TCGCACATGGAGTGATGGCCTGATGCTCAACCAGCTACAACGAGGCGATGAGCCAGCGTTGCTGCCCTGCCGCCGTAGCGGCTTTCTCAGGAGGCCCTATTTCAGTGGTTGCAATTCAAGACCTGCTTACACACATGTTCCTTGAATCTTATTGTGTCAGCGTTATGATAGCTTTTCCCCTTAAGGACAAGGAAGATCGCTGTAGCGGCCTCCTCTTCTGCGGTTATCGCTCGAAATACTGCCATTTCTGGATCAATTTCCTTGAGCCTTAGTGCACGCTCTAAGTGATGTGAAGAATTTCTTCCATAGTGCCTCGAATGACCTTTTGCATTGTTGACTATGCATTCGAAGATATGGCTAGCAAAGTCGGTCTCGAAAATAATAACGCTGTATGGGCGGGTCCGGTATCCGCTCTGCGGTGGGTGCCGTTGTCGGCCTATGCAGCCGATGGGAAGTCGGCAGCTTGCTCCAAAGGGCATGCGCTGCAATGAGTCTGGGGGATCGTACGGTGGAGAAGTAGGGATTTTATACGGACCCGGTATCGACGGCGCCGCTTTTCGACTTCTTTACAGGAAATCTGGCGGACTGGTGACATCTATTCGCCCATAAATTAGCTGTAAATTAGGTTGGAAACTTCGATCCTTCGAACACAGCCATCGCATCGGCTGCGGAGGAGCGCCTGCCCCATCAGCCCAACGCAACGCCCAACTGCTCCCGCAGCTGCTCCTTTGCCCCCGCCAGCGCTCCGTCCAAAGCAGCGCCATCCTTGCCGCCGGCCTGGGCCAGGTTGGGCCGGCCGCCGCCGCCGCCGCAGGCCTTGGCCACCGTGCCGATGAAGGCGCCCGCCTTGGAGACCTCTAATCCGAAAGTCAGGTCGACCCAGTCGAATTTTCGGACTTAAAAATATTTGCTCGATAAATTTGCTTAGATTTTGAGCCTTTATTTAGAATTTCCCGAATGGTCACCCCCGCTTTTTCCATGGCTTCATCGAGGGCAGACGGATCCCTGCCACCAGCTTGAGCTTGGTACTTAGTGCCTCCCCCTCCTCCACCGCATAGCAAGGAATACTCATTTGTAAGCTTGCCCGCATCCAAGTCACAGTACTCATTTACAACATCTTTCCCGAATGAGGTGCCAAATCCAACTTTACCCTTGGTAACGCTAGCGATAATGACAAGAGAATTGCCGCCACTACGCTCCTGAAGCTGTTTGGCCGCGTTTTTTAAGTCGCCACCCTCAATTCCATCAACCCTTCCAATCAAAAGCTGGTAGTTTCGATTGTCAACTTTGATATTCTGAAACTTTTCTGCCAGTACCCGCTCAGCATTCGCCACCGCTAGCTCGCCGCGGACCGCCGCCAGGGCCTTCTGGCTGCCCCTGAGCTCCTCCTGCAGGGCCGCCACCCGTTCCACGATCTCGCCGGGCTGGGCCTTGAAGCGATCGCCCAGGGCCCGCACCACCGCATCGCGCTCATTGAGGTAGGCGAGCACCGCGGGCCCGGCCACGGCCTCGATGCGGCGGATGCCGGCCGCCACGCCCGCCTCGGCCACGATCTTGAACAGGCCGATCTCGGCGGTGTTGGCCACATGGGTGCCGCCGCACAGCTCCATCGACACACCGGGCACGTCCACCACCCGCACCACGTCGCCGTATTTCTCGCCGAACATCGCCACCGCCCCGGCGGAGCGGGCCTGCTCGATCGCCATCGACCGCACCTCCAGGGCGTGGGCATCGGCGATCCAGCCATTGATCAGGGCCTCGATCTGCTCCAGCTCGGCCGGCGTCACGGCGCGGGGGCAGTGGAAGTCGAAGCGGAGCCGCTCGAAATCCACCAGCGAGCCGGCCTGGCCGATCGCCGGATCCACCACCTGCTTGAGGGCGGCCTGCAGCAGATGGGTGGCGGTGTGGTGGGCCTGCACGCGACGGCGGCAGGCCCGGTCCACCCGGGCATTCACCAGATCACCCACCGCCAGGCTGCCCCGCTCCACCCGGCCGCTGTGCACGAACACGCTGCGGTTGCGGCCCACGCCCTCGATCGCCACGATCACGCCCTCAGCGGCGGGGCCATCGCCGCTGCCCGCGCCGGCCAGCACGCCGCGGTCGCCCACCTGGCCGCCGCCCTCGCCATAGAAGGGGGTGGTATCGAGCACCAGCTGCACGGCATCGCCGGCGCTGGCCCGCTCGGCCGGCTGGCCATTCACCACCAGGGCCAGCACGCAGCTGGGGTGCTCCAGGGCCTCATAACCCATAAAGGCGGTGGACTCCAGCTCAGCAGCCATCTGCTCAATCGCCCCCTGCAGGGTGAGGTCGAGGCTCACCGCCGCCGCCTTGGCCCGCTGGCGCTGGGCCTCCATCGCCGCCTCGAAGCCCGCCAGATCCACCTTGAGGCCATGCTCCTCGGCGATCTCCTCGGTGAGCTCCAGCGGGAAGCCGTAAGTGTCGTAGAGCTCGAAGGCCTGCTCACCGGAGATCCGCTGCGGGCTGGCCGCCAGCACCTCCGCCAGCAGCTTCTCGCCGCGCTCCAGGGTTTCGAGGAAGCGGGCCTCCTCGCGCTCCAATTCCGCGAGAATCACGCTGCGGCGCTCCAGCAGCTGGGGATAAGCCGCCTCCATCAGGGTGATCGCCGCCTCCCCCATCGCCGGCAGGAAGGGCTTGTCGATGCCCAGCAGCCGCCCGTGGCGCACCACCCGCCGCAGCAGGCGACGCAGGATGTAGCCACGGCCCAGGTTGCTGGCGGTCACGCCATCGCAGATCAGCTGGGTGATGGCGCGGCTGTGGTCGCCGATCACCTTCAGGCTTGTTTGGCCCTTGCCATCGAGGGCGCGGTAATCAACGCCCGCCAGGCGCGCCGCCGTTTCGATCAGCGGATAGATCAGATCGGTTTCGTAATTGTTGGGCACCGCCTGCAAAATCTGGGCCATGCGCTCCAGGCCCATGCCGGTGTCGATGTTGCGGTTGGCCAGCGGCGTGAGCACACCCTGCGCATCGCGGTTGTACTGCATGAACACGAGGTTGTAGAACTCGATGAAGCGCGAGTCGTCCTCCAGATCGATGCCTTCGTCGCCCAGTTCGGGCTTGAAGTCGTAGTAGATCTCCGAGCAGGGGCCGCAGGGGCCGGTGGGGCCGGAGGCCCAGAAGTTGTCGGCCTCATCCATGCGAATGATGCGTTTGGGATTCACCCCCACCTCGTCGCGCCAGATCGCCTCGGCCTCATCGTCTTCGCGGAAGACGCTCACCACCAGGTTCTTTGGCGAGAGTCCGAACACGCCGGTGCTCAACTCCCAGGCCCAAGCGATTGCCTGCGGCTTGAAATAATCGCCGAACGAGAAGTTTCCGAGCATCTCGAAATAGGTGTGGTGCCGTGCCGTACGGCCCACATTCTCGATGTCATTGGTGCGGATGCACTTCTGCGAGCTGGTGGCGCGCGCCGCCGGCCGCTCCTGCTGGCCGAGGAACACCGGCTTGAAGGGCAGCATGCCGGCGATTGTGAGCAGCACCGTGGGGTCGTCGGGCACCAGGGAGGCACTGGGCATCGGCCGGTGACCCCGCTCCTCGTAGAAGCGCAGAAACGCGGTGCGGATCTCGGCGCCGCTGCGGGGAAGGAAGGGGGAGGCGGCGGCCATGGGCTGCGGAATCAAGCGCTTCGGAGCCCATGATCGCGCAGGGGTGGGGCGGGGCGGCCGGCATGGCGGGCAACACTGAATGGCAAGCGGCAATTGTTGACGCAAAAAACTCTTGAAATATGCATGAAAATGTGAGTAAAAATGTGAATACAGGTACGAATGTGAAAGCGAATATGAACGCGACCATTAGTGCGAACACGAGCATACTATAAATATAAATACAAATACAAATACAAATACAAATACAAATGCGAATGCGAATGCGAATACAAATGCGAATGGGGATCCACTACGGCTTCCTCAAGGCCTGCGAACTCCGATCACGAGTCGGAGAAAACCAGATTGAGCTGGCAATGCTGCCCGCCACCAGCACCCGCTGCACGGGGCGGCTGCCGGGCCTGGCAGGAGGGCTGGCGTGAACAACGGGCCACAACAACTGGCCACAACAAAACCTTGCCCATGCTGCACCGAATCCCTGGCCCGGGCGCCCCGGAGCGGCGGAACGCGGCGGGCCAGGCATGATGGCGCCACGCGATCCGGCCCCCGTGACCCCGTTGCCGATCGAGAGCCGCGCCCGGCTCCGGCTCCGCTCCCTCGGCTGGGCCCTGCTGGCCGCCGCCCTTGCCGCCGCCATCAACCTGCCCCTGGCCCTGCTGGATCCCGCCACGACCGGCGGCGCGGCATCCCTGCTGGATGCGCTGCTGCGCTCGGCGGGCTGCGGCTTCTTCTATGGCCTGCTGGCCTTCCACCTGCAGCGGGTCGATCCCGACGACGGCCACCTGCAGGCCGGCCTGGTGGGGGCCGTGTGCGGGATCCGCAGCCTCGGGGCGGGAGCGGCCGCCGCCCTACCGCCGGGTGCGAATCTGATCGGGGTTGCGCCATCCCTGATGATGGACCTAGCCCGAGCTTGGTTGCCGCTCTGGCTGCCTTTAGTCGGCTGCGCCCTGCTGCTCCACGGCATCCAGCGCCTGACGCCCTCCCTGCTGCCCACCCTGCGGCCATGATCCAGTGGCGCGGCCGTTTCCCGGCCCGATGAGCCCCCGATGAGCCTGCTGCACGCCACTTGGCTCTATCCCCCCGAAGGGGCCGGTGGCCGTCTGCTGCTGTGGGCCGATACCTGGCGGGTGGCTTCGCCGGTGCAGCCCGGCCTTGAGGTGCCCGAACACCCGCTCGCCCTCGACCTCGATGCGATCGGCGGCTGGCTCGACGACCACGACCTCTGGACCGACGACCTCCGCCCCGCCGAAGCGGTGCTCTCCCTGCCGAGCCGCGCCCAGGCGGTGCGAGGCAAGCGCAAGCTCGCCGACGCCCCCTGGAGCGGCCTGCCCCTGCAGGCCGGCGAACCGATCCCCAAGGAGCCCCAATGGTGGCCCTGGCATGTGGAGGGCTGGGCCCTCGAGGCGGGCGCGGCGGGCGAATGGCTGAGCCGCCTGCCCCTCTCCGGCCACCACGTCGACCTTGCCGATGAACTGCGCTGGTGGAGCCACCTGCAGCGCTGGGCCCTGAGCTTGATCGCCCGCGGCCGTTGGCTGCCCCTGGTGGAGGAGGGCCAGGCCCGCTGGTGGCCCCTGCTCAACCGCGAAGGCGACCGCCACCGGCTCGAGGAAATGGCGATCCGGCTGCCCCAGGTGGCCACCTGCGCCATCGGACCCGGATCGCCAGGCGAGAAGGCCGTGGCCTGCCGCCGGCCCGGCAGCGGTCGGCTGCGGGTGGCAAGCCTGCTGGAGGCCCTGCTGGCGGGCCAACTGCGGGCCGGCTTCAAGCCACCGGCCACCGGCCTCGATCCACTGCTGGCCGCCTGGCAGCGGTCCCTGGGCCCCGGCGATGGCCGCATCGCCCTCGATAGCGAGTCGATCGAGCGCTTGGAGATCGCCACCCACCACTGGCGCGAGGCGGTGGCGGGCCGGGTGGCGCCGGCGCGGGCCTGCCTGGAACTGTTCGCCCCGCCGCCGGAGGAGGAGCTCTGGGAGCTGCGCTTCTCCCTCCAGGCCGAGGCGGAACCCAGCCTGCGGCTGCCGGCGGGCGCTGTTTGGAGCGCTGGCGACACCACCCTCCAGATGGGGGAGGTGAGCGTGAGTCAGCCGGGCCTGCTGTTGCTGGAGGGCCTGGGCCGCGCCCTGCAGGTGTTCGAGCCGATCGAGCGGGGCCTCGACGCCGCCGCGCCGGAGACCATGCAGCTCACCCCCGCCGAGGCCTTCGTGCTGGTGCGCACCGCCGCCGCCCAGCTGCGCGATGTGGGGGTGGGGGTGGTGCTGCCCCCCAGCCTCAGCGGCGGCCTGGCCAGTCGACTCGGCCTCGCGATCGTGGCCGAGCTGCCCACCCGCTCCCGGGGCTTCAGCCTCGGGGAGGATCTCAGCTGGTCGTGGGAGCTGATGATCGGGGGGGTCACCCTCAGCCTCAACGATCTCCAGCGCCTCTCGGCCAAACGGAGCCCGCTGGTGCAGCACAAGGGCGCCTGGATCGAGCTGCGCCCCGCCGACCTGCGCAACGCTGAGCGCTTCGCCGCCGCCAAGCCCAATCTCAGCCTCGACGACGCCCTGCGCCTCACCGGCAGCGCCGGTGACACCTTCCACCGCCTGCCGGTGCACCACTTCGAGGCGGGCCCGCGGCTCCAGGCGGTGCTGGAGCAGTACCACCAGCAGAAGGCCCCCGATCCCCTGCCGGCGCCCGAGGGCTTCGCGGGCCAGCTGCGGCCCTATCAGGAGCGGGGCCTGGGCTGGCTGGCCTTCCTGCACCGTTTTGACCAGGGCGCCTGCCTGGCCGACGACATGGGCCTGGGCAAGACGATCCAGCTGCTGGCCTTCCTGCAGCACCTGAAGGCGGAGGAGGAACTGCGGCGGCCCGTGCTGCTGGTGGCCCCCACCTCGGTGCTCACCAACTGGAAACGGGAGGCGGCGGGCTTCACGCCGGAGCTGGGGGTGCGGGAGCACTACGGCCCCCGCCGCCCCGCCACGGAGGCGGCCCTGAGGAAGGCTCTCGACGGTGTCGACCTGGTGCTCACCAGCTATGGCCTGCTCCAACGCGACAGCGAGTTGCTCGAAACGATCGACTGGCAGGGGGTGGTGATCGATGAGGCCCAGGCGATCAAGAATCCCGCCGCCAAGCAGAGCCAAGCCGCCCGCGACCTCGGCCGCCCCGGCAAGAAGGGCCGCTTCCGCATCGCCCTCACCGGCACGCCGGTGGAGAACCGCGTCAGCGAGCTCTGGGCCCTGATGGACTTCCTCAATCCCAGGGTGCTGGGGGATGAACCCTTCTTCCGCCAGCGCTACCGCCTGCCGATCGAGCGCTACGGCGACATGAGCTCCCTGCGGGACCTCAAGGCCCGGGTGGGCCCCTTCATCCTGCGCCGCCTCAAGACCGACAAATCGATCATCTCCGACCTGCCCGAGAAGGTGGAGCTGCGCGAATGGGTGGGCCTCAGCCCCGAGCAAAAGAAGCTTTACACCAAAACGGTGGAGGAGAGCCTCGATGCGATCGCCCGCGCCCCCCTGGGCCAGAAGCACGGCCAGGTGCTGGCTCTGCTCACGAAGCTCAAGCAGATCTGCAACCACCCCGCCCTGGCCCTCAAGGAGCAGGGGGTGGATGCCGGCTTCGCGGCCCGCAGCGCCAAGGTGCAGCGGCTGGAGGAGATCCTCGAGGAGGTGATCGAGGCGGGCGATCGGGCCCTGCTGTTCACCCAGTTCGCCGAATGGGGGCTGCTGCTCAAGGCGCACCTGGAACGCCGCTGGCGTCAGGAGGTGCCCTTCCTCTACGGCAACACCAGCAAGAGCGAACGCCAGGCCATGGTGGATCGCTTCCAGGAGGATCCCCGCGGGCCCCAGTTGTTCCTGCTCTCGCTCAAGGCCGGCGGCGTGGGCCTCAACCTCACCCGCGCCAGCCATGTGTTCCACATCGACCGGTGGTGGAATCCCGCCGTGGAGAACCAGGCCACCGACCGCGCCTACCGCATCGGCCAGACCAACCGGGTGCTGGTGCACAAGTTCATCACCAGCGGCTCGGTGGAGGAACGGATCGACCGGATGATTCAGGAGAAATCGAAGCTCGCCGCCGACATCGTGGGCAGCGGCGAGGACTGGCTGGGCGGCCTCGACATCGGCCAGCTGCGCGATCTGGTGGCCCTCGAGGAGAGCTGAGCGGCCGGCCGTGGCCCAAGCAGCGCCCGCTTCAGCGGCTCGCACCGCTGGCGCCGTTGGGATCCGAGCGAGAAGAACCGGCAGCGGAGCACGGCAGGCAACACGGCGGGCAGGACGGCGCTCAGAACAACGCCCGAGACCTCAACCGGACGAACCCCGCCCGGGCTGCGCTGCCGCCATCCCCGCCGAGAAGCGCCGCAGCCCTTCGGCCAGGATCGCCTCACTGGTGGCGAAGCAGAGGCGCACGTGGCCGGCGCCGCCGGGCCCAAACCAGCGGGGGCTGCCGGGCACCAGGGCCAGCCCATGGGCAAGCCGCAGCCGCTCCACCAGCGCTTCGGGCTCCTCCCCGCCGGCCGGCAGCCCCACAAACGCCACGTAGGTGGCCTCAGGGCGACTCACCCTGAGGCCAGGGATCGCCCGCAGGGCTTCGATCGTCTGGTCGCGGCGCTGGCGCAGATGCTCCAGGAAGGCCGCCAGCCAGGCCAGACCCTCGGGGCCGCAGGCCGCCGCGGCCGCCACCTGGCTGAGGGTGGCCACCCCATCCACGGTGCTGGGCTGGTCGCTGGCCGCCAGCAGCGCCGCCAGGGCCTCCGGATCGGCCATCGCCACAGCGCCCACCCGCAGCCCCGCCAGGGCGAAGCCCTTGGAGAAGCCCTGCACCACCGCGCCGATCGCGGCCAGGGAGGGCTCCAGGGCCAGCCAGCTGGTGAACACCGCCGGCGGATACACGATGTCGCTCCACACCTCATCGCTGAGTACCCGCAAACCCCGGGCCAGGCAGAGGCGCCCCAGGCTTTCCAGCTCCTGGCGGCTGAAACAGCGGCCGAGGGGGTTGTGGGGATTGCAGAGGCAGAGCAGGCGGGTGCGGGGCGTGATCAGACGCTCCAGGGCCTCCAGATCCAGAGGGCCATGGCGCTCGATCGGCCAGAGCACCGGCACCCCGCCGGAAGCCCTCACCACATGGGGGAGCAGGAAATCCACCGGATCCCACACGATCGCCTCATCGCCGGGCTGCAGCCAGTGCCGCGCCACCAGGGCCAGGCCGGCGGCGGCGCTGTTCACCGCCATCACCCCGCCCGGCTCCACCGCCGCCCCCCGCCGCTGCCGCAGGTCCCGGGCCACAGCCTCGCGGAACAGGGGCAGGCCGCCGGGCGGTCCGTAGCTGAACACCCCCTCGCGCCCATGGGCCACCAGGGCCTCTCGGATCACCGCCGCGGCCGGGAAATCGGGATCGGCGGCCGTGAGCGGGATCACCCCCTCCGGCTGCTCGGCCCAGCGCTGGTTGAAGGCCCGCTGCCGCAGCAGGGGCAGGGGCACCGCGGCATCGTCGAACAGGGGGGTGGGAGGCGGGCTCATGGGGCCACCGGCAGCAGCCCGCGGTCGGGCCCGAGGGCGAGGAAGGCGGCGGCCATGCCCCGCCCTACCGCCACGTAGTGGCGCAGCAGGGGCAGCCGCTGCCGCTCGTAGACCCGCAAGGCAGCCTCGATCGCCGCGAAATCGCCGGCGTCCCGCAGCAGATCGCGCAGCAGGCAGGCATCCTCCAGGGCGAGGTTCACCCCCTGGCTGGTGAAGGGCAGCAGGGGGTGGGCCGCATCGCCGAGCAGGGCGAGGTTGGGACCCACCAACCGGGTCGGCGGATCGAGATCGAGGGGACGCCAGTGGTGGGGAAGGCCGCTCTCCGTGCCGGCGATCAGCTGCCGCAGCCACGAAGGAAAGCTCTGCAGCAGGGTCTCCAGAAAGGGCAGCGGCCGCGCCGCGTGGGGCCAGCCGTGACGCTCCGTATCGAACTGCACGAACCACACCAGCCGGCCGCGGGCCAGGGGGAGCAGACCCACCGCCAGCCCGGCGCCGGGCGCCACGATCTTCAACATCCCATGGCCGAGCCGAGCCGCCAGCGCCGGAGCGGACACCTGGGCCACAATCTCCTGCACCCGCGCCACGGTGCCCGGCATCCACGGTTCCGTGGGGTGTTGCAGCAGCGCCCGGCGGCAGCGCGACACCGCCCCATCAGCGCCGAACAACAGGTCGGTGCCGATCTCCTCGCCGCCGCGGAAACCCACGGCCACCACCCGCCCAGCGGCGCAGCGACGCAGGGTCTCGAACCGTCTCCCTTCGAGGAGCCGGCTGCCATCCAGCCGGCCCCGCAGGGCCGCCAGCAGCCGGGAACGGTCGAGGGCCAGGGTTCCCGGCTCGAGGCGATGCTCGGCGATGGTCTTGCCCTCCAGCGTGACCAGGCGGGTGTGCTCGATCGGGTGGGGTTCCAGTTCCCGGTTGGTGTCCACCCCGAGGGACCCCAGGGCCTGGATGCCCCGGGGCAGCAGCAGAAAACCGAAGCCCTGATGGGCAGACGCCTCCAGCCGCTCACACAACAGCGGTGTGTGGCCATGGGCCTGCCGCCAGCCCACGGCGAGCGCCAGGCCTGCCACACCGGCACCGATGATCAGGGGTTGGGTTTGAGGCAAAGGTCAAGAATTCGGTGACACTGCCGGAGATCACAGGAGTATGGCTCGGAGAGGGCAGACTGGGCACACAACCAACCTGCCCATCATCCTGCCCAGCATGGTCGTTTCCACAACGGGAAACAGCAACGGAATCACCACTCAACTGGGCCAGCAGGGCCTGGGCCAGCAGCCCTGGTGGGTGGAGCAGTGGATGGAGCTGATCAACGCTTACCGCTTCAAGAAACGGCTGGAGCGAGCCTGGGACTACGCCCGTTCCGGCAACGTGGTGTCGATCCGCTTTGAAGGAAGGCGGGTGCATGCCCGCGTGCAGGGCACCGGTGAGGAGCCCTACAAGGTGAAGCTCTGGCTCGATGTGCTCAACGACGAGGACTGGGGCTACGTGCTCGAGGCCCTGAGCCTGAAGGCGCGCTGGTCGGCGCAGCTGCTGGCCGGGATCATGCCCCAGGACATCGAGCGGGCCTTCGCGGCAAGCGGCAAGCGGCTGTTTCCGTTCAAGTTGCAGGAGGTGCGCAGTGAATGCACCTGCCCCGACAAGGCCAATCCCTGCAAGCACGTGAGCGCGGTGTACTACCTGATGGGCGACCGCTTCTCGGAGGATCCCTTCGTGCTCTTCCAGCTGCGCGGCCGCACCCGCAGCCAGCTCCTGGCCGACCTGGCCGAGCGGCGGCGCCAGGGGGCGGTGCTGCGGCAGGAGCATGTGCCCCATCCGGTGCACGCGGCGATCGCCGATCCGGCCCGCTGGTGGCGCTACGACGCCGCCCTCGATCCCGACCTGGTGGTGATCACCCCGGCCCTGGAGGGTGAATCGGGACTGGAGGGGGCCGGTCCCCTACCCCTGGCGGAAGAACCCCGTTTCCCGGAGGCCAACCGGCTGTTCCTGGAACGTCTGCGAGAGCAGGGGATGGCCATGGGCCAGTTGGCCATGGTGCGCGCCATGGCAGCCGGCGCGGACTCCACGACCAATGGGGAAGAATCCGGCGATGGGGCAGGAGCGGTGGGGTGAGCGGTTCCGGCGGCATGGCCCAAGGCAACGCCACCGCTGCCGAGCCCCCCTGGCTGAATCCCCAGGGCCAGGCCTGGACGGCCCGGATCCTGGAGGGACACCGCCGTGCCTATGGGGTGCCGCTGCTGGCGGGTCCTGCGGAGCGGCCGCTGCGGCTCCAGGCCCAGGAACTCTTCGCCACGGCGAGTGTTGTGCTCGCCCACGACGGCGGCGATGATCCCCGCCTCACCTTCGCCAACGCGGCAGCGCTGCGGCTGTGGCAGCGCCCCTGGGCGTCCATGGTGGGGATGCCCTCGCGCCTCACGGCCGAACCGGCGGAACGGCAGGCCCGCGCCGGCGCCCTGGCCCTCGCCCTGCGCCGCGAGGCAATCAGCAACTACGGCGGCATCCGCATCGACAGCCAGGGCCGCCGGTTCCGTATCGAGGGCGCCCGGCTCTGGACCCTGCGCAACGAGGCGGGGGAAGCCTGCGGTCAGGCCGCCTGCTTCGAGAGCTGGTGGTGGCTCTGAACAACCCTGCCGCCGACTCTCAGCCAGCGACTTAAAAATCGCAACAGATGATGATCTTGGGATGGTCGGACGGATGCTCGCCTCACCTGTGGCACCTCGACTGGCTTCAGAAGCGTGCGCGACAACGGCCAGGCAACCGGCAACACCACCCTCCAAAACGTGCGCTCAGGGCCTGGGCTCTGCGCCGACCGCCGCTATCTCACGCTGGTGGGCGTCGATCATCTGCCCAACACGGGCGATCAAGGCTCTGGGGACGGAGCCGCCGCAACCCAGAGCGAGTGCCGGCGGCGACTTCAACCCGGGATGCCAGCACGGCGGGGCGCCGATCCCCCAGGAAGTTCCTACAGTCCACCCCACCTCGATGCCGGATCGACAGAACTGTGACGATCACCTCTTCTACACCTTCTTCCCAGAGCCACACGCCCCTCTCCACGGCTCCTGGATCCGCCACCGCCACCGCACCGCCGCCACGCCTTTCTCTGCAGCGGCAATCAATCGCCGCTGACACCACCGCGATCCGCTCCCTCGATTGGGACCGCAGCCGCTTCGACATCGAATTCGGCCTGCGCAATGGCACCACCTACAACGCCTTCCTGGTGCGGGGCGAGCGCACCGCCCTGATCGACACCAGCCATCTCAAGTTCGAGGCCACCTGGCTGCCGCTCCTGAAGGAGGACATCGATCCCACCACGATCGACCATCTGATCGTGAGCCACACCGAACCAGACCACTCCGGCCTGATCGGTCACCTGATCGACCTCCACCCCGAGATCGAGATCGTGGGCTCAAAGGTGGCGATCCAGTTCCTGGAAAACCAGGTGCACCGCCCCTTCCGCTCCCGCGCCGTCAAGAGCGGCGAGGAGCTGGATCTGGGCACCAACCCCAGCAGCGGCGTGGCGCACCGCTTCGAGTTCCTTAGTGCCCCCAACCTCCATTGGCCCGACACGATCTTTTCCTTCGACCACGGCACCGGCATCCTCTACACCTGCGATGCCTTCGGCCTGCATTACTGCTCTGAGGAGCTGTTCGACAGCGATCCGGGCGCCATCGCCCCCGATTTCCGCTTCTACTACGACTGCCTGATGGGCCCCAACGCCCGCAGCGTGCTGCAGGCGTTGAAGCGCATGGAGGCCCTGCCGGCGCTCAACACGATCGCCGTGGGCCACGGCCCGCTGCTGCGCCACCACCTCGATCTCTGGCTGGGCGACTACCGCGACTGGAGCACCGGCCGCAGCAAGGGTGAGGCCTACGCGGCGGTCTGCTACATGAGCCAATACGGCTTCTGCGACCGCATCAGCCAGGCGATCGCCCGCGGCATCGGCAAGGCCGAGGCCCAGGTGCAGCTGGTGGATCTGCGCGCCACCGATGCCCAGGAGCTGGCCGCCCTGGTGGGGGAAGCCAGCGCCGTGGTGGTGCCCACCTGGCCGGCCCAGCCCGATGCGGAGCTGCAGGCCTCGATCGGCACCCTGCTGGCGGCCCTGCAGAGCGGCCAGTGGGTGGCCTGCTACGACGCCTACGGCGGCAATGACGAGGCGATCGACACCGTGGCCTCCCAGCTGCGGGGTCTGGGCCAGAAGCAGGCCTTCGAGCCGCTGCGGATCCGCCAGGTGCCCTCGGCCGAGGATTACCAGCGCTGCGAGGAGGCCGGCACCGACCTGGGCCAGCAGCTCACCCGTGAGAAGACGATCGCGGCAATGAAGAGCCTCGATGGCGACCTCGACAAGGCCCTGGGCCGGCTTTCCGGCGGACTGTATGTGGTCACGGCGCGGCAGGGGGAAGCGGAATCCCTGCGCAGCGGCGCCATGGTGGCGAGCTGGGTGAGCCAGGCCAGCTTCGAGCCGCCGGGGCTCACGGTGGCGGTAGCCAAGGACCGGGCGATCGAGGCCCTGATGCAGGTCGGCGATCGCTTCGTGCTCAACGTGCTGCGGGAGGACAACCACCAGGAGCTGCTGCGCCACTTCCTGCGCCGCTTCCCCCCCGGTGCCGACCGCTTCGCCGGTGTGGCCACCCTCGATGGGGTGGCGGTCGGCGGGCCGGTGCTGGGGGATGCCCTGGCCTTCCTCGGCTGCCGCGTAGCCCAGCGCCTTGAAGGACCCGACCACTGGATCATCTATGCGGTGGTGGAGGAGGGCAACGTGGCGGACACCACCAGCACCACCGCCGTGCACCACCGCAAGGTGGGCAACCACTACTGATGGCCGCCACCGCCACCGGTCGCTCGGTGATCGTGCTGCCGATCGACCCGGGCCTCACCTGCCTGCGGGGCCTGAGCCCGCAGCGCCTGCGCTTCGAGGTGGAGTACGGCCTGGAGCGGGGCACCAGTGCCAACAGCTTCCTGTTCGCCGCCGGCAGCACCGCCGCCGGCCAGCCGGTGCCGCCGGTGCTGGTGCATCCGCCCGGCGCCTCCTTCGCCGCGCCCTTCCTGGAGGCTCTGGCCGCTCTGGTGCCAGCTGAGGCGGCCCTCAAGGTGGTGGTGGGCCATGTGAACCCCAACCGGGTAGCCCTGCTGCGCCAGCTGGCCGAGCGCTGGCCCGCCCTGATGCTGGTGGCCTCCAATGCCGGGGCGCGGCTGCTCAGCGACCTCTGGAACCAGCAGAAACCGGGCTCGGGCGCTGGCGTCTCCGGTGTTGCTGGCACTGGGGCGAGCGGCGCGGGCGGGCGCAGTGCTGCCGATTCAATCCCGAGCGGCGATGCCGGCTCGGCCCCAGGCCCCGCTTCCTCCCAGGCCACCTTGGGCCTGGCTGGCGAAGCAGCCCTGCCGCCCCTGCCCCCGATCGATGTGGTGAAGCAGGAGGTGAGCCGCGAGTTGGCCGGCGGTCACCGCCTCACCCTGATCCCGGTGCCCACGCCCCGCTGGCCCGGCGGTCTGGTGGCCTTCGAGGAGCGCACGGGACTGCTGATGAGCGGCAAGTTCTTCGCCGCCCACCTCTGCGGCGAGGCCTTCTCCGAGGCCAACCTCAGCAGCACCGAGGAGGACCGCCGCTATTACTACGACTGTCTGATGGCGCCGATGGCCCGCCAGGTGGAGGCGGTGGTGGACCGGCTCGATGCATTGCCGATCCGCACGATCGCGCCGGGCCACGGTCCGGCGATCGCCACCAGCTGGCGCAGCCTGCTGGCCGATTACCGCCGCTGGGGGGAGAGCCAAGGCCGCTCCGGCCTCACCGTCACGCTGCTGTATGCCAGCGCCTACGGCAACACTGCCGCCATCGCCGATGCCTTGGCCCAGGGGGTGGCCCGCAGCGGCGTGCGGGTGGAGAGCCTCAACTGCGAGTTCGCCCCCAGCGAGCAGCTGATCGCCGCGATCCGCGCCGGCGATGCCCTGCTGATCGGCTCCCCCACCCTCGGGGGCCATGCCCCCACCCCGATCGTCTCGGCTCTGGGCACGGTGCTGGCGGAAGGAGATCGCGAGAAACCGGTGGGAGTGTTCGGCAGCTTCGGCTGGAGCGGCGAAGCGATCGACCTGCTGGAGAACAAGCTCCGCGATGGCGGCTTCCGCTTCGCCTTCGAGCCGATCCGGGTGAAGTTCAGCCCCGATCCGGCCACCCTTCGCACCCTGGAGGAAACGGGCATCGCCCTGGGCCGTCAGCTGCAGACCGAACAACGCCGCAGCCAGCGGCGCAGCGGCGGCGGCGGCCTCGAGGAGAGCCGCAGCAACCCCGCCGTGCAGGCCCTGGGCCGGTTGGTGGGCTCCCTCTGCGTGGTCACGGCCCGCAAGGGGGAGGGCGAAGCGGCCCTGGGCGGGGCGATGGTGGCCAGCTGGGTGAGCCAGGCCAGCTTCAACCCGCCGGGCTTCACGGTGGCGGTGGCGCGGGAGCGGGCGGTGGAGAGCCTGCTGCACGTGGGCGACCGCTTCGCCCTCAATGTGCTGGCGGCGGGGCGGGAAACGGGGCCGATGCGCCAGTTCCTGCAGCCCTTCCCCCCCGGCGCCAACCGCTTCGCGGGCCTGGAGCTCGAAGCCAGCCCCGGCGGCCAACCACTCCTGCCGGAGGCCCTGGCCTGGCTGGAGGCCCAGGTGTCGGCGCGGATGGAATGCGGCGACCACTGGATCCTCTACGCCCAGGTGAGCCACGGCGGCCTGCTCGATCCGGCAGGCACCACGGCGGTACACCAGCGCCGCAGCGGGGCGAACTACTGAGGGCGGTCGGGCCCGCCCCCTGGCAGCTCAGAAGCTGAAGGTCACCCCCGCGCCCACGTGATGCACCCAGCCGGCCATGCCGACCTGGGTGTTGTACATCGGCTGCCAGTGGGCGAACAGCACGGTGCGGGAGCTGAGCGGGTAGGTCAGTTCGATCTCGCCGCCCCAGTCAACCCGCCCCCCGAGGCCGGAATAGCTGCCCGGTTGGTAGAAGCGCGGCCCCGCATCCATGGTCAGATTGAGCAGATCCACGTTGAAACCCAGGCCCAGGCGGGTGTCGGTGTAATTCCCCAGGTAGGTGCCTGTGGAATCCCAGCCGTTGCGGTTCTCCACCGCCAGAAAGAGGCCGTCGGCAATCGTCTCGAGCCCATCGCCCAGCGCAAAGTTCACATCACCGTTACCCAGCGCCAGGGTGCCGGCCAGCGAGAGCTGCTGGCGCAGGCCGCGCACATCTTCACCCTGACTGGTGGTGATCAGGTAGGGCATCCACTCGGCGCTCAGTTCGAGACGGCGTGTCGGCTGGTACACCAGCTGCAGCCGACCCTTGATATCGGTGCGGCGCCAGTTCGAGCCAGGCAGCCCGTGGTGGTCGTGCTCCTCCTCCTCGCCGGCTGGTTCCACCCGGCCATAGAAATGCTCGGCCTCACCCCACACGAAAGCCGGGCCCAGTTCCATCTCGATGGCGAACACGCCACCGTTGTTGAGACCCCACTCCAGCACCGTGCCCATCTGGGCATCGATGGCGTAGTGGCGAGGCTGGCCCTCGATGTTGTTCTCAAAGCCGCCGTGGCCCTCGATCGTGATCAGCGGCAGCACGCGGAACTGGCCCGGAGCCACCCGGCCGGCCTGGCCATCGGCGCCATGGCTCAGGGCAGGTGCGCCGGAGAGCAGCAGAAGCCCTGCCAGGCCCGAGCTGAACGGCCAGCGGAAGCGGCGGGAGAATGGAAACACCATGACGGGATTGCGGATGAAGAAACGACTGGGGAGGGATTGAGCGAAAACTGGAGGATCCAGGCGCAGCGGGCTGCCACGCCGAGGTGCGCCGCGGCACTCAGCGAATGGCCGCCCAGCGGCGCGCCAGTTGCTGGCCGCCGGCCCGGTCGCAGCTGCCGCCCTGGCCCTCCACGAAGGTGCAGACGTTGGCGGTGAAGGTATCCACGTAACTGGCCTTGGCTGCCAGGCCATCGGCCACGAGGGCCACGGAACTGATCGGAACTCCGCTGCGCTGGGAGATGCGCCGCAGGGCCTTCGAGGGCGGAAGACGATCGGGGAAGATGACGCGAGCGCCGGAACGCTTCAACGCATCACTGACCTGATTGAGTCCCTGGGGCCGCAGCAGGCCGGCGGTACTGAAGGATTCGATCACCGCCAGCTCCCGGATGCCGTAGCGAATGGCGAAGCTGCGGAAGGCACGATGGCCGCTGGCCAGCACCCGGGCCGAGGGGGGCAGCGTCGCGATCTGTCGCGCGGTCCAGGCATCGAGATCGATGAGCACCCCAGCGGCCAGCTGGCTTCGGGAGCGCAGCCGGCTGTCCTGGTCGGTGAAGGGAGCCAGGCGTTCGGCGATCAGCCGCACCATCGCGGCGCCCTGGCGGGGGTCATGCCAGACATGGGGGTCCCGCACACCGCCGGCACCCTCGAAACTGGGGCTGTTCGGCACCGCCAGCTCCGCCACCGCCACCTGGGGCCGACGCCCCTGCACCTTGCTGAGGGCGGGGGTGAGGCCATAGCCATTCACCAACACCAGATCGGACTGGGCCAGAACCTGGCGATCGCTGGGCCGCAGCGCCGCCTGATGAGGGTCCTGGCTGGCTGGCAAAAGGCAGACCACCGTGATCAGCCCGTCCGCCAGGGTGCGGGTGAGGTCGCAGAGCACGCCGTCCGCAGCAACGACGGTGGCCGCCCGGGCAGGGGGAGGCGGCAGCAGCAAGGCGGCACCCAGAAGGAGGGTGGCCAGCCATGGCCCGGATCCGGGGATTCGCCGGCCCTGAACGTGGAACCGCCTGAGACCGGAGCCCCGACGAGGTGACAGCAGCGACACATGCCCAACAACAACCGCGCAAACGATAACCATTCCCACTATCAGTGGCCCTAGGCTTCGACCGGTTGGAACCCATGGCCAGCCCAGGGCCGCCCTCCCTTCTGCCCGGAATCCCATTCCCCGCGCCTCCCAGCGCAGGGCCTCCCAGCGCAGGGCCATCCCGATCCGCCTTACCGATGCTTCAGGTTCAGGGCGTCAGCTACCGCTATCCAGGCAAGGCTTCCCCCACAGTTCTGGCGGACCTGAGTTTCAGCCTCGAGCCCGGCAGCCTCACGGCGCTGCTCGGGCCGAATGGCGCCGGCAAATCCACCCTGCTGAAACTGCTGCTCGGCCAGCTCACCCCAAGCCAGGGAAGGCTGCTCTGGAATGGCCAGGCCATGGCTCCTCAACGGCCGCGACTTGCCCTGGTCCCACAGCGGAGCAGCATCCAGTGGCAGATGCCGATCACCGTCCGGGATCTCGTGGCCCTCGGCACGCTGGCAGCCCCCGCGGCGGAACCGCTGCTGGATATCCCCGAGGCCTTGCAGTCCATGGGTCTGGCCTCCCTGGCGGAAACGCGTCTTTCGCAGCTCTCCGGGGGCCAGCAGCAGCGGGCCTTGCTGGCCCGGGCCCTGGTCCAGAAGTCCGACCTGCTGCTCCTGGATGAACCCTTCACCTACCTGGATCCCCCGACCCGCCAGCAGCTGCTGGCGGTGCTGCGCCAGCAGGCCGCCCGGGGACGCATCGTGCTGGTGAGCAGCCACGACTGGGGTGATTCCCTGCAGGGGTACGACCGGGCCCTGTTGCTGGATACAACGCTTCGAGCGGATGACCGGCCCGCTCGCGTCCTGGAGCGGTTGCAGCGGCCATGAGTGCAGACCCGAACACGATCGCCTGGTGGCTGCTCCCCCTGCTGATGGCGCTGCTCACCGGTGCCATGGGCGGGGTGGCCGGCCCGATCCTGGTGGTGCGTCGCCGGGTGCTGAACAGCAACCTGATCGCCCATGCCGTGCTGCCGGGTGTGGCCCTGGCCGTGGCGGCTGGGATCGAGCCCCTGCTGGGAGGGCTGGCCAGTGGGGTGGGCGTCACCTGGCTTGCGGAGCGGCTCAGCAGCCGTCGCCTGCTGGATGACGCGGGCCAGGAGGTGGTGGCCAACACGCTGCTCGCCGCCAGCCTGGGGCTGGGGGTCCTGCTGATCCAGGCCCTCGATGGCGACGTGGACCTCAACAGCCTCCTGTTCGGCGATCTGCTGACAGCGGGGCCGGCCGACCTGCTGCGGGCCGCGATCGCCCTGAGCTTGCTGCTGATTCTGGTCTGCAGCCGCTATCAGCAGCTGGTGTTCCTGGCTGTGGATCCGGAAGGGGCCGCGGCTGCAGGGCTGCCGGTGCATCGGCTACGGCAGCTGCTCAGCATCGCCACGACCCTGGTGATCGTGAGCGGCATGGCCGCCGTGGGATTGATTCTGGCGATTGCCCTCTACAGCGCGCCGGCCCTGATCGGGTTGCGCACCGCAGCAAGCCTCCGTGGGGCCCTGGGGCGCTCGGCCGCCATCGGCATGGCGGTGGCGGTGGCTGGCTTCGGGCTCAGCTTGCTGCTCGACAGCCCTCCGGGACCCGTGATCGCCTGCCTGTGTGTGCCACTGCTGCTGGGATCCGCCGCAGCGCCCCATCGGGGGAGACGCTGAGGGGGTCCCTAAGGTCGGAACACCGCGAACTCCCCGATCCAGGAGATGAGCAGCACCACCAACCTCAGCTCCGGCCAGGTGCCGCTCACGCCCCGCCAGCAACTCCTGCTGGATGCCCTGCGCGATGCGGGCGCCGAACTGAGCAGCCAGGATCTCCATCACCGGCTGAGTCAGTGCCACCAAAGCATCGGACTGGCCACGATCTACCGCCAGATGCGCTGGCTGCAACAGCGGGGCCTGGTGCGCAGTCGCCTGCTGCCCACTGGTGAGACCCTCTACGCGCCGGTCGATCACGACGCCCACCACCTCACCTGTGTGCTCTGTGGGAGCAGCGTCACCCTGCCGGTGTGCCCCATGCACGATCAGCCGCTGCCGGCTGAGCTGCGCGCAGGTTTCCTGCCCCTGTTCCACACACTGGAGTACTACGGGCACTGCGCCACCTGCCGCTCGGCGGCGGCCGAATCCGAAGCATCCCCCGGGCCGCCCCGCCATCGCCAGGCGGCGCCGCCGAGCCGCCGAGGCGCTCACCATGCCGACCAAGCGGCGGACGGGGAACCGCCATCCAACCCCAGCCACCCAGCTCATACTCATTCCGACTTCGCTTAAGATCCCACCAGGACGCATCCCCCTACCCATGGACCTCTCCAATCCCGCCACCCAGGCCAACCTCGAAGCCGCCTTCGGCGGCGAGAGCATGGCCAACCGCAAATACCTGTTCTTCGCCGATGTGGCCAAGCAACTCGGCAATGCCGAATTGGCCCGCCTGTTCCGCGACACCGCCAACCAGGAAACCGAGCACGCCTTCGCCCACTTCCGGCTGCTCCACCCCGAACTGGTGGTGAGCGCCCCCGAGCGCCTCGATGAGGCCGGCAAGCAGGCGATCCTGGCTCGCTGCCTAGAGCTGGCGATCGAGGGCGAAACCTACGAGTACACCACCATGTACCCGGAATTCGCCGCCCAGGCCCGCGCCGACCGCGACGGCGCCGCCACGGCCGAATTCGAGGAGCAGATCGCCGAATCCAAGGACCATGCCGGCATCTTCCGCACCGCCGCTCGCAACTTCGGCCTGCTCACGCCGATCGAGCATCACCACGCCGAGCGCTATGGCGTGGCCCTCCAGGCCCTGAAGGGTCAGGGCCTGGCAGGCGAGGCCCCCGAACCGGTGGCCGGCAAGTGGATCTGCAAGGTGTGCTCGATGATCTACGACCCAGCGGTGGGCGACCTGGATTCCGGTATCGCCGCCGGCACCCCCTTCGAAGCGATTCCCGACGACTGGAGCTGCCCGATCTGCGGCACCCGCAAGGCCAACTTCATCCCCTACCGCGAACCGGAGCTGCAGGCAGCCTGAGCCACCGGCCACCGGACCGCCCTCGCCCTCCGAACGGCGGCGATCCGGATTGGCCCGCATGCCACGGGCGGTCGGCCAAGACGTGCTCAGGCCGCCTGGGGAGGGGTGGGACCGCCGCCATCGCCGCCATGCAGAGGTAGCACCAGGGTGGCCCAGTGATCAGGACGCTCGGGGCGGGCCCGCCTGGCCCGGAGCATACCGAAGGCAACCCGCACCACGTTGGTGCCTTCCACCCGCCTCACGCCCCCCCTGGGGGCCGAGGGTTGGTCGCCTGTGCCGTTGCCGTTCATGGTCCCCTGTAATGAATGGCTGCAGTTCCGGCTCTCCGACCACCAGGACCGGAAAATGGGAAAGCAAGGCCATGATGCGCCATAAGGGGCTCCTAGCGTAGCTTGCGGAACCCTCAGGCAGCCAGTTCCGTGACTGCCACCTCTTCAACGGAGGGGCAGGTGCAGACCAGATTCCGATCACCGTAGGCGTTGTCGATGCGGGCCACGGCCGGCCAGATCTTGCTGGAGCGCTGCTGGTCTCCGGCTGGGAAGGCCGCCTCGCTGCGGCTGTAGGCCCGATCCCAGCGATCGGCGGTCACGGCGGCCAGGGTGTGGGGAGCGCGCTTGAGCGGGTTGTCGAGCGGATCGGCAGCGCCGGATTCCAGGGCGGCCGCCTCGCCGCGGATCGCCACCATCGCCGCGCAGAAGCGATCCAGCTCGGCCAAGGATTCGCTCTCGGTGGGTTCCACCATCACCGTGCCGGCCACGGGCCAGCTCACGGTGGGGGCATGGAAGCCGTAATCCATCAGCCGCTTGGCCAGGTCGTCCACCTCCAAACCGCAGCTGCGCTTGAGCGGCCGCAGATCGAGGATGCATTCGTGCGCCACCCGCCCGCCGGCGCCGCGGTACAGCACCGGGAAGTGGGGATCGAGGCGCTCGGCGATCAGGTTCGCGGCCAGCAGAGCCACCTGGCTGGCGGTGCGCAGGCCGGCGCCGCCCATCATGCGGATATACATCCAGCTGATCGGCAGGATGCCGGCGCTGCCCCAGGGGGCCGCCGAGATCGGCCCGATCGGCTGGCCGCCCCCCGCCAGACCGGCGGCCGCGCCACCCACCGGCGCCAGGGGATGGCCGGGGAGAAAGGGCACCAGGTGGGCCGCCACCCCGATCGGCCCCACCCCCGGGCCGCCACCGCCGTGGGGAATGCAGAAGGTCTTGTGCAGGTTGAGATGGCACACGTCGGCGCCGTACAGGCCCGGCTTGCAGAGCCCGACCTGGGCATTGAGGTTGGCGCCATCGAGATACACCTGGCCGCCGTGGTCGTGCACCAGCTGGCAGATGCGGCGGATGCCGGTTTCGAACACCCCGTGGGTGGAGGGATAGGTCACCATCAGGGCCGCCAGGTCGGCGGCGTGGGCGATGGTCTTGGCCTCCAGGTCGGCCAGATCGATGTTGCCGGCCTCGTCGCAGGCCACAGCCACCACCTGCATGCCGGCCATCACGGCGCTGGCGGGGTTGGTGCCATGGGCGCTGGTGGGGATCAGGCACACCCGCCGGTGGCCCTCGCCGCGGCTGCGGTGCCAGGCGCGAATCACCATCAGGCCGGCGTATTCGCCCTGGGAGCCGGCATTGGGCTGGAGTGAAACCCCCGCGAAACCGGTGATCGCCCCCAGCCAGGCCTCCAGGTCCGCCACCAGCCGGGCATAGCCCCGCGTCTGATCGGCTGGGGCGAAGGGATGGAGCTGCGCGAAGGCGGGCCAGCTCACCGGCACCAGCTCAGCGGCGGCATTGAGCTTCATGGTGCAGCTGCCCAGCGGGATCATGCCGTGCACCAGGGAGAGATCCTTCGACACCAGATGCTGGATGTAGCGCAGCAGCTCGGTTTCGCTGCGGTAGCGGTGGAACACCTCCTGACGCAGCCAGGGATCACGGCGCAGGGGCAGGCCGGCGAGGGCCCAGGGCGAGGCCTCCGGGGCCGCCGCCAGCCGGGCATGCAGCACCCCGACGGACTGGGAGGCCTGGGCCGCATCGGCGGCGAGAGCCTCCAGCAGCCGCTGAAGTTCCTCTGGGTTACTGAGCTCATCGAGGCTGATCGCCAGGCACTGATCGGAGCCGGCCTGTTGGCCATCGCTGCCCTGGCGCAGGTTGAAGCCGGCCGCTGCCGCCCGCTGCCGCAGGGAGGCCGCCGCGGGGGTGCGCACCACGAGGGTGTCGAAGCCGGGGCCGGGCTCGGGGGGCAGCCCCAGGACCGCCAGCGCCTCGGCCAGAGCTTCCCGCAGCGAGAGGATGCGGCGGGCGATGGCCGCCAGCCCGTCGGGGCCATGGTGCACGGCATAGAAACTCGCCATCACCGCCAGCAGCACCTGGGCGGTGCAGATGTTGCTGGTGGCCTTGTCACGGCGGATGTGCTGCTCGCGGGTCTGCAGGGCCAGGCGCAGGGCGGGATTGCCCTCGGCATCGCGGGACTGGCCCACCAGACGACCGGGGATCTGGCGCTTGTAGGCCTCGCTGGTGGCGAAGAAGGCGGCATGGGGCCCGCCGAAGCCCATCGGCACGCCATAGCGCTGCAGGCTGCCCACGGCGATGTCGGCGCCGAGGTGACCCACCGGCGCCAGCAACACCTGGGCGAGGGGATCCACGGCGGCGGTGCTGATCAGGCCCTCAGAGCGGGCGGCGGCGAGCAGGGGAGCCGGATCCCACAGCTGCCCCTCCACACCGGGCAGCTGCAGCAGCAGCCCGAAGGCATCCTCCGGGAATGTCGCACCGTCGCCGCCATCGCCGAGGGGCCCGGAGGCAGCCAGGGAGGCAGCCAGCCCCTGGGCATCGATCGTGTCGACCGTGATCGCCAGCGGTTCGGCCCGGGTGGCGAGCACCGCCAGGGTCTGGGGCAGCACGGCCTGGTCCACCAGGTAGCGGCGGGCGCCGGAGCGGCGGCTCACCGCCAGGGCGAGGGCCATCGCTTCGGCGGCGGCGGTGCCCTCATCGAGCAGGGATGCGTTGGCGATCGGCAGACCGGTGAGTTCGCTCACCAGGGTCTGGAAATTGAGCAGGGCCTCGAGGCGCCCCTGGGCGATCTCGGCCTGATAGGGGGTGTAGGCGGTGTACCAGCATGGGTTCTCCAGCACATGGCGCTGGATCAGGGCCGGTGTGGCGGTGCCGTGGTACCCGAGGCCGATAAGGCTACGGGCCGGTGTGTTGAGAGCTGCGATGGTGGCCAGCTCAGCCAGGGCCTCCGCCTCGCAGCAGGCCTCGGGTAGGCCCTCGGCGGCGGCGGCCGGCGGTAACAGGATGTCGGCGGGCACCACGGAGGCGGCCAGATCCTCCAGGGAATCGAGCTGCAGCTCAGCGAGCATCTGCTGTTGTTCTTCGGGTCCGGGTCCGAGGTGGCGAATCAGGAAGGGTGCTGCCACGGATCAGGTCTAGAAGTCGCTTGATCCTAAGAAACGTGAACGAGCTGCTGCATCAGAGCGTGGCGGCGCCGGATCCGGCACCGAGGGAAATCTGTGGCGACTCAGTGGCGGCTCAGCGGCTGCGGCAACCGGAAGAAAGAACACGGAGAGGCTCATGGCCCCGGCCGGCGCGCACCCCCTCCTGCCCTGGCCCGAACTCAATGACCCTCCACCGCCGAGCCATAGGCGACCGCATCCATCAGCCCCTCGAGCTGGGCAGGATCGGCGGGCTTCACCAGCAGCAGCCAGCCCTCGCCGTAGGGATCGTTCTGCAGCTCCTCCGGGCTGGCCAGCACCGCCTCATTGCGGGCCTCCACCACGCCGCTAATCGGAGCCAGCAGATCCTCCACGGCCTTCACCGATTCCACCGAACCGAAGCTGGCGCCCTGGCTGAGGGTGGCGCCCACCTCCGGCAGTTCCACGAACACGATGTCGCCGAGCTGATCCACGGCGAAGGCCGTGATGCCCACCCTCACGGCCTCGCCTTCGGGGCGGGCGTACTCGTGGCTGTCGGCGTAGCGGCAGTCCTCGGGGATGGGCAGGGCCATGGATGGAGCGGGGCGCTGATGTGGCCCCAGTCTGTAGGACGCCGCGCCCCGGCGCCTCCCCCTGCAGAGCCCGGCCGCCGTTTCAGAGCGCCACCAGCCCCGCCTCGGCCAGATCCACCAGGGCCCGCTCCAGGGCGATCGCCTGGTGGCTGTGGTGGGTGCCGCCCTGGGCGTAGAGCACGAAGGGCTCCCGCAGCGGCGCATCGGCGGAGAACTCGCTGGTGCTGCCATCGATGAAGCTGCCGCCCGCCATCACCAGCTCACTGGCGTAACCCGGCATCGGCGCCGGCACCGGATCGAGGTAGGAGCCCACCGGCGAGGCGGCCTGAAAGGCTCGGCAAACCAGCTTGAGGGCCTCGGGGTTGCCGAGCCGCACAGCCTGGATGCCATCGCTGCGCTCGGCCCCGGGCAGGGGGTTCACGGCATGGCCGAGGTCGGCGAACACCCGCGCCACCAGCTCAGCGCCGATCAGGGCCTCGGCCACCATCTGGGGCGCCAGAAACAGACCCTGGAACAGCAGTCGATGCAGGTCGAAGCCGCTGCCCCCCTCGCTGCCGATGCCGGGGGCGGTAAGCCGGCAGCAGGCCCGCTCCACCAGCTCGGCGCCGCCGGCCACGTAGCCACCACCGGGGGCGATGGTGCCCCCCAGGTTCTTGATCAAGGAACCGGCCATCAGGTCGGCCCCCACAGCGGTGGGTTCGAGCTCCTGCACCAGCTCGCCGTAGCAGTTGTCGACAAACACCAGGCAACCGGGCTGCAGCGCCTTCACCCGCTCACAGAGCCGTCCGATCGTGGCCACCGGCAGGGAGGGGCGCCAGCTGTAGCCGCAGCTGCGCTGGATCAGCACCATCCTGGTGGGCGCCGCCAGGGCCTCCGCCAGCCGCTCCTCATCCACCAGGCCCTCGGCCGTGAGCGGCAGTTCGTCGTAGGTGATGCCGAACTCGGCCAGGGAGCCGGAGCCGCTGCCCCGCAGGCCGATCACTTCTTCCAAGGTGTCGTAGGGGCGGCCGGTGAGCGAGAGCAGCCGATCGCCCGGCCGCAGCACCCCGAAGAGCGCTGCGGCGATGGCATGGGTGCCGCTCACGAACTGCACCCGCACGGCGGCGGCCTCGGCCTGCAGCACCCGGGCGAACACCCGATCGAGGGTCTCGCGACCGAGGTCGCCGTGGCCATAGCCGCTCACCGAGGCGAAGTGCTGCACCCCCAGGCGCTCGGCCGCGAAGGCCGCCAGCACCCGCTCCAGCCTGGGCCGCACGGCGGCGGTGCGGGCGGCGGCCAGTGGCGCGATCGCCGCCAGGGCGGCCGCCACCCGCTCCCGGGCCCAGGAGGGGCCATCGCCCGCGCCAGCTCCCAACCCAGCCGCTTCCGCCCTGCCCATCACCCTCATCGCCACCAGGTCCCAATCTGAACCGCCCCGGTCGGCATCTGCGATGGCTGCCTGGCGCCGCAGCTCCGCCGCATAGAGTTTCCTCCCCGGGCGGTTGCCCACACCATTCCGCCCTTTCCGCACCGCATGCCCCTTTCCGTCGCCGCGGGATCTCCCCCTCCGGCAGGCTCCAGCGCCGACAACAGCCCCTTGCCAGGCGATGGCGATCGCTCCGGACCCTCCCCCCGAGAACTGAGGCTGCGGGCGGGGCTGGTGGCCGAGCGCCCCGCCTTACCTCCCCGGCAGCGGAAGCTCAAGGGCGGCACCACCGGCTTCATGTTCGTGCTGCATGTGGGCGCGGTGGCCGCGCTGCTGCCCCGCTTCTGGAGCTGGCAGGGTGTGGTGGCCCTGGCGGTTCTGTACTGGACCACGGTTCTGGGGGTGACCCTAGGCCTGCATCGGCTCCTGGCCCACCGCAGCTTCGAGGCGCCCCGCTGGCTGGAGCGCACCCTTGCCTTCATGGGCACCCTGGCCTGCCAGAGCGGTCCGATCGAATGGGTGGGCCTGCACCGCCACCACCACCTCTTTTCCGATCAGCCCAACGACCACCACGACGCCGCCCGCGGCCTGTGGTGGGCCCACAGCGAATGGATGCTGCATGACATCCCGGCCATGCGGGAGATCCATCGCTTCACCGGCGATCTCCGCCAGGACCCCTTCTATCGCTGGCTCGACCGCTGGTTCCTGCTGCCGCAGCTGCCCCTCGGCCTGGCCCTCTGGTTCTATGGCGAACACGCCGGAGTCCATGGCGGCGGCCTCGGCATGGTGCTTTGGGCCATCCCGCTGCGCCTGGTGCTCGTGTATCACGTGACCTGGCTGGTGAACTCCGCCACCCATGCCTTCGGCTACCGCAATTTCGATTCTCCCGATCTCTCCCGCAACTGCTGGTGGGTGGCACTGCTGAGCTTCGGCGAAGGTTGGCACAACAACCACCACGCCTTCCCCCATTCCGCCCGCCACGGCCTGCGCTGGTTTGAATTCGACATCACCTGGCAGCACATCCGCCTGCTGCGAAGCCTTGGCTGGGCTCAGCGAATCCGCATCGCTTCAGCCCCTGGCAGCAGGTGCTGAGGCTTCCTATAATCGGCAAGTCATATCTAATAATTGGTACCTTGGCGCGCAAACAGGTTCATCTGCTGATGCCTGAAGACCTGCATGAATTGGTGCGGGCCCGGGCTGATGAAGCTGGTGTAAGCCTCACCGCCTATGTGCTCTCGGTTCTGGAAACCGATCTCAATGCCGATCCGAAGGGCCGCACCACACTCTCGAGTCTGGCCTTGCGGGTGAGGGCGATCGAGATGCACCTCGGCCTGGATTCCCGTCAACCGGGCTTCCTGCGGGCCCAAGCTGCCGCCGCAGGTAGTCCGATCGTGCTCGACCCTACCGAGCTCCAAACCAATCGTCGCCGGGCCTCCGACCGGCCCGCCAACACCGAAGCGCCGGCCTAGGCGGCTAGGCGATCCCATCTAGCTCAGGCGGCTCCATCCAGTTCTCGGCGGATGGCACTGGCCAGGTCCACCGGAGCCGGACCCTCCCACGGGGGCTGCTGGCGAGCCCTCCGGCGCAGCAGCTCCAGGAAGCGGTCGGCCCCCAGGTCCTCCTCGCCAGCCGCTCCGAGCACCGCCAGGGTGCGACGCAGGTCGAGCAACTCCGCCTCAAGTTCCGCCGCGCTGTAATCCCCCTGGCCGGCCATCACGGCCGCGAAGCGCTCACGGCGCTGGCGTTTCTCCACCGGATAGGCGGCCAGCAGCTGCTCGCGGCAGAGCCGCCAGGGCCGACCGGCCGTGAAGATCAGAGCGAGGGCGGCACTCAGATCGGCCGCCTCGGCGTCGTCGACGCGCAGATCGAAGGCGGAAGGGGGCTGCCGCAGACCCACGAACACCTCCAGCAGCTCCCCCGGCCCGAGCACCTCGTTGCCATCGCCCCGCACCGGCAGGGCGGAAGCCTGCAGGGCTTCGTAGAGCTCGGGATGGTGACCATCGAGCAGCGCTTCGGCGCGGCCGGGCTCCAGCCGGCCCTCTGGAGCCTCCACCGCCAGCCAACGATTGATCCGCCCCAGGGCGAGGAACACCTCCGGCCCTGGGGAGGCCAGCTTGCCGTTGCGCAGCATCGAGAGCTGGGAGTTATGCACCCGACCCACATCGAGGGCCTCCGCCAGCCCCGGCAGCACCCGGTGGGACCAGCCATTGCAGCCGTGCCAGTGGCGGATCAGATGAGCGAAGGCCACCCGCCCCGATGCGATGTCATCTCGATAACCCAAGTGATCTGGATCCGTATTGCTACCATTCTATCGATCCACCCGGAGCCGGTCCTTCATGGCCGCCACACCCCTTCCCCGCCCCGCCGCTCTCCACACCCGGGCGGCCGCCACCATCAGCGGCGGCGCCAGCGCCCATCGCCGCGCCAGCGCCCTGCACCAGCCACGCCGCGGTGAGCCCATCCCGGTGGCACCGCCCGGGCGCCGCTGGGGCACGATCGGCTTCATGGTGGTGATCCACCTCCTGGCCTTGGCGGCCCTGCTGCCCCGCTTCTGGAGCCTGCCGGCCGTGGCGAGCCTGCTGGTGCTCTACTGGGTCACCGCCTGCCTGGGCGTGACGATCGGCTACCACCGCCTGCTCAGTCACCGGGCCTTCAAGGTGCCCACCTGGCTGGAGCGCTTCTTCGCCACCTGCGGCGCCCTCAGCTGCCAGCACGGTCCGATCGACTGGGTGGGGCTGCACCGCCATCACCACAAGTTCTCCGATACGGATGCGGATCACCATGACAGCAATAAGGGCTTCTGGTGGTCGCATATGGGCTGGATGTTCGAGGAAATCCCCGCCATGGCGGCGGTGCCCCGCCTCACCGGCGACCTGGGCCGCGATCCCTATTACCGCTGGCTGAACACCTGGTTTCTGAGCCTGCAGGTGGTGCTCGGCCTGCTCCTCTTCTGGATCGGCACCGCCACCGGCGCCGGCGGCTGGGCCCTGGTGCTCTGGGGCATCCCCCTGCGCCTGGTGCTCGTGTACCACTGCACCTGGCTGGTGAACTCTGCCACCCACTGCTGGGGTGAGGCCCGCCATGACAGCGGCGACAACTCGATGAACAACCCCTGGGTGGCAGCCCTCACCTTCGGCGAGGGCTGGCACAACAACCACCACGCCTTCCCCCATTCGGCACGCCACGGCTTCGGCCCCGGCCAGATCGACCTCACCTGGCAGCACATTCGCCTGCTGCAGGGCATCGGCCTGGCCACCCAGGTGCGGCTGCCCCGGGCGGCAGATCCGGGCACCGCGGCGGGGTGATCAGGCCCTGGCATGCATTCCCAAGCCGGCCCGGCTGGTCCCCGGGCTCAAGGGCCTCCTGCAGCGAACAGCGAAGTAGGCCCTTCTCTGTCGTAAGGTTCCAAATCGGTTTTCTGTCGGTTTCAAGGGTTCGTAGCCATGGCCAAGCGTGTTCAGGTGGTGCTCAGCGAAGACGTGCTGAGCCTCGGCAAGGATGGGGATCTGGTGGAAGTGGCTCCGGGCTACGCCCGTAACTTCCTGGTTCCCCTCGGCAAGGCCGTTCCCGTGACCGCCGCCGTGCTGCGCCAGGTGGAGCACCGCCGGGCCAAAGACGCCGAGCGCCAGGCCGCCCTGAAGGCCGAAGCCGTCGCCTTCCGCACAGCCCTCGACACCATCGGCCGCTTCACCGTGAAGAAGCAGACCGGCGGCGACGACGTGCTCTTCGGCACCGTGACCAACGGCGATGTGGCCGAGGCCATTGAGGCCGCCACCAAGAAGGAACTCGACCGGCGCGACATCATCGTTCCCGAGATCCACCGCACCGGCTCCTACAAGGTGCAGGTCAAGCTCCATCCCGAGGTCACCGCCGAAGTGAACCTTGAGGTGGTGAGCCATTGAGGCTGGACATCCCCCAGATCTGGAGGGGCTCCTGGCCAGAGCCGGGATCAAGCCACCAGATCTGGTGACCTGCTGACTGGTCAAATCCGGATGGCAGGGCCAGAATGAATCTCACCACCCACGCCGCCGGAACCCCTGGGGTTCGGCGGCGTTCTTGTCTGCCGGTTCCCGGCACCCCCCAGTGCCCGTGCGGCGCCTTCCCCCCCGAGATCCCATGGTGAGCGTGCCCCTGGCCGGTCCGACCTCGCCGGCCGATGACTCCGGCGTCTCCCCCGGGAGACGCTCCCGGGCCGGTGCCAACGGCAACGCCAGCTTCGAAGCCCTGCCCGATTCCGTGCCCCCCCAGAACCTGGAGGCCGAGGAGGCGGTGCTGGGCGGCATCCTGCTCGATCCCGATGCCATCGGTCGGGTGGCCGAGGTGCTGCACCCGGAGGCCTTCTACCTAGGCGCCCACCGCGAGATCTACCGCACCGCCCTGATGCTGCATAGCCAGGGCAAGCCCACCGACCTCACCGCCATGGCCGCCTGGCTGGCCGACATGGGCCACCTGGAGAAAGTGGGCGGCAGCAGCCGTCTGGTGGAACTGGTGGAGCGCACCCTCTCCACCGCCTCGATCGACCAGGTGGCCCGCCTGGTGATGGACAAGTATCTGCGACGCCAGCTGATCCGCTCCGGCAATGAGGTGATCGGCCTCGGCTTCGATCAGAGCAAGCCGATGGATCAGGTGCTCGATGAGGCCGAGCAGAAGATCTTCGCGATCAGCCAGGAAAAGCCCAGCGTGGGGCTCACCGCCACCGCCGAGATCCTCACCCGCACCTTCGAAGAGATCGAAACCCGCTCGCTCGGCACCGCCGTGGCGGGCATCCCGGTCAACTTCTACGACCTCGACGCCTTGACCCAGGGGCTGCAGCGCAGCGACCTGATCATCGTGGCGGGCCGGCCGGCGATGGGCAAAACCTCGATCGTGCTCAACATCGCCAAGAACGTGGCCCAGCTTCACAACCTGCCGGTGGCGGTGTTCAGCCTGGAGATGAGCAAGGAGCAGCTCACCTACCGCCTGCTCTCGATGGAGGTGGGCATCGAGAGCGGCCGACTGCGCACCGGCCGGCTGCAACAGGAGGAGTGGCCGCTGCTGGGCAAGGGCATCAGCAGCCTGGGCGCCCTGCCCCTCTACATCGACGACAAGCCCAACGCCGGCGTGCTGGAGATGCGTTCCCTCTGCCGCCGCCTGATGGCCCAGCAGGGCAAGGAGCTCGGGCTGATCGTGATCGACTACCTGCAGCTGATGGAGGGCTCCGGCTCCGACAACCGGGTGCAGGAACTCTCCCGCATCACCCGCGCTCTCAAGGGCATGGCCCGGGAGCTCAACGTGCCCGTGATCGCCCTCTCCCAGCTCAGCCGCGGCGTGGAGGCCCGCACCAACAAGCGGCCAATGCTCAGCGACCTGCGCGAATCGGGCTCGATCGAGCAGGACGCCGACCTGGTGCTGATGATCTACCGCGACGAGTACTACAACCCCGAAACCCCCGACCGCGGCATCACCGAAGTGATCGTGACCAAGCACCGCAACGGCCCGGTGGGCACCTGCAAGCTCCTGTTCGAGCCCCAGTTCACCCGCTTTCGCAACTTGGCGGTCTGAGTTCACCCCGGGGCGAGCGGCTCAAACCCTGAGCGTCGGCACCGGCATCGTGCGAGTGCCGGTCGAGTCGGTAAACGTACCGGCGTCGCGGTAGAGCCGGGGGGTGCTCAGCAGCAGCCGCCAGGCCTCGGTGCCGCTGAGCAGCCGGTAGCGGTCTGGATAGTGCTGCTGAAGCAGCTGCCGCACCAGCGGCAACGCCCCACCGGTGAGACCTGGGAAAAGGTGGTGTTCGCTGTGATGGGAGAAATTCCCGTGCAGGCAATCGAGAAACGCCGGCAGTTTCAGGGAGACCGACGTGAGCAGCGGATCGTTATCCTCCCGCAAGGGGGAGATCAAGTGGTGGGTATAGATGTAGGCCATCGCCATGGTGTAGGCGCACCACAACGGCAGGAAATAGCCCAGCAACAGCTTCAAAGGATTGGCATCCAGCCAGATCACCACGGCGGCGTGCAGGCCGATCACCGCCAGCAGCTCCAGGGCGATGCGCCGGCGCTCGCGCGCGCTCACCCCTAGGGGGGCTTGACTGAAGGGGGTGGCACCGCCGTGGCAGAGCAGCACGGAACAGATGATGCCGAAGTGATGCAGGGCCCAGGCGCTGCTCATGCCCAGCACCAGACCCAGGGGGGACACCTCCAGCGAGGGAGTGATCAGCTGGAACAGCCGCTTGCCCCAGGTGCGCGGCTGCGCCTCCAGGTAGGCCCGGTCCGGATCTGACAGGTCATTGGTGTGGTGGTGATGCTCCCGGTTGTGCGCCGCCTGCCAGAGGGTCGGGGTCATCCACAACAGGCCGAAGCCGAGCAGGGCCACCAGCCGACGCCGCGCCAGCCCCCGCACGCCGCTGCCATGCAGCAGCTCATGCATGCTCAGACCCAGCACGAACACGCTGTTGCCCATGATCAGAGCGAAGGGCAGCCAGAGCGGCAGCCAAGGCAGCGGCCACCGGTCCAGTCGATCGGCCATCAGCCAGCCCAGCAGCAGGATCGCTCCGTTGATCGCCGACAAGGGCAGCAGGGTGCGGTCGGGCTCGAACGCCTCGGCGGGAAGCAGCGGGCGCAGCTCCCGGGCATAGCCGGCGACGCTGGTGGGGCTAGAGGCCGGGGTTTTCCCAGGAGAGGGTCGTACAGCGCGTGTGATAGTGCAGCGGCAATGTCCCACCACTGCAGCACGACGGGGGCCAGGCCTGCCGCTGGCCGCGATCGCCGCGGGGCCTCCCTCAAGCCTGGGCGCGGGAATGCGGGGCGATCACGGCGCCATGGCGCTCCACCACGGTGCCGATCAGCAGCAGCAGCCGTTGCTGCAGGTCGAGGGCTGCGGCCTGGTCGGCGGTGGCGGCATGGCACACCAGCCTCAGCAGCGGCCCGCTGGTGCCGAAACCCACCAGATGGACCCGTGCCGGCAGCCCTGGATCCACCGCCGGCTCCGCCGCCAGGAGCCCCTGCAGCTCGGCCACGATGGCCGGCACGGCGTCCCGGTCCCGGGGTCGCAGGCTCACCTCCAGTTCCAGGCGACGGCGGTCGATTTGGGCCAGGTTCTGGACCGCCTGACTGATGAAGGTGCCATTGGGGATGTACACCGTTTGCCGCTCCGGATCCCGCAGGCGCGTGTGGAACCAGCCGATCGCCTCCACCTCCCCCTGCAGCTGCTGGGCGGGCAGGCGGATCACATCGCCCACCACGAAGGGGCGGCTGAGGTAGAGCCCCACGCCGCTGAGGCCGTTCTCCACGATCGTGCGGGCCCCAAACGCCAGCGCTGCGGCGCCGAAACCGCCCGCGGTGAGCAGTACCCCCGCCGACACCCCGAGCAGCCGCAGCACCTGCCAGCCCAGCAGCACGGCCACCAGAAGCCCGATCAGCTTGTCGAGCAGATCGAGCAGGGCCAGGCGCTCCCGGCCCTCCAGAGCCGCCACAGCCGCCGTGCTCTCCACCCAAACGAGCAGGGTCCCCCGGCAACGGGCCAGGCTCCAGGCCAGGGCCACCACCACCAGAAGCTGGCGCAGCTCCTGGGCGCTGGGCAAGGGAAGATCGGTGGGCGGCAGCAGCCTCAGCAGCCAGAGCAGCTCGCCTCCCAGCAGCAGGGGAATGGCCAGGCTCAGCCGCACCCGCAGCAGCAGGGCACGCAGCAGGGAAGTGCGGCCCAGTCGGCGGGCCAGCAGGCTGCACAACAGCCAGGTGATCGCCGCCAGCACCAGGGAGATGAGCGGCAGGTGCAGGGCCAGGGGCAGCTGCCACCCCTGGGGGAGCCGGGAATCCAACGAAGCCCACACCGTAAGGATGAAAAGCATGGTCGCCCACCAGCGGTGGGCTGGCAGGGGCCGGAGCAGCCTGCCATCTGCATCGCCGCCTAATTTGAAGCGATGGATTCCTGCATCTCCACGGGCGAGCAGCCCACCGAATCCTTCGAGTTGATCGTGGTGGGCGGCGGCCACGCCGGCTGTGAGGCAGCCCTCACGGCAGCGCGGCTGGGCATCCGCACCGCGCTCTTTTCGCTGAATCTCGATCGCATCGCCTGGCAGCCCTGCAATCCGGCCGTGGGCGGGCCGGCCAAGAGCCAGTTGGTGCACGAGGTGGATGCCCTCGGCGGGGTGATCGGCCGCCTCGCCGACGCCACCGCCCTGCAGAAGCGCATCCTCAATGCCAGCCGCGGCCCGGCCGTGTGGGCCCTGCGGGCCCAGACCGACAAGCGCCAGTACGCCCGCCAGATGCTGCAGCTGCTGCAGCACACCCCCAACCTGCACCTGCGCGAGGCGATGGTGACGGGCCTGGTGGTGGAGGGGGATTTCGCCTCAAGCGGCGCGAGGGTGGAGGGCGATGCATCTGGCATGGATGCAGGCGGAAGCGCGCCCGGCACGCCCGGGTCAGCCCTGGTGACCCAGACGGATGCCCCCGAAGCGGTTGCCGACGCCGTCGCCACCAATCCCGTCCGTGGCCCCCTGGGCCGGGTGCTGGGGGTGCGCACCTACTTCGGCAGCGTCTACGCCGCAGGCACCGTGATCCTCACCACCGGCACCTTCCTGGGCGGCCGCATCTGGGTGGGCGATCGCTCAATGGCCGCCGGCCGGGCCGGCGAGCAGGCCGCTGAGGGGCTCACCGAGGCCCTCGCGGCCCTCGGCTTCAGCACCGGCCGCCTCAAGACCGGCACGCCGGCTCGGGTGGACCGCCGCAGCGTGGATCTCGACCGGCTCGAAGAACAACCCAGCGATGCCCACGATCGCTTCTTCTCCTTCGATCCGGCCGCCTGGGTGAGCGGCGAGCCGATGAGCTGCCACCTCACCCGCACCACCGCCGCCACCCACCAACTGATCCAGGCCAACCTCCACCTCACGCCGATCTATGGCGGCTTCGTGGACAGCAAGGGCCCCCGCTATTGCCCCTCGATCGAGGACAAGATCGTGCGCTTCGCCGACAAGGAAAGCCACCAGATCTTCCTGGAACCCGAGGGCCGCGACACCCCCGAGCTCTACGTGCAGGGTTTCTCCACCGGCCTGCCTGAGCGGCTGCAGCTGGAGTTGCTGCGCACCCTGCCGGGCCTGGAGCGCTGCGTGATGCTGCGGCCCGCTTATTCGGTGGACTACGACTACCTGCCCGCCACCCAGCTCAAGGCCAGCCTGGAAACCAAGCGGGTGGCGGGGCTGTTCAGCGCCGGCCAGCTCAACGGCACCACCGGCTACGAGGAGGCGGCCGCCCAGGGCCTGGTGGCGGGGCTCAACGCCGCCCGGCTGCTGCGGGGCCAGGAACCCATCCACTTCGCGCGGGAAGGCAGCTATATCGGCACCCTGATCGATGACCTGATCACCAAGGACCTGCGCGAGCCCTACCGGGTGCTCACCAGCCGCAGTGAGTACCGCCTGCTGCTGCGGGGCGACAACGCCGATCGGCGCCTCACCCCACTAGGCCGGGAGCTGGGGCTGATTGATGGGCGTCGCTGGCAGCTCTTCGAGGCCAAGCAGGCGGCGATCAGCGCCGAAGCCCGCCGGCTCGACAGCGTGCGGCTCAAGGCCAGCGACCCGGTGGCGGCGGCGGTGGAGGCGGAAACCGGCGCGGCGATCAAGGGCTCGATCACCCTGGCCGACCTGCTGCGGCGGTCCGGCTTCCACAGCAGCGATCTGGTGCGCCACGGCCTGGCTCCGGCCGATCTGCCCGTGGCCGTGCGGGAGGGGGCCGAAATCGACATCAAGTACAGCGGCTACCTGGCCCGCCAGCAGCAGCAGATCGAGCAGGTGCGTCGCTCCCAGGGGCGCCCCCTCCCCCCTGATCTCGACTACAGCGGCATCGCCACCCTCTCCGCCGAGGCCCGCGAGAAGCTGAATGTTGTACGGCCCACCACCCTCGGCCAGGCCTCACGGGTGCCGGGGGTGAGTCCGGCCGATGTGACCGCCCTGCTGCTCTGGCTTGAACTAGATCAACGCCGAGCTAATGCCGCTACATTGACTCATCGAATCGGCTGAGGGCAGGTGGACGCACCGCGGGGAATCCCAACGTCCCGGGCCTATTGGGACCTGCAGGCCGAGAAGCTGATGAACCGGATCTTCGATCCGGTCGACACCATCGACCTTTCCACCGACGCCAATCGGAGCGACCTCGACGCCCTGGCGCTTCCGGCGTCGGAGGAGGAAGCCAACCCAGGCGCCGCTGCGGCTCCGGCCACCAGGGCCCCCCGCTGGCAGCGGGCCCGACGGCCCCAGGCCAGCCCCCAGATCGATCCGTTCAGGTCAGCCGCAGTCAGCAGCCCGGCCCCCTTGGAACCAGCGGTATCCGCCACGGTTCCGCAACGGGGCCTTCTGGCAACCCTGGCGACTCTCACGGCCCACCAGCAGCCGCTGATGCTGATCGGCGCCTTTGCCGCCGCCGGCCTGGTGAGCGCCAGCAGCGGCCTGCTGGCCCTGAGCCAGTGGAACCGTTTCCAGGACTCCCTTCAGCAGGAACGAAGCCTGCTGCTGGTGGAGCGGCTGCGCAATTTCGGACCCGCCGCTCAGGCACCCGCCACCCCACCAGCCCCCGCCCTGGCCCCGCCCACCGGCCTGACCGCCCAGGCCGGCGCCTCTCAAACCGCCATGCAGGCCCAGGCCTACAGCCAGGGAACCAGGCCAGCTGATAACGACCTGCCGCCGCCGCCGCCTCAGGAAGCCTGGATTGAGCAGCTGGGCGAATTGCCCCAGCCCCAGCGGAGCGCGCCGATCCTGCGGGTGCCGGTGAGCCCGAAGCTGGCCGCCGCGGCCGCACCGGTCCGCCGCAGCCCACCACCCGGCCCCCTGCCCCTGCTCGTGGGGGTGGTGGGTGCCCCGGGCAAGGTGGGCTCCGCCATCTTCCAGATGGGCGGCAGCACCAGCACGGTGTCGGTGGGTGAAACGATCGGCAACAGCGGCTGGCGGCTGCGCTCCACCGATGGCGACAGCGTGCTGATCGAGCACGACGGCGATCTGCGTCGCATCGCGATCGGCAGCGGTGGCTGATTCCGCCGGGCCAACCCTCAACCCCTACTCCGACGCCGCTCCCGCCCCCCCTGGCCGCCTCCTTGCCTCACCCGCTTCCCTTTGGCAGGCCCCCATGGCCGATGTGCTGGCGGCCCGGGCAGGACAGCAGCTCAGCGGGGCCTGGAAACTGATGCTGCTGGGGGATGGCAGCCCCACCCGTCACCTGCAACTGCTCACCGGCCAGCCCTTAGAGGTGGACCTGATCGCCATGGCCCCGGAACCGGAGCGCGACCCGCTGGTGCCACCGGAAGTGGCGGAACTGGAGAAGCCCCTGATGCGGCGGCAGGTGTGGCTCTCCTGCGGCGACCTCACCCTGGGCTGGGCCGAAAGCTGGTGGAACCGCAGCGCGGCGGAATCCCATCTGCGGGATCGCCGCCAACCGATCTGGCGCAGCCTCACGGAGGGCCGCACCGAGCTGTTCCGAGAGGTGGACGGCCTGGGCCAGGTGCAGGCCCCCTGGCTGGAACACCGCTTCGGGTGCCCCGGGCCCTTCTGGAGCCGCCACTACCGCTTCTTCCGCCAGGGCCGGGAGCTCACCGTGATCCGGGAGGTGTTCTCCCCCGCCCTGGAACGGTGGCTGGGGCCTGCGACAGCCTCAATTCACAACAATTCATCAACTTGGTAACGGTGCGTTGGCGTTTCCACTTGACGGATTGACGACCTACATGGTGTGGCCAGCATTCGCTTACCCATACGTCAAGCCATGGCCACACCGCGCCGCGCCCCCTCCACCCCCGTTCGGGCCCCGAACGGCCGCTCTCCGGCACCTCCCACCGGCAGCAGCCGCACCCACCGGGCCGCCGCAGCGGGCAACGCCCCGCTCTCTGCCGAGTGGGTGAGCCTCACGGACCTCGGCCGGGTCTACGGAATCTCCGCCGTGCACACCGGCAAACTGCTGGTGGCCGCCGGCCTTCGCCTGGCGGATGGCGATCCCAGCCCCGCCGCCCTGGAGAGCGGCCTGGCCCAGCGCCAACATTCCGGCCAGCACCGCCAGGCCCTGTGGCACCGTCAGGGATGCGCCCCCCATCTCGAAGGCCAGGGCGTAATCCCGCAGAAGGAGCGCACCCTGGTCAGCCTCTGGGCCGACCTCCTGGCCGCCCTGCAGCAGGGAGCCCCCGACATCGCCACCTCAGCGGAGGAGATGGCCGACGAGATCCCAGGCGATCTGGTGCAACCGGTGAACAGGGAGCTGCGGGAACGGGGCTGCAGCTTCCAGGTGCGGCCGGCCCTCAGGCCGTCTGGCTTGCCTCAGCCTGCCCGCTCACACGTTCCAGCAGAAGGCGCAGACGATCCTCATCCACATGGCTGAGGTTGGTGCGCAGCAGGCGCGCCTGAGGAGCATGGGCCCGTAGGCGCTCAATCACCCGATCGGGCGCCGATTCCCGCAGCAGCACGCAGAGGGCCGCACCGCCGCTGGGCAGGGTGCCGCCAATCTCCCGCAGGAAGCTGTCGTTGAGGCCGAGGTCACTCAGGGCTCCTGATGCCGCCCCGACCCCGGCTCCTACGGCCGCCCCCAGCAGCGGGTTGAGAAAGAGCAAACCCACCAGGGTGCCCCAGAAGCCACCTCCCACCGCACCGGCGGTGGTGAGGTTGAGAGCTTGGTGCAGATGCACCCGGCCATCGGCGTCGTGCTCCACCACCACCGCATCCTCCAAGGCAACCAGGGCCTCCTTCTGGAGTTCCACCAGTTCGCGCCGCACCTGTTCGGCCTCGGCCACCGTGGGGAAACCCACCACCACCAGGGTGCTGATGCCGCGCTGCGTCGGTTGGCTGGGGGATCGGGTGGTCATCGTGGCCGCCTGCTGATTCCTGCAACGTAGGGAGATCGGATCGGCTCGTAGGCCCCGGCGCTCGGGCGGGATAGAAACCTCGCCGGCTGCAGGAATGGGCAGGGGGATGGAGTGGGCTGGCGTTTCCGCTCCGTTGCGGCAGCCTCCTAGCGGCGCCGGCTGGAGCGGGGCAGCGGCCGGCCCGGGGCAGCGGCCCGCGCCGCCGGAGGATCCGCCGCCAGCGGTGCGGGCCCCAGGGAGGCGGGCCCCGGGGAGGGGGGCGTGCGTTGCCAGCGCTGCAGGGTGAAGGTGGCGTCGTCGGGCCAGGCCTCCGACCCGTCGGGGGCGGCACCAGCGCCGCCCGAGGTAGCAGCCGCAGGGTCGCCAATGGCAGCAGAGCCCTGGGCTGTGGGCGCCGCAAGAGTGGCCGGATCGGTTCTGAGGCTGGCGCGCCCGAGCGAAGGCGGCGCGGAGCCGGGCGGGCCGATCCGGGATGGGCGGCGGGAGACCGCCTCCAGGCTTCGGCGCTCCGAGGCCACGGAGGCCTCCCAGGGGCGCGGCTGGGGGTCGCTCCGGCGAGGGGAGGGCGATCCCGCAGGGGGAGCGGCCCAGGAATCGCTCGGGCGCTCCGGCCGACGCGCCTCTGGAGAGCCGGTCGGCCGGCGGCCGCTGCCGCGGGCGGGCTCCTGCCAGGGCTCCCGCCAGTCGTCGTCGGCGTCGTCCTCGAGCAGCCAGTCGAACCGCTCCTCCACCCAGCGGCCCAGCCGGGCGGGATTGAGACCACCCGCCCCCAGGCCCCGATGGCCCAGCCCGGCAGCCTCGGGACCGGGCGTGCGTGAACCGGGCCTGGCGCCGGCCACGCCATCCACCAACTCCCGGCCCCGGCTCACCCAGCGGTCGAGGCGTTGCTCGAGCGGTTCAGGGCCGTCGCGTCCGGGGCGACGGCCATCCCGGGGGGAAGCTGCGGCGCGATTCCGGGAGGAAGCGATGCCCGGCGGCTCCCGGAACGATCCGGAGCGGCGGTTCAGCCGCGGGGCGCCATCATCGGACGCTTGCTCGGGACGGCCATCCGGCAACCCATCCCAACGATTCCAGGCCTCATCCATAGCGCCAGGTTACCGGCGGCGGCCCGCCAGCCAGCGCTCCCGGCCGAGCCCCAACAGGGCAATCGTGACCCCTCCCCACTCCAGGGTCCAGAGAAAGGTGGCCATGTCCGGCATGCAGTGGGTCGACCTTAAAGGGCCTGCGTTCGCCACGGCGCCGGGGTCGCCAGCGGTTGCCGGTCAGGCCACCCCCGACTCGAACACCAGCAGGCAACTGGCATCCCAGCGGCCGCCATGGAAGCGCTCGCAACAGGTCCGGCAGGCCAGACCGTTCCGGCGGCGGCGGTAGGCACAGGTGTGACCGCAGCGCGGGCAGCGGGCAATCCAGCGGGCGGCCTCCAGCGGCACGGGATAGGTGTGGCGCACGCTCACCGCGAACTCCGCCTGAGCGGCGTTGATCGCTGCCATCCGGCTGCGGAAGTGGGGGCCGTGCACCTCCCGCACCCCCAGCACCCGGTCGATCCAGGCGTGGATCATCTCGTGGCAGAGGGTGCTGAGGGTGGCCTGGCGCGGCAGGGGCTCCAGCAGCGGCCGGGAGAGCACGATCTCGCAGAGGTCGGAGCCATCGGCGCGGCGGCCGCTGCGATAAAGGCCGGCGGTGCGGGTGAGGCGGCCGTCACTCCAGCGCAGGTCCACCAGGGGCCGGCCCTCGCGGAGCAGGGCGCCCTCGAAATGCTCGCGGTTCAGCCTGTGGAACAGGGGCGGCAGAGGTTCCAGGGGCACGGCGGGGGCACCGACGGGACGGGGAGCGGCCAGCAAGTGCGGCCGAGGTGGGCCCCACGGGCAGCGGGGGCCCGGGCAGTATCGCCACTGCCGGGCGGGGTCGTCGGTCAGACTCAGCTGCTTGCAACCCTTGAGACACCCCATGGACTGGGATCTGGCCCGCGGCATCGGCAGCAAGGCCCTGTTTGCCGGCGCCGGCGCGCTTCTCCTCTACTGGACGATCTCGGCGGTGAAGCTGGTGCTCAGCGCCCGCGGCATCAACCCGCTGATCAAGCAGTTCTTCACCCAGGTGGCCTCCGGCCAGGTGGATGGCGCCTATCTGCTCACCACCAAGAACTACCGCTCCCATGTGAACCGCCAGCAGTTCATCCGCTTCCTGGCGGGTCTGCAGCTCAACAAGTTCCGCAACCTCAAATCCGGCCGCCCCCGCCTCCAAGACGACCAGGTGATGCTCACGGTGAAACTCAAATCCGACGGCAAGGAGGAGCTGCCGCTCGACTTCACCTTCGTGAAGGTGGATGAGGCCTGGCGGGTGGACCGGATTCAGAAGGTGGGCGCCTGATCCCTACCGGCTACTCCAGTCGATGGTGGGGGACATCAGGGGTGCGCGCTGGGGGCTCCGACTGGGTGGTTTGTGCCCGTGCCGGGCGGTGAGCAGTGGCGCGGCCATCACTCCGCCACCTCCGGATTCAGCTCCAGCCCCGGGTATAGGAAGGGGCGGCTGAGCCGCTGGCAGTCACCGGGGCTCACCGAGGCTTCGCGCAGGCTGGCCTCCCAGCTGCTCGCCACGGCGGTGAAGATCCGCGTGAGGATCGCTTCGGCTTCCGCCGGCTTGAGCAGAATGTGCACCAGAAGAGTGATCTCTACGCCTCAACCATTTGCTTGTTGTTTTTTCCAGTGCGCGACTTGCCAGGCTTGCTGGCCAGAGACGAAAAGGTACTGATCTCAATGGCGCGGTCGGGGAAGACAGCCCTCACTTCCAGGTCACCACCCATGGCCTGCACAAAATTGCGCAGGGTGCTCATCAGCATGTCGGCCCGATTCTCGATCTTGGAGATCTCGGCCTGTTTGACATTGAGGGTTTTGGCCAGGGTGTCCTGGGTAAGTGAAAAGGCCCGGCGCAGTTCCGCCAGTGTCATCTCCTGCCGCAGCTGCTCTTTGCGCTGCTCAATGCGCTCCCGCCGCTCGGGGCTGAGGTCCTTGGTGAGTTCAGAGAAGGAGCGCGTCATGGCTTGGGATGGGATTGCAGGTTGATGAGGTGTTCGTCGTAGAGCGCGTCCGCCTTGGGGGTCACCATGGGACTGGATGCGCAGCTCGCGCATGTGGCTGTGCCTGGAACTCTCCACTCCTGAGGAGTGGGGGAAGGGCAGCTGGGGTCCCATTTCCTGGAGCAGTTCAACGATGGCCGTCACATCGTCCTGCTCCTGCTCGCTGAGCTCGCCCCACCAGTCCTCGAAGACAGCGGTCTGAGAGACATCCCACATCCAGCATTCCCTCCACGGAATACTTTAGGGGCTTGGTCACCGCTGTCAAACCGCGTCGCTCAGGAGCCAGCGCAGCGGATGAGCAGCAGGAGCGCACGACCAAGCGATGCAGATGCCACGCCTCAAGCAGGTCGGCCGTTGGCACTGGCGCCGGGCTTCAGCTTGCATAGGCCACAGGCGTGCCCCCCCGCGACGAAGCGCCCCGAAGCCGCTCGGATGGAGGCCCACGCGAGCCGCCCCCTTCCAATCACACAGGGGGCGTCCTAAAAAAGCAAGCCATAGCAAGGGTTTTGGCTCCGGAGGAGCTAGTCCGCGATCTCCGAGCCGCCGTCTGCCTGAGATTGCTGCGCTAGTCCACCGATGGACACCTTGACGTGGGTAGCGACACGAAGGGGCCCTAACGCAGCCTCAGCTGCACCGGATCGAGCTCCACCGCGTCCGCGCGCTCCCTGTAGCGGCGCCCATAGACGAACGTGCCCACCGGTTGGCCCTGCCGATCGCGGCTCTGCGAAAACCGACCAGCCGTGACGAACTCCGTGCTGCCCGGCGGGACCACATAGACGTAGCACTCAAGATCCGATGGCATGACAGGCGAGCGCCAGGGCTGGGCGAGACGGAGGGCGAGACGGCTGGACGAGGAGGATCAGAAGTCGTCGTCGAAACGATGGCGGCGGGGGGCCTGGCCCGGTTGGCGGGCCGCCTCCAGGGCCTTGCCCTCCCCATCCCGGTCGGGATCGGCCACCGCCTCCAGCTGATCGAGCAGGCCCAGCACCCAGAGGGCACCGAGGTAGGCGGCGATCGAGGTGCCGGGCTTGCCGCGCTCCACATCGGCCACCGTGAAGCGGCTCACGCCCATCCGTTCGGCCACGTCCTCCAGGCGCCAGCGACGCCGCAGCCGGGCGGTGCGGATGTTGCGGCCCAGCCGCTGCAGGGCCTGCTCCAGGGCCGCCGGGGGGTGCTGAACGATGGGGCTGAGCTGGGCCAAGACCGGCGGACGAGGTTGCGTGATGACACCATAAACGGCTCATGAGTTGCCTGATGGCCACATGGCATGCCGCTGCAGGGTCATGCCCTGGGGTGCTGGCGATCACGCCGAGAGGCGCACGTTGCGGAGCGAAGCCGAGAGGCGCACCCTGCGGAGTTGCGCAAAACGACTAAGCCCGAAACGTCGGCGCAGGGCCGTTGGGATCCTGCAGGAGCGTTGGGGGTTTTGTGAACACCTGTTCTGGCGACTGGGGTGTCAGCACTGCAGCATGGAGAGCCCTGCAGGCAAGGTGGTCGCGATCGCCGCCCAGGCAATGGGCAGCCGCCAAGCACCGTCCCCAGCACCATCCGCAGTGCCGTCCCCAGCACCATCCGAACTGCCATCTGAGCTGCCCAGCCCAGCGCCTCCCGATTCGGCCACCTTGCCGGCCCCGAACCCGGGTCCCAGCGACGCCGAACGCCAACGGGCGGCCGAACTGCATCAGCTGCTCCAACTAGCTGCCCACGCCTATTACGTGCTCGATGCGCCCGTCATGGAAGACCCGGTCTACGACCGGCTCTACCGCGAACTGCTGGAGCTGGAGGGCAGCTTCCCCGAGCTGCTCAGCCCCGACAGTCCGACCCAGCGGGTGGGGGGGCAGCCGGCCGAGGGCTTCAGCAGCGTGGAGCACCGGATCGGCCTGCTCAGCCTCGACAACGCCTTCTCCCTGGAGGAGCTGGAGGCCTGGTACGGCCGCCTGCTCAAGGTGCTGGATCGCACCCCGGCACCGGGCGAAACGCTGCCGGCGCTGCCGATGGTGGGGGAGCTGAAGATCGATGGCAATGCCCTGGCCCTGAGCTACGCGAACGGCGTGCTGGTGCGGGCCGCCACCCGGGGCGACGGCGAACGGGGTGAGGAGATCACCGCCAACGTGCGCACGATCCAGAGCGTGCCGCTGCGCCTGCAGCTGGCCGATCCGCCGGCCTGGGTGGAGGTGCGGGGCGAGGCCCTGATCCCCGATGCCACCTTCGCGGCGATCAATGTCGAGCGCACCGGCCGCGGCGAGGCCCCTTTCGCCAACCCCCGCAACGCCTGCGCCGGCACCCTGCGCCAACTCGATCCGAAAGTGGTGGCAGCGCGGCGGCTCGACTTCTTCGCCTACACCCTGCACCTGAGCGACGCCGGCGATCAACCCCAACCCCGCAGCCAGTGGGAATGCCTGCGCTGGCTGGAAGCCGCCGGCTTCCGGGTGAATCCCAATGCGGAGCGCCTGGCCGACCTGGCGGCGGTGGAGGCCTTCTTCGCCCGCTGGGAGGAGGCCCGCAAGGCCCTTCCCTACGCCACCGATGGCGTGGTGGTGAAGCTCGACGACCTCCGCCTCCAAGACGCCGCCGGCTTCACCCAGAAAGCGCCCCGCTGGGCGATCGCCCTCAAGTACGCCGCCGAAGAGGCCCCCAGCCGCCTGCTGCGGCTCAGCTGCCAGGTGGGCCGCACGGGGGTGGTGACACCGGTGGCGGAATTCGAACCGGTGCCCTTGGCCGGCACCAGCGTGGCCCGCGCCACCCTCCACAACGCCGACCGCCTCGCCGAGCTGGATCTCCATGGCGGCGACACGATCGTGGTGCGCAAGGCCGGCGAGATCATCCCCGAGGTGGTGCGGGTGCTGCCCGAACTGCGGCCGGCTGGCGCCCTGCGCGTAGCCCTGCCCCACACCTGCCCGGAATGCGGCTCGGAGCTGGTGCGCGAGCAGGGCGAGGCCGCCACCCGCTGCGTGAACAGCAGCTGCCCGGCGATTCTGCGGGGCTCCCTGCGGCACTGGGTGAGCAAGGGGGCGCTGGACATCGACGGGCTCGGCACGAAGCTGATCGAGCAGCTGGTGGACCGGGGCCTGGTGCGCTCGATCGCCGATCTGCACCGGCTCGATCGGGCCCTGCTGGCCAGCCTGGAGCGGATGGGGGAAAAATCGGCCGCCAACCTGGTGGCGGCCCTGGAGACCTGCCGCCACCAGCCCTGGCATCGCCAGCTCTACGGCCTCGGCATCCACCACGTGGGTGAAGTGAACGCCAAGGCGCTGGCTCGGGCCTTCCCCAGCGCCGCCGAGCTGGCCACGGCGGTAGCGGAAACGCCGGAACGGATCACGGCGGTGTTCGGGATCGGCGGCGAGATCGCCCAGTCGCTGCAGCAGTGGTTCGCCACGCCGGCCAACCAGGCGCTGCTGGCGGAGCTTGAGGGCCTCGGCTTCTCCCTGGCTGCCGGCGAGGGGGAGCGACAGGCCGCCGCCGCTCCGGCGGGGGAGCGGCCCCTGGAGGGCCAGACCTTCGTGCTCACCGGCACCCTGGAGGGCCTCCCCCGCAGCCAGGCCCAGGCCCTGATCGAGGCGGCCGGTGGCAGGGTGAGCGGTTCGGTGAGCCGCAAAACCACCTGGGTGGTGGCCGGCGCTGAGGCCGGCAGCAAATTGGCCAAGGCCGAAAGCCTCGGGGTGGCGGTGCTCGATGAGGCGGGTCTGCGGGCGCTGCTGGCCGCACCGGCCCCAGGCCCCAGCGGGGACTGACCGCCTGGCAAAGCAACCCACAAGACCGCCCAAACGCCGAGGCCCAGGCAAGATGGCTGTATCCACCTATGGCTGCCTCCAGCCTTGACCCACGCACCCCAACCCTCCAGCGGTGCTTCGGTGGCATCCCTGAGCGCCAACAGGGATCCGGGCTCAAGCCCGGTGCGCCTACCCGCCATCCCAGCGGAGCTCTGGCAGTCGCTCGCCCGCCATGGCCTGCTCGTTCCCCTGCTGCGCCAGAGCGTGATCGCCGCAGCTGTGGCTGATGTGAGCGTCAGCGAACAGGAGAGCGCCGAGAGTCGCCAGGCCTGGGGGGCCGCCAACCGGCTGGGCTCCAGCGAGGCGGTGATCCAGCACCTCAAGAGCCATGGGCTCTCGGAAGCCGATGCCGTCTGGCAGGCGGAACTGCCCCGCAGGATCAATCGCCACTGCGAAGAGCACTTCTCCCACCGCGCCGAGCAGCGCTTCCTGGCCCGCAAGAACCAGCTCGACCAAGTGATCTACAGCCTGCTCCGCGTTGAGGATGCCGCCCTGGCCCGGGAGCTCTACCTCCGCATCGCCGAGGGGGAGGCCGACTTCGCCGAACTGGCGGCGGGTTACTCTCAAGGTCCGGAGCGCTCTACACGTGGCGTGGTGGGCCCGGTGCCCCTGCTGCAGGCCCATCCGGCCCTGGCGGAGCTGCTGCGCACCAGCCGACCCGGCCAGTTGCAGGCTCCGCTTCGAATCGAACAATGGTGGTTGGTGGTGCGGCTTGAATCGCTACGCTCAGCAAGCTTTGATAAAGATATGGGCAATCGCATGGCCCGCGAACTTTTCGACGAATGGGTCGATGAGGAAGTTGGTCTGCTGCTAGCCGCCCACCGACCGGCATGACCGCTTCTCTGCAGGGATCACCCGAAGCGATCGCCACGATCGCGCCCTTCAACACCCTCACCAACGAAGGGCGGCGGCGCCTGGAGCAGAGCCTCACCCTGGTGCGGTTCCGTGAGGGCGAGATGGTCAGCCCTGGCGACAGCGTTGGTGACCGGATCTTGGTGCTGCTCGAAGGCGAGGCGCGCCTGCTCGGCGAGCGCGACGGCAGGCCCTTCACGGTGGAGCGGCTGGGGGCTGGGTCGATCATCGGGCTGGCCTCCCTACTGCGGGCCCAGGGCTGCGAGGCGGTGAGCGCCGCCACACCCCTGCAGGCGGCGAGCATCCCGGATGGGGTGATGCTGGAGCTCCTCCAGAGCGAACCGGGGCTGCGGAGCTGGTGCGCCGATCAGGTGTGGACCGCTGAACTCCATGCCCTGCTGCAGCTGCGGGACAGTGCCCACGCCGGAGCCCCGAGCTTCGATCCGAATCTCTGGCGGGGACGCTTGGAGCGCCTGCGGGGCGCCGTGCGGGCCGTGGACGCCCCAGCCGGGGCCAGGCCGCCGGCTCTGGCGGCAAATGAACACTGGGTGCTGGCCAGCGCCAATGTGCCGGGCCTGGCGATCGGCAGCCGCCTCGATCCCGGCTCCCCCCTGCCACGGCCACGGCCACCGCTGCCCCTGCGGCTGCTGGCCGTGGGAGAGGGAGCCACCGACCCGGAGCTGCAGCAAAGCGCGATCGTCGTCGGCGCAGGCAGCGACCTCGCCACCGCGCCGGAGGCCCCCAACGGTGCGAGCGGCCCCTCCAGTAGCGCCAGCCAACCCACCAGCCTGGATCTCGGCGCCAGCAACCCATCTCGGGGGCTGCAGCTGGTGCGGGCCCGGGGCAGCCTCGAAGAAACCCTGGCCTGCTTCCAGATGCTGGGCCAGATCCTCGAACTGCCCTACCGGCGCGACGCCATCGACAAGGTGCTGCGCGACAAGCTGCGCCGCGGCCTCGAACCCGACCTGCAACTCTGCGGCCAGATTGCCGCCATGCTCGGCCTGCTGGTGACCGGCGCGAAGGTCACGGCCGGCTCCGCCACCCGGCTGATCACCCCCTGCCTGATTGCCTGGAAGGGCAGCTTCGCGGTGGTGACCGCCAGCAATGCTGCGGGGCTGCGGCTGGCCTCCCCCGCTGATGGCTGGGTGCAGCTCAAACCGGCGGAGATTGCCGAGGCCTATCCCGAGGGTCTGGAGCTCCTGCTGTTTGAGCGCAGCACCAACACACCAGACCAGAAATTCGGCCCGGGCTGGTTCTGGCCCGCCCTGAAGCGCTACCGCGGCATGTTGCTGCAGGTGCTGCTGGCCTCCTTCGTGGTGCAGCTCTTCAGCCTCGCCAATCCCCTCTTGATCCAGGTGATCATCGACAAGGTGATCGCCCAGCGCAGTCTCGACACGCTGCAGATCCTCGGGATGGCGCTGGTGGTGGTGACCCTGATGGAGGGGGTGATCGGCTCCCTGCGCACCTTCCTGTTCACCGACACCACCAACCGCATCGACCTGCGGCTCGGCGCCGAGGTGATCGACCACCTGCTGCGTCTACCCCTCGGCTATTTCGACCGCCGCCCGGTGGGGGAACTGGGGAGCCGCATCGCCGAGCTGGAGAAGATCCGCAACTTCCTCACGGGACAGGCCCTGATGACCCTGCTGGATGCGGCCTTCTCGGTGATCTACATCATCGTGATGGCCCTCTACAGCTGGATGCTCACGATCATTGCCCTGGCGGTGCTGCCGATCCAGATCGCCCTCACCCTGCTGGGAGCCCCTCTGTTCCGCCGCCAGTACCGCCAGGCGGCCGAGGAGAACGCCCGCACCCAGAGCCACCTGGTGGAAGTGCTCACCGGCATCCAGACGGTGAAGGCCCAGAACGTGGAGATGGTGAGCCGATGGAAATGGCAAGACTTCTACTCCAAATACATCGCCCGAACGTTCGAGAAAACGATCACCGGCACCTTCCTCAATGAAACCAGCCAGGTGCTACAGAAGCTCTCCCAGCTGCTGGTTCTTTGGGTGGGGGCTGCGATGGTGCTTAAAGGTGAACTCACCCTCGGCCAGCTGATCGCCTTCCGGATCATCAGCGGCTATGTGACCCAGCCCCTGCTCCGTCTCTCTTCAATCTGGCAGAACATCCAGGAGCTCAGGGTGTCGTTCGAGCGGCTGGCCGATGTGGTGGACACCCCGGAGGAATCGAGCCCAGCCGACAAGGCCAACATCCCCCTGCCACCGGTGCACGGTGAGGTGGAATTCGAGAACGTGAGCTTCAGCTTCGCGCCCGGATCGCCCGAGGTTCTCAAAAATGTGAACCTCCATATTCCCCAGGGCACCTTCATTGGGGTGGTGGGCCAGAGCGGCAGTGGCAAGAGCACGCTGATGAAGTTATTACCTCGCCTCTATTCACCCACCAAAGGAAGAATCTTGGTGGATCGCTATGACATCGATAAGGTTGAGCTCTACTCGCTGCGTCGTCAGATCGGCATCGTGCCCCAAGATCCCCTGCTCTTCTCCGGCACGATCAGCGAGAACATTGCCCTCACCAACCCTGAGGCTTCCTCCGATGCGATCGTGAAGGCCGCCCGGATCGCGGCCGCCCATGATTTCATCATGGAGCTGCCGAATGGTTACAGCACCTCCGTGGGCGAGCGGGGCGCCTCCCTCTCCGGAGGCCAGCGGCAGCGGATCGCTATCGCCCGCACCCTGCTCAGCAATCCCCGGCTGCTGGTGATGGACGAAGCCACCAGCGCCCTGGATTACGACACCGAACGCCAGGTATGCGACAACCTCAGGGAGTCACTCAAGGACAGCAGCGTGTTCTACATCACTCACCGGCTCTCCACCATCCGGCGGGCCGATCAGATCGTGATGATGCACCAAGGCGCGATCGTTGAAACCGGAACCCATGAGGAATTGATGGCACTCAAAGGCCGCTATTACGCCCTGTATCGCCAGCAGGAGGCCAGCTGATGCCCCCCCGGATGCCAACGCCCAACGACCTCTTCCGCCAAGCCCAAAACAGCATCGAGCGCTCCATCCATAGCGACAGCGACGATGTGGTGCTTCAGCAGTCACGCTTTTGGGCCCGCGGCATCAGCTGGGCCCTGATGGGTGTCACCGGCTTTGCTCTGGCCTGGCTGGCCCTCGCCAAGACCGAGGAGATCGTGACCGCTCCCGGGAAGCTGGAACCCCTGGGCGTGGTGAAGGATGTGCAGATGCCGGTGGGTGGCGTGGTTGATCAAGTGCTGGTGAAGGAAGGGGACCGGGTGAAGAAGGGCCAGCTGCTGCTGAAGCTCGACACTGAGGCCACCCAGGACCGCAAGGCGAGCGTGGAGAAGACGATCCAGTTCAAGGAGCAGCAGCTGAGCCTCAAGCAGGTGGAGCTCACCCGCTACCTGGCGGTGAATGACACCGAACAGCAGGTGCTGCGCGACAGCCTCGTCCTGGAGAAAGAGGTGCTCAGCCGTCTCGACAAGCTCAACCGGGAGGGCGCCACCGCCGAACTGCAGTTCCTGCAGCAGCGCAACAAGGTGCAGGAGGTGGCGGGGCAACTGGAGCAGGCGAAGGTCGAGCGGCTGCGCCAGCAGGCGATCCTCGAGCAGGGGGCCCGCGAACTCTCAAGCAACCTGGCGGACCTGCGCAGCAAGCTGATCGAATTGAATGTGAATATCCGCTACCAGGCGATCCGGGCACCGGAGGCGGGCCTGGTGTTCGAGCTCAAGCCGAAATCCAAGGGCTTTGTAGCCGAAACCAGTGAGCCCGTGATGAAGATCGTTCCCTTCGATCGCCTTGAGGCCCGCGTCGAGGTGCCCAGCAAGGACATCGGTTTCGTGCAGGTGGGCAAAGCCGCCGACATCAGCATCGATTCCTTCCCCTCCAGCGATTTCGGCGTGCTGCAGGGCACGGTGCGCAAGATCGGCTCCGATGCCCTGCCGCCCGATCAGCTGAAGCAGTTCTACCGCTTCCCGGTGGATATCCGGCTCAACAGCCAGCAGCTCAAGCTCAAGAGCGGCGCCAGCCTGCCGCTGCAGGTGGGAATGTCGATCACGGCCAACGTGAAGTTGCGCAAGGTGACCTATCTGCAGTTGCTGCTCAGCGACTTCAAGGACAAGGCGAAATCGCTGCAGAGGATTTGATGGCATCCGCCGGCCTGCCATGAACGAGGCGACGCGCCTGTCCGACACCGGGATGCCGCCATCGGTGGCCTTCTGGATCCGCACCCCCTGCGGTCGCGCCAAGTATCAGGAGTTGGCGGGCCGCCCGGGCTCGCTGGCGCGGTTTCGGCTGGGCTGGTTCATGCTGATCGCGGCGCTGCGGGACCTGGGCCAGCCGCTGCCTCAGACCGAAGGCGAGGGTGGCGGCGGCGGCGGCGGCGCTAGCGGTGGCGGGGGGCCGGCAGGCTGATCGGCCTCAGCCCGGGGGTGGTTCCGCCAGGGCTTGTCGTGCCACCCGGGTCACCAGCAGGGTGACGGCCGCGGTGGCCCCGATCCCGAGGATCCGCACCACCCAGGTGAGGGGATCGGCCTGACCGGCTAGCACCGTGTTGAAGCGCGTCACATCGCCCGCCAGGGCCCCGAGGGCGCAGAACAGCACCGTGCCCGGCAGGATCCCAATCAGCCCGATCGTGTAATCGCGCAGACTCACCTCACTGAGTCCATAGGCGAGGTTGAGCAGGCTGAAGGGAAAGGCCGGTGAGAGGCGGGTGAGCAACACGAGTCGCAGCCCCTCGCGGCTCACGGCCTGCTCCACCGCCAGCAGCTTCGGAGCCGCCGCAAGCCGCCGCCGGGCCCAGCCCCGCAGCCTGCCCCTCCCGAGTAAAAACACGATCTCGGCACCGAGGCAGGCCCCCAAGAACACCACAACACTGCCCCACCAGGTGCCGTAAAGAGCACCAGCGAGCATCGAGGCCCACACCCCCGGCAGGAGCAGGGTCACCCAGAGGGCGTAGAGGGGCACGAAGACCACCGCGCCGAGGGGGGAGGCCAGCAGGGGCAGCCACTCAAGCCAAGCTGACGGGCTGGAGAGCAACGATGTAATCGTCGTCATCAGGAATACCTGTGACAGAACTTACAACGGTAGGGCGGGTCCAGCGCAGATGAACAGATCCACGATCATCCCGGAGAAGCACCACTCATGGCCCGGCTAGCGGAGGTAAGGCAAAGGCAAGGCACTGGTGCAGCGAAGGCTTGATTTATAGCAATAAGATACTAGATTATGCTGGTAAAGTTAAAGCCAATCACCATGTCGTCGTAGTCTGAGTCGCCACCGCCAAAAACATCTTCCAGGCCGAATAGATTATTGCCCAGGGAACGGAAATGGCTGATGCCATCGCTGCTCGCAGCACTGTAAGCGAAGAAAGTATTTCCATTCACCAAAGCATAGGGCGCCAGGAAACCACCGCCAGTCACACCAGCAAAATCACGGCTAGTGATGCTATCGTCAGCGAGGCTTAGATTACCCAATTGGTTTACGAGGTTGCCGGCCCGCACAGCCACTTCCCCGTAACCCCGATCACCAGGCCGCAGGCGAGTTACGCCATCGGCAGCAACTATTGTGCCCTGGGCATCCAGAGCTCGGTAGAAACCAACCACGGAATCGAATTCGGCTTCTCTGCCCAAAGCAACCGTACCCCGAAGGCTCTGGGCAGCTGTGAGGGCACTGAGGTCTAACACCGGTGCTTGCACCTGTGCCTGGGCAATGAGGGCATTGAGTCCGAGATCCCCGGGTAGGATTTCTAGCGAAAAGCGCACGCCACTACTAGAGGAAAAGGATGCCTGATTGTTGCCTATATCGGCCGCGTTGAGATAGCGGAAGCGACTGTCGCTGAGGCTGGTGAGTTGATTAAGACTGGCATCTTGAACTTCGAAGAACTTCAGGCTTTGACCGTTAATCAACAGGATATCCCGCTCAAAGCGAGTGTTGGCGGGAAGCGTAACGTCGGTGCTCTCGAGGCTCGAGAGAAGAGTCTTGGCCCGTCCGCGCAACCATGCAAAATCATTCAACAGATTGGCGGATCTAGGCAACTCATCTGGGGCAAGTACAACATAACCAATCTCATTGGAAGTGCTAGAACGACCACTGAGATTGGCCCGCAGACTCACGGCTGCGGGAGCAGAATTGCCCGGCTGAGCAACGGTAAGCATGCCGGAAGCTTGGTTACTGAAGCTTATGTTGTTGAGATCTGCAAAACCGGCAAAGGATGGATCGACGATTTTACCGTTACTAAGACCATCCTTGTCACCATAGCCTCCGTCAATAAGATTAAGGGAAAATAAATCAGGAACACCATCATTGTTGGTGTCGAAAAAGCGAGCACCAGCGCCAGTGATCGGGTCGTAGGTAAGCGGCGAAATCGTGCCTGTGTTAGGGTTAAGAGCATAAAAGAGCAGTTTACGACTGGATAGACGGCCTGATCCATTGCCAAGCTGGGGCAGGAGATCTGCAGCAACAAGCTCTGACGAAGCAGCAAGGGTAGCAAATCTCTGATTTTGGGCAACATCAACAACAAAGTCAATGGCGGTGGAATTAAGTTTTACCCCGCTTTGGGTCAACTTTACAAAACTTTCCTGATTGATGCCCGAGACAGGAACAATCTTAAACTCAGAACCCGAGGATAAGGAAGCGCCGCCAATAGCTACAGGTATCTGCTTTGTTTCACCACTAGGCAGTTTAATAGCTACGACAATCGTCTCAACGGTGGTTCCTGGTACCTCGTTGACATCCGAAATCGAGAGCTTAAAGGCCGCCGAAACCGGGCTACTGCCAGAAAGACTTGGATCACTGGCAGAGACCGTGACGGCGTAGGAAGCTTTGGCCTCGAAGTTCAAGGCGGTGCCGGCCTTGAGGAAGAGCGCATTGCCGCTCACCTCGAAGCTGGCGGCGTCTGCGCCTGAGAGGCTGATGGTGTTGCTGCCGGAGGCGTCGTCAGTGATGACGATGTCGGCCACCTTGATGCGGCTGGCGGTGCTGCTGTTTTCGGCCAGGGAGGAAACGGTGTTGGCGAGGGTCAGCGCGCTGGGGGCCTCATTGAGCGTCAGTCGGACCGCCAGCGGCACCGCCGCCTGGCCATCGCTGAAGGCCAACCTCAGGGTGAGGGCAGCGAGCTGCTCTTCGCTGCTGCCGATGGGGGCAGTGGCCTTGACAGTGGTGCCTGAGGTGGTGATCCAGGCCGGACCCTCCAGCTTCAGCAGCTGGAGCGGATTGCCATCGGGATCGCTCGCCAGGGAGCCAAGGTCGCGGCTCACCTCCACGCCCTGCTGCAGGCTGAGCACGATCAAGGATTCGCCGAGCTGGGGAGCCGCGTTGACCGCGATCCCCAGGGCTTGCAGTTGCTGGCGGATCGTGGTCCAGCTGCCCGTCGGGGCCAGGCCATCCAGCAATAACTCGTCGCGACCAAGCTCAAAGTCGAGGATCGCAAGCGTTCCGTCCGGCGACGGATTGGAGCTATCGATCAGAAAGACATCCCGTTCGCCATCCACCTGGCCCACCACAGCGGGAAGGCCGAGACCGCTGGCGTTGGCCAGGAGATCACCACCGATCACCGTGTCGCCTGCGGCCCGCAGCAGGAACCGATCCGTTCCCATCCCACCCGCCAGCAGGTTGCCGCCGCGGCTGTCGGTGTTGTCGAGCTCATCGCTGCCGGCACCGGCCTCTACCGTGGCGCCGGCGCCCACCACAACCCTGTCTGCCTCTGGAGAGCCCTGCACCCGCACATCGGCGAGCTGCACGCCATCCCGGGGCATGCTGGCGTAGGCGGCCGGATCCAGACGTGTGGAAGCAGCCATGGCGTCGAAGGCCAGGCCGAAGATGAGATCCAGCTCGCGCCAGCCAGGCTGCCAGGTGATCAGGGGCCGAAGCTCATAGCTGGCACTGGAAACAACCGACTGGCTGCTCCAGAGGGGCTGGCCGCTGACGGCGTCGGTGCCGTTGAGAAACTGGAAGGAGCCCACCGCCTGCTCCTTGCTCACCGTGAGATCCAGGAAGCCGCGGCGGTTGAGATCGGCGTACTTCAGGCCATTCACATAACCAAGAAACAGACCATCGAGGCCATCCACGGCTGGGTACTTAGCGCGAATATAGGCATCAGCACCGGGCAAGTATTTCTCGAGGCCGGGTGAGGTCACGCCCGGCGTCGCGAACTCCACCCCCGCCACCGTCCCGGCGGGCTTGCTGCCGGCGCTCATGGTGTCGAGCGCGCCCGCCCAGGCGTTGTGGGTGTCACCGGCGAGGCTGATCAGCCGCTTGCCCAAGGCCAGGGCGGTCTGCAGGATCGTTTCCCGCTCTGCGCCGTAGCCATCCCAGGCATCGAGGTTGTAGGGGATCTTGCCGGCTTCGGCGAAGAGGGCCTGCTCGGCGGGGGGGAGGCTGGCGAAGGGGGTGCCGGTGGCGAGCTTCTGCAGCGGGCCGGCGAATTTGTCGAGCAGGGCGGGATTGCCGGCGTTGAGCAGCAATTCCGTGGGAACGGCCATGCTCTGCATCAGCACCTGTTGGCCCAGCACTTGCCAGGCTGCAGAAGAGCTGGCCATCTGCTGCTGCAGCCAGGCCATCTGGGTGTCGCCGATCAGGTCGCGGTTGGGGTCGCCCCAGGCCTTCTGCACAGTGGCGATCACCAGTTCCTGGGTGACGAGCGGCGCCAAGGCCGTGGCGAAGGCCGGGATGGCCGCGGCGCTGGCGGGCGGCGCGATGCCTGCCTTGGTGGCATAGCTGGCCAGCTGAACCGGATCGGCCAGGATCGCGCCAATGCGGGCCTGCACCGCCGCCGCATCGGGATACTGCAACTGCTCATCCCTGGCGGTGAGTCGGGTTTCGAGCATGTGCAGGGCGAGCACCTCGCCGAAGCTGAAGGAGCGATAACCCTGAGTGAGGGGTGAACTCGCCGTGGCCCCATCGCTCAGCTGGCGCAGGCCGGGTTCGCGGATCGGGATCCATTCGTAATACGCCTTCAGGGCGGCGTCGCGGCGGGCGATCCAGTCGCCCTCTGTTGCGCTCTGGTGGTTTTCAGCACCGCCCTTCCAGCTGTCGTTCGCCGTTTCGTGGTCGTCCCAGATGGCGATCAGCGGCGCCGCTGCGCGCAGGGCCTGAAGGCCAGGATCCGTGTGGTACTGCGCGTAGCGCTCGCGGTAGTCGTCGAGGCTGAGGATCTCGCGGTTGGGCAGGAAACCACGGCTGCCGGCGGCGTCTTCGGCGGAGCCATAGCCGCCGGGGCCGTATTCGTAGATGTAGTCTCCAACTTGAAGCCAGGCGTCATAGGGGTTGGCGCTGTTGATCACCGCTGCCCTGGCATAGGCGTCGAACTGCTGGGCCGCAGGGAAGTTGGCGCAGGAAAGTACAGCTAGCCGTACCGGATCGCTGCCCACCGGCAGAGTCTTGGTCTGGCCGACGCTCGACCCTGTGTTGCCGGAGCTAAAGCGGTAGAAGTAGGTGGTGTCGGCACTGAGGCCAGCCGCCTCCACCTTCACGGTCCAGTCGCGGGCGGCGCTGGTGCTGAAGCTGCCGCTGCCCTTGATCGAGCCCGGCGCGAAGTCGGCGCTGGTGGCGATCTGCCACTGCACATCAAGCGACCCCACGAGTCCTTCAGGGGGACTGATCCGCGTCCACAGAATCACCGAATCGGCGTAGGGATCACCCGAAGCAACACCGTGGGCAAAGCTGACGTTCGAGGCTGACATGGAGTGGTAAGAGCGGGACTGCGGCTGAGGGGATCAGCGCAGGGAAATTGGAAAACCGTCTGAAGAAGAAAACCGATCTCCCCAGAGGAGGGGAGATCGGCGGGGATTTAATCCAGAGTTAACTCAGACCAACCCAGCGAAGTTGGCCTGGCTGTTGAGGCTGGCGGCGCTGAGGTTGGTGAAATGACCCACCTCCACACCGGCAACCTTCAACAGGGTGTCACTACCCACCGTGGTGAAGCTGAGGCTGGAGAAGGCCACGCCCTGCAGGCCCACCTTGTCGGCCCCCACCTGGAAGTCCATCACGTACTGCTTGGCAGCCGGG
>Ga0208050_1000020_pt1 | contig 60220 bp, 92 predicted proteins | sample LakMenEpi13Jun10_FD_150691 | JGI IMG/M metagenome (GOLD analysis project Ga0208050, IMG submission 150691) | Freshwater microbial communities from Lake Mendota, WI - 13JUN2010 deep hole epilimnion (SPAdes) | ecosystem: Environmental > Aquatic > Freshwater > Lake > Epilimnion/Euphotic zone ... | reverse complement strand
GCTGCAGTAAATAATTCTAGATTTGCAAAAAAGCCTATTACACAATATGGAGATTTGTTAGAGCCAACTTCAGGTAGAAGCTTCCCAGTTCAAGGCATAGGAGGAGTTTATTCAAAGAACGGAGATAAGGTTTTTGTAAAGCCTGTCTTAGATGAAAAGGCTGCATTGGCTGAAATGAGAGCTACTCAAATTGCTCGTGAAGTACATGGATTAAATGCTCCAAACCAAAAAATTGTAGTTATGAGAGACCCTTCAGATCCAACAGGCAAGCGTAAACTTCTTGCACTTGAATCAAAGTATGACGAAGCATTTGCAAAGCAAGATGGTAAATTTGACGAAGACCAATATTTTAGACAGCTAACAGCTTCAGCATTACGTGGAGACAAAGACCTAGGAAGAGGAAATCTATCAGGTAATGTTCTAGCGGATGTAGGTACAGCTGGAGTTTTTGCAACCGCCTCTGGTGTTAGAGATTACTCTGCAACAATGCCATCATTTAAAGATCAAGCTGTAATTAATTTGTTGGGTAAAAAAGGAAGCTCTGCAAAAAGATTCTTTGCAGAATCTACATTGGATATACCAAAGGGAATGACTGCAGAACAGTATAATGATCGCATGCTTAAAGAGATCAACGATGCTTTGCCTAAGCTCAAGCAAACTGTTGCAACTTTCCCTGATTTAACTGCAGAAGAAAGAATTATATATCATGCAATGATTAAAAGACTTTCTGATGCAAGAAAGCCAAATGCAAATTATGCAGATCTACATGGCATACATTCTGCAGTACAAATATCTGAGCCAAAATCACTCACTCCTGCAGCAATTGCTAAAATGATTGCAGCAGATGAATTAAAGCGCAGACAGTCTGGACATTCAGTAAGCTTATCAGACGCTAGCTTTAAAACAGCTAGTAACGGATTTGCAATTGGTGGATTAATCGGCAATGTGCTTAAGGGCAGGGCAATGCATAGAATTGGTGCAGGCTTTGGACCAACAGGGGCACCTAAGCCAAGCATGTATGAGTCAGCTCCCTGGGGAGTAAATTCATTATCTATTGAAATGGCTGACAAACTATTTGCAAATACAGGGCTAAGAAAGCACACTCAAAAATTATTTTACGATAAGTTTGCAGCAGCATTAGCAAAAGAAAAACCTTACGGATATGTAAAAATGCCAGATGGTACATTAAAGAACGGACTTGAGCCAGACGTATTAGATTCCGTTATAAGATCAGCAGCATCAGATTTAATCGGGGATAGAAATGTATTAAAGCAATTATCTCCAATTGATAAAGACATCTTAAGGCAAAAGTATCTGAACTGGGATTCTAAAAAAGATACTCCACTTACAGATTCTTTAAAGAAAATAATATTTAGTTTAGAGGGCAGAGAAAAGGGAGGACCAGTAAATGCTGGACAAGCATATGTAGTTGGAGAAAAAGGACCTGAGCTATTTGTTCCTAGAAATTCAGGCGGAATTGTTCCTAATAAAGCTACAATGGCACAAGGATATAACACAGGTGGATTCATTAAGATGATGCTTATGCAGATGCTTGGTTATCAGGGCGGAATGACTTTAGGAAAGATGAGCGGAATTCCTGGCGGAGATATTATTGGTGGAATGTTAGGTGGTATGCTAGGCATGGGCTCAATGGGTGGCGGAGGAAAACAAACTCCTATGACATCAAAGAGTAAATGGACAGCTCCTATGGGTGCAACAACCCCAGGAGCAAAAGTTCCATTTGCAGATGGACTTAAAGAGACAAAGAATTTAACTGCATACGGAACCAGACTAGAAGCACTTTCTAATAGCACAAATAAGTTTGCCAAGTTTGGAGGCTTTGCACTCAAAGCTGTAACTAGATTAAACCTTGCAGTAGGACTTGGTGCAACAGCAATATATCTTGCAAATAAAAGATGGCAAGATCATAGAGAGCATCTTAGAATTGGCGCACTTCAATATGGCCTAACAGAAGAAGCTGCTAAAAAAGCAGGCCTTAAATTTACTGACTATAGCTCAAAGCTTGCAGATACAGCGGCAAACATAAAAGCATTAAGAGAAAAGAATCAACTTCTTTATGAGAGCATGCAACTTGCTGGAACCCCAATAAAGCTTACAATCGAAGAATACAAAAAATTGAGAGCAGAAGTTAAATCTTCCTATGCAGATCAAATTAAATTAATTAATCAGACTAAGGGTGACGGAAATACAAAGAAGCTTGCAATGGACCTAAAGGTTCAATTAATGGCTGCGGGAATGTCTGCAGAAGAGGCAACTAAGAAAATTTGGGCAATGTTTAAAATGTCTGAAAAAGCTAAAGATGCTGGAGCGTTTACATTAGGAAACGCAGGATTTAATAAAATTGAAACAAAGCAAGACGCTGCAGCAAATGCAGTAGCAAGATATAGAACGGCAGCAGCGGAAGGCGGAGTAGAAGGAGCTAACCAGGTAAACACTGGACTAACAGCAATTGATACAGGAATACAAGACTTAATTGATAAGAGCAAGGCGGAAAATAAAAAAGATAAAAGCAAGCCAATACTAACTCAATACGAAGCTCAAGAAAAATTAATGAAGAGGCTTAATGCCCTAGAGTCTTCAAAGATTAAGCTTACTGCAGCAACTAGAGCGGAAATGATTAAGCAAAACCCTGCTCTTGAAAAGGTACTCAATCCAGCAGACACACTTGTAAGCTTGTTTGAAAAAATGAATCTCGCATCTAAAGGATTCACTGGCAACCTTTCAGAGCTTGGCTCTGAGGCTGTATCGGCTTTATCTAGAGTTGCAGATGTTGCTGCTGCAACAATTGAATCACAGAATAAAAATGGAGCATTAAAAACACAGTATGCCGAGCTAGGAAGACTGGAAAGTCGATATAAATCATTGGCTCAAGCGGCTAAGGGACAATCTGTTGCACAGCAAATAAGCACAAGAGATCAGTTAAAGGGATTGCAAAAGCAAATTGATGCAAACAATAAGCTTGCAGACTCAAGACTAAAAGCACTTGATGCTGCAAAACAAGAAGGCGACCTAGCAAATGAAATTGCTAAAAAGAAAATTGAGTACGACTCTGCAATAGCAAGAGGAGATACAGCTACCGCTCAACAAGCAGGTCTAGATGTAAAGCAGCTTGAGTCAACAATGCAATACAACTCACAGAAAAAATCAATTGAAGATTCTAGAGATAGAATTAATGCAAAAATTCAACTTAAGATTGATGGAATTAACGATGCACAAGAAAAGCTGGGAGACAAAGCCAACCTAGCTGGAGAACAGCTTACAAAGCTTGCAACTACAATTGAAACAAAGAGACAAAAAATTGAAGACTATAATAAAGCAATGCTAACTCTTACACTAAATGCACTTGCGCTAAACAAAACAGTTGATCAATATATTAAAGATACAAAAGCTGGAAAGGGCGATGCAGCAAGTCTTCTAACAACTGGCAAAGCAGTTGGCGCTTACAAGGGAGATCTTAAGGGAATAGATGTCGGAGCAGAAGCAAAGAAGCTAATGGGCGAAACCTCATCTGGAATTGCGGCAGCATTATCTTCAAAGGGAATCGACATGAAGGGTGGAGACATTCTTATTAACAACAAGAAGGTTGATTTTAAGAATGAATCAAAAAATACAGAATTTAAAGCATCTGTGTCACACCCAGGAGTACAATCTAAAACTTTTGGCAAGGGTCCTAAAGCCAAAACAATAATGACAGTAGACTCAATGTCATTACACGCACAAGGTATTGATGCTTCAATAGGAAGTGTATTTACACAAGGAACTCAAAAATACAAGATTACTGGGGTAGATAACGCCTACCTTAGAACCATGAGAGTAGAAAAAGCTGGTTACGGAACAACAAAGCTTAATCCAAATATTCCTACAATCGTAGGAGATCGTGGCCCAGAAATGGCGTTTGGCGGAATGGTTATTCCTAACATGTCTAAGATTCCATTTGCTTCCCCAAGATACGATGTAAACCAAGCTGCAAAGATGTTTGAGCCAATGCAGCAAAGCAACAAAGCTGGTGTAATTAATCTTACTCAAAACATATACCCATCTGAAGGAATGAATACAGATGCATTTGTTAGACAAGTTGTTTCAATGACAAAGCAAGCTATTGGACAAGATAGTAAACTAAATGCTAAAATGGTAGGAAACCCAATGAATGTGAGTATTAAAACATGACAATGACTTTGCCAGTAGGATCAGTTCTATACCTTGATACCTCTTTAACAGATACCCCAACTTGGGTTAAGCTTTCAGAACATAATAGGTCACCAATTTCAATTGATACTGAGAGGATTGAAAAGACTCAAAGAATGTCTGGCGGGACACTTAGAAAAGTATGGATTGCTGATAAGAAAACTATAAATACTAGTTGGAGCATGCTGCCAACAAATGACGCCATGACTGTTGATGGCGGATATGGAGCGGCTTCTATTAGAGCGTTTTATCATGGAGACAAGGGAAAGAATACATTTAAGGTAAAGATATCATACAATGGAGTTGCGGCTAGAGACGAGATACTATTAATGTCATTTACATCATGTTCATTTACCGTGGTTAAGAGAAATGTAAAAGAAAAGACTGCTGATTCTCCACAAGAATTTTGGGATGTTTCTATAGGCCTGGAAGAAGTATAATGTTAACAGCAGCACCTGAAACAATAACTACTCTAAATCAATCTCAATCAATATCTATGCAAAATGGATGCTGGGTTGAATATAATATGAATGCATTGATTGATGGGGCAAAGATTGATGATCCAAACGGTGTACTCACTGTAACAAAAACAGACCAAACATCAGGATACACATACAAGCCATTTGAAAAGCTATTCCCAGTATCATCAATTCTTGATCCAAGAAGACCAAAATTTGCGGGAATTAAATATTTAATCCTAGATGACCCAAGCACAGCAAAAGATAAAGCTTCAGGAGTTATAGGTAAGTATAATACTGCAGCAAATTTTCCAGCTAGATTATATTTCTCTGGCTCTAAAATGGTTTATAAATACTGGGTAACTCCACAAGCAGCAGCGGGATCAACATCATTATCTAATTGCGTATTGACTGCAGTATACCCAGCAGGCAAAACTGCAGTTACAAATAAGATAGTAGTTAAATTTGAAACGTCACACTCAAAACCAGTTAATTGGTCTCTTAAATTAATAGGACTTACTGGGACTGAAGTTCCCGTGGTATCGAACATTACAGTCACAGATGACATGAAGGGCGTAGTAAACCTATACTGGAACGGAACAGCATGGACAACAACAGAATTTACAACTCCCTCTGCAGGAGTTGATTTAAGCGGACTTAAACTAGAAATATCTTCATTAGATACAGCAGGCGGGTTTGTGGGAGTAATAGAGCTATCACCTAGATATGTAGTAGATATCACAAGCAGATTAGTTTCAATGACTATAAACAAGTCTTCATCAGACGACGTATCTGGAATAATTCCAGTAGGAGATGTCACATCCAACTCTATATTCTTAGATATAAATGGATACGACAGAGCATACGAATCTTATGACAAAAGCGTAGCATTTAATAAAAACAAATTTAATTTATACAAAGACGTAATAATCAAGCCATTTGTAAAAATTGGATCAGACAAGATTAGTCTAGGCGTGTTTTACACAGAATCATTTTCAGTAAGCGAGTTTGGAGATATCAGCCTAACAGGTCTTGATGGAGCCAAAGAGCTACAGTACATTAAGCCACCAGATATTGTTTGCAACGATATGACATCGGTTGCTATTATAAGAAGGCTGCTAGATTCAGTTGGGTTTACTAATTATAACTTTAACCTTACGACTACAGATACAACTGTTATAACACCATATCACTGGTATACAGATAATAGCAAGACGGTATGGCAACACATACAAGATCTTTGTAAAGACACACAGATGATAGCAACGTTTGACGAATTTGATGTTTTACAATTTTACCCAAGAGACTATATATTTAAAGCAGACAAGCAAACTAGCTTTAAACTAAGAGACAGAAATATAGGATCTAATCTTGCAAATATTTCTTCTATTTCAATTGAAAATGTTCCATCAGTTAAAGCCGTTAAGATAGTTTACACACCTCAGCTTGTAAGTTCATACAGAGGAACAGGAGAAAATTTATATGATGCCCCAGTCATAACACTAGGAGCATCTGCTATAGTAAATAACATTCTGCCAACACAGCCGTCTTATACAAACAACTCAGGAGAGGTTGCAAGCAAGGGAATAGTCTCTTGTGAACCAGTAGTAATTTCTGGACTAGGTTCAGCTCAATATACATTTAGCGGGTATCTTGTTATAGAAAAAGAAATAATAGAATATGATGCCATAGAATACAGCTACACAGAGATAGGCACTGGAACTACAAAGTATAAGTGGATAGCAACAGATTCCGATGTTGCTAAATTTCAGGGGCTTGCTACTCCATCATCATTTAAACCAACTAACAATTATAGAATTAAAACAAGAAATGCATTCGGTGTACTTGGTCCAGTAACCGCTTCTTATACACAAGCAGCAATGGATAAAGACATGACACACCTTTTAGGAAACTCCGATGACGGCTGGACACAAAAAGAATGGAACTCGGAGACTGGAGTGTTTACAGATAGTCCAGGATCAATGTTAACCACAAGCATTCCTCAATATGATCCAAAAGGCTCAGATGGGCAAAGACTTTTATATAATGGTGTTTCTAGATCTATGGCTACAATATTTGCTAAAGACGTTAAGTACGTGCCAAGCCCTGATCCAGCAAAACCAACTGATGACAAATACATTCCAAATAAAATATATAAAATTGCAACAGCTGAAGCTCAGTATAACTCTAGCCCTGATAAAGCATTTGTAATTGGCGCCAATATGTATTTTCCATTAATGGTAGATAAAGATACAAAGAAGCAAACGGGCAACCAGATGACAATTGCTGGAATTGCATTTTCATTAAGCGCAGATAATAAAAGCGGCTACCTACTGTCTATTGGAACTTCTCAGAATAACAACGGAGATAAGACATACAGAGATGTTAATTTCTATAAGATAGTTGCTGGCAAGCCTGTGGCCATGATAACAAGCCAAAAAGACGCAGACGGAACTATTATAACAAACATAAATGGCGGAGATTTATATAAGGTTGAAATTAAAGCAATGACTATTATGAATGGCTCTACAGAAAATAGAGTATTTAAAATTTCATTAAATGGAAAGATAATAGGAGTTACAGATTCTTCACCACTTACCCTTACAAATAAAATAGGAATAGCCTCACTACAGGGAACAACATCATTCGATTATGTTTACACAGCAAGCCTTACAAAAGAAGAATTTGGAGCCACTACTTCATTTGATGCTTATGCAGGATTTCTTTCAACCAACTCGTCCATGGTAAAATCATTTAGCGATTTTATATTTAATAAGAGTGATAAGCCAAAGACAGATGTATGGCTAAGGGAGTTCGGTCCAGTCGCCCGTGAGCTAAGAAGAATAACTGGAAGATACACAAACTCTCCAGGCTATCCCCTATATCCAGTAATAGTTCAAAACAATGACGTAACCCTAGTAGGATCTTCCCTTGACCCATTTACAATGGATGTATTTGTTATGAATAATACTGGAACGTTTACCGACCTTGCCAATGGCCAGCAAAAATCATTTGTTATTGTGGGTAATCAAATAACCCCATCAGACTCATTTGAATACATTGACCCTAAGCTTACCGATGCAGATAGGGCGGAAGAAATTGCATTTGATTCCCTATGGATACAAAAAGAAACAGAGGCAGCCAAGCTATCTGAATGGATTACAAAACAATGGGCTAAGCAACAAAGGGTTGTCAGCATAGAGACATTTATTAATCCTTTAATACAGATAGGCGATGTAGTTGAAATATCATATCCTAAAAACCAGCTTTATTCCTCAGAAGACGTAAACCCCCCATACCCAGTAGGGAAATATGTTGTTCTCACAGTAGAAAATAGCTATGACGACCAAAGCGCACCTGTTACAAATTTAATGTGCAGATCGATTTATACTGGATGAAATGGTAGAATGTTAATATGAGCAACCAAAAACAACAGGCAGCTAAATCACCTAAAGCCAAGAAGTTATTATTATTTCCAGGAGATAAGCTTATAGAGGTCCTTAACCCAGACCTGTATCTAATTGTAGATCCGTCTACTTTAACTCAAGCAGAGATTCAAGGAATCCAAGATGATATAGAAGACTTCTTGGATGATGTTGAGGAAGAAATTGAAGATGACCCACTTGCTGGTCTTGGTGCTCCAAACCTAGAGGATATAACTTTAATAAGTAAAACGCTTGTAACAGATGGAAATAAAAATCAATACGTAGAATTTAAATTTAATGTAAAAAATCATGTCGGAGCAGAAGTAGTAGGAGTAAATGGATATGGACAATAAATTGTTGTTACAAGGAGAGTACCGCTTTTATGAAGACGGGAAAGAAATTTATAGATCTAAAAACATTCTCACCAAGTTTGGTAAGAGATATATAACCCAGTACCTGGCGGGGCAAGCAACAACAAACAATAAAGACATAGCTGTTGGAATAGGCTCAACCGTTGCATCAGAAAACAATACAGGATTAGATTTTGAATTTTATAGATCGCAGGTAAATATTTCAAGTGTTGATATACAGACAAGCACAACATCAGGATTAAGCACCTATGGGGTTGTTTACAAAACAACCCTACCAGTAGATGTTTCTGGAATTGTTTCTGAAATTGGTTTATTCCCAAGTGTCACACTTGGGTCAACAGACTATGCAAGCAAATCTATATCAACATTTTCAGATTATCAGCAATGGACAAATGATGACGGATCCTATTCAACAGCAGTTACTTCTCCAACTCCAAGAATTGGAGCAAATCATTTATCATTAACAGCAGCAGCTTCAAATAGTAAACAGTATTCATCCAGCATAGATATAGACATAAATGGGTATAGTCCAAATGACAGTCTTACACTTGCATATGTTCAAAGCGATTTAAATCTAGACTATGTATTTGTTAGATTCTATAGCTCTTCTACTAATTATTATGAAATCAGATATGCTGGAGACCCAGCAATTGGAAGCAAGATTAAACAATTAACTTTAAACAACCTGTACTCAAGTGGGTTTGGCGCTGGAACTCCAGACAAATCTTCAATAATTAAAGTATCGGTTGGAGCAAAAGCAAAATCTTCAGGCTCAACAAATGTATTATTTGATGGGCTTAGAATTAATGATGAAGATTCATTTAGATCAGATTATGGTCTTATTAGCAGATCTGTTCTTACAGACCCAATAAGAAAATCAATCGGAAGACAGATGGATATAGAATACAGATTAGGGTTAAACTTCTAAAATGCCAACAACAGCTTCTTGGAAAGGATATACTCCGCCAGATTTACAGACTACTCCAACAGCATCTGCTGAAGCTGCCAAAACTGCACCTACAGGATCTTACGATAAAATAATTAGACTTCCTCTTGTTAAAGACAAGAAGTACAGATTTTGGTTTACATACTTATATGAAGATGCAGAAACAAAAGAATTAACTGAAGGTCAGCGCTCTCCAGTCATAGAGCTTGGATTTGATATACCAAACCTTACTAAGCCAGTTATTAATTTAAGTGTTACTCAAGGATATAGAGCCTACTCAGTTAAATTTGATATGGATCCTCTAAGCGTACAAGAAGATGTTGTTATTTTCGAAAGCCTATCTGCTGACTTTTCAAATCCATATATTGTTTACGTAGGAACTTCTACAAACGTAACAATACAGACGGGAAGTACCGCACAAAGATGGATTAAGGTTGTAGTTAGAGATAAGTGGCTTGATACAAATAGATCTGAATCTGCCATACTAACAGTTACACCATTAAATCCAGATCCCGATACTACCTTTACTGTTGCAAATCCAACAACTACTTCAGCTTCAGCATCAATTGATCCAAAAGATTTAAGTGGATTTAGCGTAGTATCAAATTTAACTTGGGCCGTATCAACAGACACTAAGACAGCAGGATATGCAATAAGATGGTCAACAACTAACCCTTCAACAGGTACGCCTCTATGGGAGTACGCTTCAGTTGATGGCAGAACAACAAATACCTTTACCGCAACAGGATTAATTCCAAATACGACATACTACTACCAAGTCGCTGGCGTTACGCCATATGACGTCGTTAACTGGACTGGAGCAGCAACAAGTACATTTATAGCATCAGATGCAGACGGCACTGCTGTAGGAGCACTAGCAAGACTTAAATCTTTTATAGCAATTGGAGGAGCCACACAAGACCTATTTAAGATAGGAACTGGAATTGCTCAAAGCATTAATTTAAATACAGGGCCTTTGGCAAACCCAACATTAACAGCGGGAACCTACCATGGCATAATATTAAACAAATCAACAACCAATGTTGGAAATAACTTCTGGCTAACTACTGGACAGTTTAGGGTTGGTAATTCGACAGAGTTTATGTACTGGAATGGAACAGATTTAAATCTTACTGGAAATATTGAAGCAACTGGTGGAAAATTTACAGGTAACGTTCAGCTTGCAATTCCAACAGGAGGCACTACAAGCGGAAGCCTTTATGCAGGAGCATCCGCAACATCAGGAGCTCGCTTAAGATTAAATAACGAAGGCTTATTTGCATATAACGGACTAGTCACAGATGCAACAGTTGCAATTACAAAAGACGGAACCATTGATGCCCGCAAGGGATTTATCGGAGGATGGACAATTGATGGAAGTGCACAAACTGTAGGAACTATTTCAAAAAATAATACTATACTAGACAGCAACGGTAACATATCAGTTGGAGATAAAACTGGAACATTAGGATCTGCGGTTAGACTCAGCGCAACAGATCCAACTTATCGAATTTGGGTTGGCTCTACATCATCATCAAATGCTCCTTTCAGAGTTTCTACAACTGGAGTTCTAACAGCAGCTGGAGCAATATTTACAGGCTCTCCACAAATTGAGGGCTATGCAAAAACATCAGATCTAACAACTCTAAGCACATCTTTAAGTACTTCGGTTGGAGCAAAGAATGCTACATTTGCACAAGCAACTACACCTACTGCAACAAAGGTAGGAGACATATGGATCGATACTGGTCAGGGCAATATAATAAAAACTTGGACAGGATCTGTATGGACACAAAGAACTGATACTTCATATGCAACCAAAACAGCTTTAGACACAAAGCTAACTGCAGGTGGATATCTTGTTGCTAATGCTCAAAATCAAGTTACATCTATAACAGCTAATGGTATTACAATAACTTCAACAGGGTTTAAGATAAATACAGATACTACAGCTACAGCAGGTGCAAATATGGTTATATTAAATAGCCAAGGCATTGCTTCGTATAACAGCGCTGGAGCAGTAATGTTTTCAATCAACTCCAATGGAAACGCAGAATTTAAGGGTAACATTTCTGGAGCATCAGGAACATTTAGCGGAAGAGTAGCAATCAATACTTCTTCAGACACTGCTGCTTATTTTGATTCAGCAGGAAGTCTTGGCGGAGTTACTGCTGGACTAGTGGTTGGCTCAATTGGTTTTAAGAACACCTCTATTGGAGGATGGACATCTCATTGTTATCCATACATGCCAGGTGCCCCGAACATTGATTTAGGAACAAGAACTTACAGATGGAATGACGTAAGAATCAGCGGAAACGTAATGGTTGGTCACAACGGCTCCGATAATGATGACAACGGAACCACAGTAAAAACTAAACTACTTTCTGGCGGAAATATATACGCTAATACATTAGGTACGGCAACTACCGCAAACTTTATAACACAGTCAAGCGGATTTTTAAGAGTAAACACATCTTCAAGTAGAAGGTACAAAACTGATATTGTTGATATAGATACCATAGACGCATTGAATCCAGAAAATCTATTAAGTATTCCAGTTAGAGCTTTTAGGTATAACGCAGAGCATCTTTCAGAATCTGATCAAAGGTCTGGAGTTCTGATGCCTGGATTTATAGCAGAAGAAGTTGAATCAGTATATCCTTCAGCGGTAGATTATAATGACGATGGGCTTCCAGAGAGATGGAACACCAACATTATAATTCCAGGAATGCTTTCCCTAATACAAAAACAAAGCCTGGAGATCAGTAATTTAAAACAAAGACTTGACGCTATAGGTGCTTAATGGTATCCTTAATCTAAATAGAAAAGGAATAAAATGGATAAAGTAGAACTAGTAGTACAGGCATTACAACAAAGAATTGGTGAGATCGTCTCACAATATGAGACTCATATTGCTGTTCTTCGTGCTGAGATTACTCAGCTAACAATAAGAATTCAAGAAATGGAAGCTCCAAAGGAGCAACCAAAGGAGTAAAAATGGTACAACTTACACCAACCAAGATATCAGCAGGAGATCCAGTAACCTCTGATTTGATTGCTGCAATGATTCAAAATATAAATCTCCTTGCAGCACCTACAGCACCTACTGTTATTAATATAGAAAACGCTGGTGCCAAGACTCCACCAGCCGCAGTATCTTCTACAATAGTTGCTATTGCAGGAAGTAAGGCAATAAAGTCGGCAGGCGCTGGTACTACAACTACGGTATCTTTTGGAAAGGGTGTTGAATTTACTTCAACTCCTAATGTGTGGGTTCAGATAAATACAATTGGACAAACTTCTCCATCCTGGGCAAACTCACAAGTTTTTCCACAAATAGAAAGCGTAACCTCAACAAGTGCAGTCATTAGATTTAGAACTGCTACTGCAAACACTACAGTTAAATATACATTGTTTGCTGCAGGAACATTAGTTACAAAATAGCCTCTTGACAAGCTAGGCCAATATGTTACAATAAATGTAACATCAAAGTCACGTACCCGTGACTTTTTTACGTATTAAGGTAGACAATGAGCAACGATTTAAAATGGATGCTTTCATCCGATCAGCAGTTCCCGTATCAAGATGATAAGATGATTGCCCTATGGTTTAAAGTAATGAAATGGTTTAAGCCAGACGTTGTTGATTACCTAGGCGATACAGATGATCAGGCGTGTTATAGCAAGTATACAGAAGGAAGATCTGCAGAGTTCTTAAATTATCATAAGACTGAAAGCGGAGATTTAATTGTTCCAATGATGCGTCATGAAGCAAAGGGCGCTAGAGATTTCTATGCAAAGACAAGAGAGATGCTTCCAGATGCTCAACTGTTTTCTGCATTAGGCAACCATGACATTAGAGTCTTTAATTATGTAGATGCCAAGCTTCCAGAGTATATCAGTGAGGTTACACCAGAATCTTTATGGAGCCTAGACTCTTTGGGGTATGAATATATTTATTATAATGAACTACCTAAGCGACGCTTTGGAGACATACACGTACACCACGGTATTTCAATTGCAGCTACAGGATCAGTTAGAAAAGATGTAGAAGACCTACAGGTTTCTTTGATTCGTGGACACTCACACAGAATTGCTTCCCATATGGTAACATATGAACTTAGAAACAACGGCGAAGGAGAAACACTTCGTGGATATGAAATCGGCCATATGTGTGATGAAAAGAGTGATGGAATGAAATACAGTCAGCACCACGACTGGCAAAAGGGATTTGCGGTAGCACATATTGTCAACGACTATCCTCATATTCAAATGATTCATATTGCACCAGACTACTCTTGCGTTGTAGATGGAAAGTTGTTTACTTTATAATGTGGTGTGGAAAATGCAGCGGTAGAGTTTTTGTAGATAGAGTTTTTTCTCAGAAACTACATATGGAATTATTCTGTATCATGTGCGGCAAACGCTGGATGTGCAATAAAGAAACGAGTGCTTTCGGGAAATGGCTAGATCAAAAAGAGACAGCAAACCAAAAGTTTTACGGTATTTCTTCTTAAACGATAAAATACACAAGGTGCTAAGCTCATCTAGATCCAAGGATGAGATAGTTGCTTGGTGCTACCCAGATAAAAAAAGAGTTATGTATCCATACTCCCAAGTTAAAAAGAATATGGAGACGGCATATACAATCGTACAAGTATCTGCTATGCTGAATAAACATAGAGTTACAATACAGGATTATATTTTAGAGGGTAAAGTAATTACTCCAACTAAAATATATCCAATAGGAGAACCAGACAGCCAGTACTGGTCTAAGTATATGTTTAATCAAAAGAACATACTTGACATACATCAGCATATATTAGACTCAGGGCATTCTTCTGATCTTCCTTCAAAGGCAGAATTATTGGGGCTTCTCAAAAACAACTTTATATTGTATACTAAGACAGACGAGGGAAAATTTGTACCTGTATGGAAGGCGGAGTAATGAATTATTGTGAGGAATGCGGTAGGGATTTAGGTAAAAAGGCTAAGGTGTATCCAGTTATTATGGAGCCAGATGTTTTTGCTATTTGTGTTAAGTGTATTAATAAGTTTGAGTTCACTCCAATCTGGAAGGCGGAGTAATGGCTGAAATGGCACGGTACACACTTGAGACTGGCGCTGCAAAAAAGCGTAAGCGTGAAGCAGAAGTCGAGTACTGGAATTCTTTAAACGGTCCAGTTGTTGTTACCAAAGTTGTTGGTGACAAAGATGGCAAGTAGCCGAATAGTAATATGCCCTGAATGCAATAAAGAACTTGAAGTACGATCTGATTTTGCACACATAACATTATCTAACCATATTAAGAAGGAGCACAAGTGACAACGAAGGTAAAGGTTGACCTATCATTTACTAGAAATCTAGGAAACTATGAGAGCATTAAAATTGGAATAGGCGTTGAAGACGATGTCCGCCAAGGTGAGACGGTTGATGCTGCAACAGAAAGAGTATATGCTTTTGTTGAAAACAAACTTATTGAAAAGACGCAAGAAGTAGAAGAAGAGCTAAAGCGTGGCAAATAGCAAAGAGCCTTATATCCTTTTGACTCTGTATCAGAATCTATATAAGGATAAATACAATAAGGCTGTGACAATTAATAAGTTCCGTGAAAAGTGGGCTATGCAAGATGTCATTGATAGTGTAGGATATACTCGTGCAAAAGAATTACTAGAGTATTATTTTGGGCTAACTAAGAATGGGCACCCACTTCAATTCTTCTTTTATAATTTTGACAAGATGGATTTAGTAAAGACTGAGATTGAAAAGGATAAAGAAAAGCGTCGTTTGTTACTGGAAGAAACGAAGAAGATGGTAGAGCAAGGCGGAATAGAATGAATACAGAAGCAACATTAATATCTGCTGTATGTAAGAATAAAGATATCAGTACGCTACTAGCAGACAATGTAGACGATCTATTCACCTCCCATAAAGATATTTGGGAAGGCCTAAAGTCATATTATTATAAGTTTAAGGCTGTCCCAGAAGTTGGGATCCTTCAGGAAAAGTTTAAAGACTTTGAGCCAGTAGAAACAAAAGCAGAGACTGGTTATTATTTAGACACACTTAAGAATGAATTTTTGTCTGCAAAGCTAAAGAACATTTTATTGAAAAGCGGCTCAGCATTAAAAGAAGATGCAGCTTCAAGAGTATTAGAACAAATGCAAAGCCAACTTGCTGGGCTAAGCCGATTTACTAATAACGTAAGAGACTTAGATATTACAGATGCGGATGCTGCAATTAGGCATATGGAGTTGCTTCGTGTTAGGTCTGCCGAAATGGGTGGTTCTCCAGGCATCAAGACGGGCTTTGAGGCCATAGATTTGGCATACCCAACAGGCATGGCCCCAGGACACCTAATCGTCGCTATCGGCTGGCCAGGGCGTGGTAAGACATGGTTTACTTCATACCTTGCCTGTAAAGCCTGGGAACAAGGATTTAAGCCAATGATTGTTTCCCTTGAAATGTCTCCAGAGAATATGCGTGACCGTATTTATACTATGCTAGGCTCTGGATTATTTAAAGCTTCTGATTTTTCAAAGGGTGATATTAATATAGATGACTTCCGTTCGTGGTCACAGAAGAAGTTCGAAAACAAGAACAGCTTTATTTTGATTTCAAACGAAGGAAATACTGAAGTTACTCCAGCAACTATTCAAGGCAAGATAGATCAGCATAAGCCAGACTTAGTTATTCTTGATTACCATCAATTGTTTAATGATAACAAGCGAAGCAATTCTGAAGTTGAGCGTAACCGAAATGTCTCTCGTGAATTTAAGATGCTGGCAGTATCTAACAATATTCCAATTATTGATATTACTGCTGCTACTGCAGACGATGTGTCAGATCAAGACAATCCTCCTATGATGTCTCAAGTAGCTTGGTCAAAGGCAATTGAATATGATGCCGATATGGCTATGGCAGTGCATCGATATCCAGGAACTAACATGATTGAGATTGTTTCACGCAAGAATCGACATGGACACGAGTTTGGTTTATACTTAGATTGGGATATCAACAGGGGTATCGTCAAAGAGATTTATGAGAATCCATTCCAAAATAATGAATCACAAACCGATAAAAAGATTTCAAGTTAGAGTTGAATTTCTAGACGACTCTGATATGGTTCGTATTAAGCATCAATATGAAAGTATGCTTACGCACCAGATGAGAGATAAGGGATATCTTAGGGTACTTGACATAGATACTAACTTTTCGGTAGAATTTGACGGTACAACATGGGTGTTCTTAATGACACTCTATGGAACATATGTGGGAAAGAGGAAGGCATGGCACTCAGAAGCAATTACGCAAGGAAAGCTGATTCCACGCAGTACGCTGTCTCGCAAGTAAAAGCAATTGTAAAAGCTCTAGGGCTACACGAAACTTCAGAGGCAAACAATAACCTATTATTGTATTGCCCGTTTCATTCTAATAGACATACGGCAAGCTTTAGCATTAGTTGTGAGAACGGAGCGTGGCTCTGCTACAACCCAGCATGCGGAGAGTCTGGAAACCTTGTTGAGTTAGTTAAAAGAATCTTGCACAAGAATGATTTTGAGGCCCTTAGATTTATCGGGTCTAAGCAAAACGAAGCTCTAGAAAACTTTGACGAATTGCTATCTGGGCTAATGGAAGAGAAACCAGACTTTGAAGAGTTCCCACAAGAGACTCTTGATAAACTATACTCTGAGATTTCTTCAGCGGAAGAAGGCAAAGATTATTTTAAGTCTAGGGGCATAGAGTCACAATCAATTATTGATTTTAATCTAGGATACTCAAAGAATATGGGGATGGTTACTGTACCAGTTCACAGCCCAGACGGAATTGCAATTGGAATTGTTGGCAGATCTATCGAAGGAAAATCTTTTAAGAATAGTACAAATTTGCCTAAAAGCAAAACGATGTTTAATATACATCGTGCTAAAAAAATTGGCAGTAATGTCATAGTAGTAGAGTCCAGCTTTGATGCAATCCGTGTGCATCAGGCTGGCTTTCCTAATGTTGTAGCCACTCTTGGAGGATCTCTGTCCTCAGAGCAGCAAAGGCTACTAAATAAATATTTCAGCACAATTGTAATAATGACTGATGCTGATGAGGCTGGGCGTGAGCTTGGTCTAAGTATTGCAAATAGATTAAATACAAAAGACATCTTGTGGGCTTCCTATGACTATGGTAAGATATACCCTCATGACGCAAAAGATGTAGGAGATATGACGGATCAGGAAATACAGCAATGTATAAAAAATTCTGTTTCTCATATTGAATATGTCAGTTGGTAATGCTATACTAATAACACAGATGGATTTATACCATCAACTATAAACTAAGGAGATACAATGGGTATCGTTAAAGGACTAAAAGGCCTAAATAAGGTTATGGATGCACCGCAACACTCAAGCGGAGATGGAGTGAAGGCTCGTTGGGCCAAGTTAGAAGATGCAGAAAGCGTGAAGGTTCGTTTCCTTCAAGAGCTTGATCCAGATTCTCCAACATACAACGAAAAGAATGGCTTAGGCTTTATTGCCGTAGAGCACACAAATCCAAAAGACTATCGCCGTAAGGCTTTATGTTCTATGGAGGATCAAGGTAAGTGTTACGGATGTGAACAGCATCGTAAGGACTATAAGGCTGGGTGGAAAGGTCGTTCACGACTTTATACAAACGTTCTTATTGATGACGGCAAAGAAGATCCATACGTGGCAATTCTTTCTCAAGGTTCAAGCGGAAAGACAATTACACCTACACTAATTGAATACGCAGGAGAAATGGGTTCAATCACAAATCTAATGTGGCGTATCAAACGTTCAGGAACAAAGACGGACACAAGTTATACAATCATCCCACTCGCAAAAGATGAAACACCATTTGATTCATCATCACTCGAACTGTACGATTTGGAAACAACTGCAGTTCGTGACCTACCTTACACAGAGCAAGAAGCATTTTTTGCTGGTGAAGGCGGACACACAGAAGAAGCTTCTGCATCAAGCAGCAGCGTAGACTGGTAAATTAATTAGTTAGGGGCAGTCTATTGACTGCCCCTATTCTATTTAGTAGACTGTCAATATGAACACATACGAGATACCAGATCCATTTGAGACATTTGTTTCAAATAAGTATAAAAATTATGTAGGTGCAGTATACGATTTCTTTGCTAGAGAATGGCATATGAAATGTGGATGCTGTAAAGAAGATTTATATGCACCAACAAAAAAGATATTAACTAAAATTAGGTTATATCACACTAGAAATGAATGCTGTGGCGGATACTAATGAGCTTTGCACACCTACATGTTCACTCCTATTATTCATTAATGGATGGACTAAATTCACCTAAAGAATTATGCCAAGCAGCACTAGATGCTGGGCAAACTGCGATTGCAATTACAGACCATGGCACTCTCTCTTCACACAGAGATATGCAAATTGCCGCAAAGGAAACTGGCATTAAGCCAATTCTTGGTGTTGAGGCGTACATTTCTCCAACAGATAGGTTTGATAGATCCTCTAAAACAGACAAGTCTATTCAAGCCTATAACCATATTATTTTGCTAGCGAAAAATAAAAAGGGGTTGGAGAATATAAATATTCTACAAGAGCTAGCATGGAACGAAGGCTTTTATCACAAGCCTAGAATTGACAGAGAGGTTTTAAAAGAATATGCAGAAGGTATTATCGTATTGTCTGGCTGCCTTAACGGACTTATTAGTAAGGCTATTGAACGCCAGGAATTCTCGGAAGCAAAACTTATACTCCAAGATTTTAAGAAAACTTTTGGTGAAGACTTTTATATTGAGGTCCAATCTCATAATCCGCCAGAAATCAATTCAAAGCTTTTGGAGCTGGCTGACGAACTCAAGATAAAGGCGGTGGCAACTGGAGATGCTCACTTTGCTAAAGAAGAAGATAGAATATTAGAAGAAGCATTACTTATCCTATCAACATCTCCTAAGTTTGATAAAGATGCTGACTTTGATATGTCTAGAAATATGAAGGATATGTTAGATAGATTTAACTATCTTTATCCTGACCGTAGAATATCATTCCAAGATATGAATTTATTTATTCAAAGCCGTTCTGAGATAGAGGCAGACTTTAATAAGGCTGGAATTAATCGAACAGACATCTACGAGAATACAATGGAAATTGCAGACAAGGTAGGAGAATATGACTTCTATCAGAGCCTAGACCTTCTGCCAGTCCCAAAGACAGATGCCGATGAAAGACTAAGGGAGCTTGCTGAAAAGGGCTTAGAGAGCCTTCAGAAGGCTTCAGACCCTATTTATATGGACAGGCTTAACGAAGAGTTATCTATTATTGCTAAAAAGAATTTTGCATCTTATTTCCTAGTTGTCGGAGATATGATTAATTGGGCAAAAGAAAATGACATCCGTGTTGGCCCAGGCCGTGGTTCGGCAGCAGGCTCACTTGTGTGTTACGCACTTGGAATTACAGATGTAGATCCAATTGAATATAACCTTTTGTTTTTCAGATTTATTAATGAAGAACGTAATGACTTTCCAGATATTGATACTGACTTTGAAGATCGTCGTCGTAAAGAGGTTAAGGATTATTTAAAGAAAAAGTTTAAGCACGTCGCCTCTATTTCCACATACACTTATTTTAAAGATAAGGGCGTTGTAAGAGATGCTGCTCGTGTGTTTATGGTGCCACTTCAAGAAGTAAATCGTGCATTAAAAACTGTAGATACATTTGAAGACTTTATTGATTCTCCAAATACAAAAGAATTTAGAATGCGATACCCAGAAGTTGTGTGGCTGGCAGACAGACTACGTGGGCGTATTCGTTCAGTTGGAGTGCATGCTGCAGGTGTAGTTGTAGCAAAAGATGATCTAAGAAAGTTTGCACCAGTAGAGTCTCGTGAGGACTCACAAGACAAAGTTTCTGGGAGAATTCCTGTTGTTGCATACGATATGGATACAGTTGCTGATATCGGCCTAATTAAGTTAGATGCACTTGGTCTTAAGACATTGTCTGTAATATCTGACACACTGAAATCAATCAAGGAGAGAACAGGAAAAGAGATTGACCTTTCAAAACTTTCACTTGATGATCCAAAGGTTTATCAGATGCTAAGCGAAGGGTATACAAAGGGAGTTTTCCAAGCAGAAGCAACTCCATACACAAACCTATTGATTAAAATGGGTGTCGATAAGTTTGAAGATCTTGCCGCTTCAAATGCACTTGTAAGGCCAGGAGCTATGAATACTGTAGGCGCTGCCTATATTAATAGAAAAAATGGCAATGAGGCAGTTGACTTTAGCCACACTATTATGAAGCCGTTCACCGAGAACACATATGGTGTTATTATATATCAAGAGCAAGTTATGCAGGCATGCGTACACTTGGGAGGTATGACTTGGGCAGAGGCTGATAAGGTCCGCAAGATTATTGGAAAGAAGAAAGATGCAAAAGAGTTTGACCAGTTCAAGGATAAGTTTGTTACTGGGGCTTCAGAACACATTACTAAGAAAAAAGCAGAGGCGCTTTGGCACGACTTTGAAGCGCATGCTGGTTATTCTTTCAACCGTTCCCATGCTGTTGCTTACTCTATGCTTAGTTATTATACTGCTTGGCTTAAGTCCTATTATCCTCTTGAGTTCATGTTTTCAATTCTTAAAAACGAAAATGATAAAGACGCCAGAACAGAATATTTAATTGAGGCAAAAAGACTAGGTCTCAAGGTATTACTTCCACACGTTAACGAATCGGGACTTAATTTTTCTTTACAAAAAGATTCAATTAGATTTGGCCTATCTGAGATAAAATTTATTTCAGACAATATTGCAAACAAGATAATAGAAAGAAGACCTTACAGTGATTATGCTGACTTTATTGAGAAAGCATCGAAGAAAGGTTCTGGCATTAATAGCCGTGCTGTTACTGCTCTTAACTCCATCGGCGGTGCTGCGTTCCCTGATAACAAAAGGCAAGGAAATGAAAAAGACAACTACTACGAGTATTTAGGAATTCCAACATTTAATCTTGAGGGTATTCCTCCAAGAATTAAAGCGCAGGCAAGACCTATTAATGAGTTTGACGACCTGGGATCGTTTGTAATGTTTGGAATGGTAAAGTCTATCAAGCGAGGAAATGGCTGGGCCAGAGTAGAACTTGTAGATGAAAGCGGAACTGTTGGTCTATTTCATACCGAACAAACTCAAATTGAAACAAACCAGATGTATTTTATTTTGGTGGGGGACAATCGAATTGCAAGGTATGTTAAAGTTACCGACATAGATCCAAAGTCTAACGACCTATTTGTTGACTACCTATATAGGAAAGAATACGATTTAGAAGAAGATGAGTATATTGTAGTAAACTTTACTCCCTATACGACCAAAGCTGGAAAGCAGATGAGCCACCTAATCTTATCAAATAGAGATAAGGAGCTCACAAGAGCTATTGCATTCCCAGCAATGTATAAAATGACACTAGCTAAAATGCGTGAGGGAATGAAGTGCAAGGTAACATTATCTAAACTGGATGATGGAACATTAAGTATCAAGGAGATAAAATGACAGAAGAGATTAAGGTATCTACTGCCGAAGAAGTATTTGGAACATTAAGCGTACCAAAGATTTTAATTGCAGCAATACAAACGCTAGGGAAAATTGTAGTCCCAACCGATTTGTTTATAAACGCTGGAACAGAAGATCAAGAATTACAAGTTGATTACAACTCAGATGATCAAACATTTACATTTACACTAAAGGAATTAAATGAATCAGGATTCAATAACGACCAGCTCATTGAAAGTTTCGAGTAAAGACGTAGAACTAGTAACAGACTATGGACTTGATGTCCTTTCTGCGATTCTGCACGAGACTGCGATAGAAAAAGGATTTTGGAACAACCCAAAGAATTTTGATGTATTTGGAAACAAGCTTGCATTAGTTCATTCAGAAGTAACAGAAGTCCTTGAAGCAATTAGAAAGAATAAGGGATCCGAAGAAATTGTTGAAGAAATGGTTGATATTCTAATTAGAACCCTTGACCTGTATGCGTCTATGCGAAATGCTGGATTTGTATCTCATAGTTTAGATGAAATTCTATTTAAGAAAATGGAAATAAATAAGGCTCGTCCAGCACTTCACGGCAATTTATTTTAATGATATAATTGTACAAAAGAGAGAGAAAAAATGACTATAGCAATAGATGATATTCTAGCAGGACTAGATCCAAAAACAAGGGCAAGAGTAAAAGCCGCACAAGATGTAAAGGTTGAAAAGCAAAAGACGCCCAGCATTGGCCTTAATATGGCGCTTAAAGGCGGGCTTGGCTATGGTCGACAAGTTCTTGTTTGGGGAAATAAGTCTGCAGGAAAGTCTTCGTTTTGCTTACAGATGATTGCTCTTGCACAAAAAGAAGGAAAGACTTGCGCCTGGATTGATGCTGAAGCTTCATATGACCAGGCATGGGCAGAGATGCTAGGAGTAGATTCATCTTCCCTTATTTATTCTCCAGCAAAGACTGTTAACGACATGGTTGATGTTGCTACAAAACTTATGGATGCTGGAGTAGACATTATAGTTGTTGACTCAATATCTGCACTATTACCAGCAATTTATTTTGAAAAAGATGGAAATGAAATGAAGGATTTGCAAGACACCAAGCAAATCGGCGCTGAAGCAAAGGATATGACTCACGCAGTCAAGATGTTAAACTATGCAAACAAGAATACACTATTGGTACTCATCTCACAGCAAAGAAATCAATTTGGATCTATGCATGCTTCCCATATCCCAACAGGGGGAATGGCAGTCAAGTTCTTTTCTTCAACGGTCATTAAGTTATGGTCCTCAGAAGCTGAAGCAAATGCGATTAAGGCGGGCATTAAAGTTGGTGACAAGATCATTGAACAAAGAGTTGGCAGACCAGTCAATTGGATTATTGATTACAACAAGCTCGGCCCCCCTAACCTTTCAGGGCAATACGACTTCTATTACCAAGGAGAGTCCCTAGGGGTTGATCTGGTCGGAGAGACGCTTGATGTTGCAGAGATGGTCGGTGCAGTTGAAAAGGGTGGAGCTTGGTACACGGTAAATGGAGAAAGACTTCAGGGTCGTGCTAAAGCTGTGACTTATTTAAGAGATAACCCAGATGTAGTTGAAAAGCTTATTGAGGATATCAATGCCAAATCTTAATGAATTTTTAAACAAGACCACCATTGAGTCTGTTTCTCTTGATGACAGGGTTGAGGTTATACAGCAAATTAGACCCTGCTCAAAGTGCGATTTATATGTTGACTCTTATAACTTTAATAACCAAACAATGGAGATGAGTTGGGTATGTAAAGATGGACATGAGACAAGGTATAGTGTTGGGTAATGTCAGAAAGATCAGAAGTTAAAAGAGACGGCGCAAAAGCACAGAAGAATTCTGGGCGTGGAGATTATCAAAAGGGTGATGCACAATGGAAGCAGTTCCTTGTAGATTACAAAGAAGCAGGATCATCATTTACTCTAAACAAAGATAGCTGGGCAAAGATTTGTACAGATACCTTTAAAGTAAATAGAGATATGCATCCAGCACTAAAAATTATTATAGGAAAAGATTCAAAGGTTAGGTTAGGGATTATTGAATGGTCGATTTTAGAAGAACTTATACAGTTTTGGGAGGAAAATTATAATGGCTAAGCATACAGTTATTAATATTTTGTCTAAAGAAGAGTGTGAAGTATATGTAAATAAGATAGACTTGCTAAGTGAGCACTGGAGGAAAAGAGTTGTTGGACCTACACACCACTATACGTTAGGGACTGCAACATATCTTGATATAGAGCCATACGGAGATGTAACTGAAGAACGAATTAATTTAATTAAAGAAAGCAATAGTCTACTGCAAAAGAATTTTTCAACCCTATATAATAAGGTTTTGCATTATATAGAAAAAGAGTACGGTCCAGCCGAGCTAGTTGTAGATGGTCCCATCCCAGGATTTTTTATTTATGGGGAAGCAAGACCAAATGATATTGTAGAAGAGCCAGAAGAGCCACGGCGTGGCAGGGTGTCTTTGCATACAGACGGACAAGAGAGATGTCTTGAGTATATATGGTCTAGATATAGCGATGTAGAAGAAGAGACAATTGCGTTTACACTTGCCCTAGAGATGCCAAAGAATGGTGCATCATTTTTGTTATGGGATCAAGAAGACTTCGGATTTTATTCAAGCTCTGAGTCTTCAAAGCTTTATAAAGAATATGATTATAATGAAAACCCATACAATGAAAAAGTTTTTAATGAAAGCATTTTAAATAAAATACCAGAGGTGATTGATCATATCCCAGGCAACATGTTAATTCAAAGCGGAGAGCAGTGGCACTCAGTTGGGTTTTCAACAGCGCCGTTTAGTACCGATAGAAGAATTACTTTACAAGGATTCGGTGTAAAGTGCGATGGAATCTGGAGGCTATTCTTCTAATGACTATGTTTTTATTAGGTTTAATGATAGGTTTTATTACTGGATACCCACTAGGGCTATTCATAGATTACTGGGACAAGAGGATTAAAAATGACAGAGGATAAGAATACCCTACAGCTTATTAGTGATATTACGGAGTTCAATGACCTTCATGAGTATATGAAGGACGAGCATCTTGATAAAGCTCTTGCAATTGTTGTAAAAATCCTAATGAATCCAGAAGTTCCATCTGCAAAAGCTCCAGTTTTAATTATGGAACTTCAAGCAATGTCGACAAAATTTGGAGTCATGGCTTCTGTATATTCTACTATTGCAAAAGATAAAGCTGGCACAGTAAATAACAATAAGAAGAACGTATATTATTCAGTAAAGGAGTCTATAGACAAACTTGTAGATGCACTTAAGTATGTGGTTAGGTATAACTAATGATTCAAAAAAGAATTATGCTGGTGTTTATTTTTATTGGTTCAGCAATAGGATTGTTTGTTTTAAATTCTAATCAACCAGAGTGCATTAACCTATACGTAGACTACGGAAATAATTCTACAGTAGAAAAGAAATGCGTCGGTGCCAGTGGTAAAGTTAATTCTTTAGATCTATTAAAGACAAATGGGTATAATATAGAGGGAACAGTAAAGTATGGAAATGCTGTTGTCTGCAGAGTAAATAATTTTCCCAACAACAGTGTTGAAAAATGCCAAGACATGCCACCAGAAAATGCATATTGGGCCGTGTTAGTAAAAAAGAATCAGGCCTTGCCATTTCCAAGAAATGAATGGGGCTGGGCACAAAAGGGAATTAATGAAACTTTTGTCGAACCAGGAGACCACCTTGGCCTAGTATTTTCTACTAAAGGAGAAGTAAGATGGCCGTAGAATTATTAGAAGAAAAGGTTAAGAATAAATCTTTTCCAGTATTAATTATTGCTCAGCTTTTTATAACAGTTTTTGCTTTATCTGTAGTTAATGAAATTGCAGTAGATGTTTGGCGTTCTTTAAGGGGTCATTGATGGTAACACTAAGTAAAATTTATACTAAAACTGGCGATGATGGGCAAACCTCTAACGCTAATAACGAAAGGGTGTCTAAGACTAGCCCTATAATGGAAGCGATAGGTGCTGTAGATGAGGCCAACTCTGCTATTGGAATGGCAACCGATGAGTATAATGATATTATTGAAAGAGTTCAGAGCGACTTGTTTGATCTTGGTGCAGAGCTTGCAGGTGCCCCAACAATAACAATATCTGAAAACAGAGTGACATATTTAGAAAATGTAATTGATGACTACAATGAATATCTAGAGCCTCTTAGATCTTTTGTTTTACCAACAGGCCCACTGCACAATGCAAGGACCGTTGTAAGAAGGGCAGAGCGTGAGGTTTGGAAGATCGAAAACGTAAACCCAAACATTGCTAAGTATTTAAATCGTCTATCAGACTTATTGTTTGTTATGGCTAGATATCATAATAAAGGAAAAGAAAAGTTGTGGGTACCAAATAATGGCTAGAGATATTGTAAAGAACCTTAAGTTTAAAAAACATACTGGAAAGTTCTTTGACCCAGAAAAATTTGCAGATCTACTTGACAAGTCTTATAGGGATACCAAACGTGCAGATGGATCAATGACTAAGAAAACATTTAGTCCAAGTTCTTTAGGTTATGGTCACGGAAAGTGTCCTAGATACTGGTATATGGCATTTTCTGGAGCAGTATTTATTGACGATAATGATGCTGTAGCAATTGCTAACATGGCGCAAGGAACACAGGCTCACGAAAGACTTCAAAAACTTATATCGACTATGCCTGAATGGCGGGCGGAAGAAGAAGAGATAGTTAATGAGTATCCACCGATTAGAGGATTTATAGACCTAATTATGGAATATGATGGCGAAACGGTAATTGGAGAAATTAAGACGGCAAAGCAAGAGGTATGGGATACTCGTCAATCAGAGATGAAGTCATCAGCAAACCATATGCTTCAGCTACTTACCTATATGAAGCTAAAAAATGCTAAAGAGGGATTCTTTTTGTATGAGAATAAAAATACACAAGAAATATTAATCATACCAATTTCAATGAATGAGAAGAATAAGAAGATCATTGAAGATGCATTCCTCTGGATGCAAGAAGTATACGACAACTTTAAAGACGGCGATATCCCCATGAGACCTGCTGGGGCAACTAAGTCTAAAATGCCTTGTACATATTGTCCTATCAAAAAGGAATGCTACAGTAAAGATACCCCGATTGGTACAGTTCAGATTGAGCTGTTTGAGGTTCCAGTTATATGATATGCATAAACCTAGAATGTAAAAAAGAGTTCAACGCAAAAACTCATAACCAAAAGTATTGTTCTGACGAGTGCTGTAGAATTGCAACAAATAAAAGGATCATGGAAAAATACTATGAAAAGAAGGCAATTAAAAATGGTGCAGTTAGACATTGCAAAAAATGTAAGTCTGATTTAAGTAGGTATAATGCAGAAAATATTTGCTCTTCTTGTCAAAAAATTAACTACAAGAAGACAAAAGATTTAGTTGCAGAGATTATAAATGAAATTAGCTAGCCTAGTAAAGACAAAAGCAAATAGGGTTTTGGGCATAGATGCCTCTACAAACTCTATAGCTTTTTGTTTAATGGAGGACGATGTTCCTTTAAAATGGGGCAAGATTAATCTAGTTGGTGAAGATATATATGAAAAAATTTACGATGCAAAAAACAAAATGGCAATGATGTTAGATGAATTGAAGAGTGATTATATTGCTGTAGAGGGTGCGATACTTGTCAGATCACCCGATGCTGTGATAAAATTGTCTTATGTCTATGGAGTTGTTATTGCTGAGCTTATGTCTACTGGTGCTAAGGTTATTACTATTAGCCCATCCTCGTGGCAGGCGTACATTGGCAACAAGAATCCGACAAAAGATGAGAAGTCTGCAATAAGATTATTGAACCCAGGCTACGCAGAATCCTGGTATAAAAATCAATTAAGGAATATGAGGAAGCAGAGAACTGCTGACTACTTTAACAAGAAATATGGTTTAGAAATTGTGGATTTTGATGTTGCAGATAGCTTTGGTATTGCACATTATAGTAACCAGGTGCTTACTAAGCGATGAAACTTTATCAGAGTAAAGATTGGCTGTATAGAAGGTATGTAGTACAAAAGAAAACAGTTACAGAAATAGGTAAAGAGTGCGGGGTCTCTGCTATGACTATACAGAGATATTTACAACAGTTTGGACTACTAAGAAAAAAATGAGCGACTACCCAAATAAATCGGGCGGGTACCAGGCATGGATAACCGACCTTCAATTAATTGCAACAGATGCACCATCAGGACAAAAAATTATTGTTGAGTGTTTAGAGATGGCAGAGATGCTAATTAAAAAGAATGTGTCGTATGGAAACTCGGCGCTAGATCCAATTCGTATATTTTCAAAGGCGGATTCAAAGGAGCAAATTAGAGTCCGTATTGATGACAAGCTAAATAGAATTCAGAATGATCAGGCCTTTCCTGGAGATAATGATATTGATGATCTAATTGGATACCTTATCCTTCTTAAAATTGCCAACAAGTCCTAGTCAACTAAAACGTGGTATAATTTATATATGAGCGAATTAGAGCCAGCAGTACATTTTGACCGCATGAATAAGGTCGTAGAAGAGCTTTTGAAGGGCAATTCAGCAACCCAGATAGCAACTATCACTGGGTACTCAAGGAAAGAAGTTCTAGAGTACCTAGACGAGTGGAAGTCTGTTGTGCATAACGATAGCAATATTCGTGACCGTGCAAGAGAGGCGATATCTGGAGCGGACCAACACTACGCAATGCTCATCAAAGAGGCCTGGAAAACCGTAGAGGACGCAGATACCCAAGGCCAACTAAATGTTAAGGCGGGAGCCTTAAAGCTTATAGCAGATATTGAAACAAAAAGAATAGCAATGCTTCAATCAGTGGGAGTATTAGAGAATACAGAGATTGCATCACAACTTGCAGAGACTGAAAGAAAGCAAGAGATACTTGTGGGTATACTTAAAGAAGTTACCGCAGGGTGTCCTAAATGCAAGATGGATGTTGCAAAGAGATTGTCTCAGATAACTGGAATAGTAGAGCCTGTGTATATAGATGCAGAGGTTACAAGTAATGTTTAATAAAGATGGATTTGAAAAAATAGGCGAAGATATATATGTGTATCATAATTTTGTTACAGAAGAAGAATGCAATTCTATTGTAGATATTGCCAAGTCCCTTACAGAAGAAGAATGGGTTGGAAGATTCAATACTACTGGAGAAGGTCACAAGACATCTAATAGATCCATAGACCAGCTAGTTCCAATAAAAAAGAGGCTGTCTGACAAACTAGAAGAAGGAATATATCTAGCAGAAAACATTAGCATTGTGCGGATGAGAAAAGGTGCAACCTGGGGATTACATTCAGATAATCATGACTTCTTAGACTTAATAGCAGCAAGCAAACTTTACACTGAGGGACAAGAGTACACATTAGAAAAAAATAATATATGGGGTCTCGTAATGTACTTTAATGATTTCGATGGAGGAAGATTGTTTTATCCAAATCAAGGCATAGAATATCAACCTAAAAGAGGTGATTTAGTAATACATAGCTCAGAAGAACATTGTCTTCATGGAGTAGATGAATTAAAGAGTGATGTTAGATATTCACATTCAAATAATTTATTTAACTATATAAAAGTACCGAAAGGGATTTAATGTCATTTGACTTTTCTGATTTAATTGATATCCTTGACGGCGAAGAGTTTGAAGAAAAGCCTGTAGACTTACGTACATTTGTCAATGATCCAAACTACTTAGGTCTTCCAGAACTCTCAGAATATCAATATACTTTAATTGAAAAAAGTTCACAGATATATAAAGAGTCTACATTAAAAAAATTGTTCGGAGAAGAAGAAGGCCATACCAGGTTTAAGCAAACGGCTAACGAAGTAGTAGCCCAACTCGGCAAAGGTTCTGGAAAAGATTACTGTTCAACAATTGCTGTAGCCTATATAGTATATTTACTATTATGCCTAAAGGATCCCGCTACATATTACGGTAAACCTCCAGGGGACTCTATCGATATTATTAATATTGCTATAAACTCTCAGCAGGCAAGCAATGTATTTTTTAAAGGCTTTAGAAGCCGCATAGATAAGTCCCCATGGTTTGTCGGTAAGTACTATGCCAAAGCCTCAGAAATACAGTTTAATAAAGCAATCACCGTCCACTCTGGTCACTCAGAGCGTGAAGCTTGGGAAGGCTACAACGTAATTGTTGTTATCCTTGATGAAATCTCTGGCTTTGCAATTGAAAATACAACAGGACACGATCAGGCAAAAACGGGTAGTGCGGTGTATGATATGTACAGGGCATCAGTAGACTCTCGTTTCCCAGACTTTGGAAAAGTAATTCTTCTTTCATTCCCAAGATTTAAGAATGATTATATACAGCAAAGATACGATGCCGTAATTGGAGAAAAAGAAACGATAATCAGAGAGCATAAATTTAAGATGTATGAGGAGTTGCCAGACGGAACTGAAGGTAATGAGTTTGAGATTCAATGGGAAGAAGACCATATAATATCTTACAAGATACCTAAAGTTTATGCACTTAAGCGCCCGACTTGGGAAGTTAATCCAGTTAGAAAAATTGATGACTTTAAAACAGCATTCTATACAAACCCAACAGACGCTCTTTCAAGATTTGCTTGCATGCCTCCAGATGCGGTTGACGCATTTTTTAAGTCAAGAGAAAAAGTAGAAAAAGCATTTAATATAGGTGCAATTGCTGTAGACAATTTTGGAAGACTTGAAGAGTGGTTCCTGCCAGACCCAGATAAAAAATATTATATACACGTAGACTTAGCGCAAAAGCATGACCACTGTGCAGTAACCATGGCACATGTTAATAAATGGGTTAACGTTAAAATAACAGATGCCTACTCTCAGCCAGCACCTATTGTGGAGGTTGACGCAGTCAGGTATTGGACACCAAAGCCAGACAAATCTGTTGATTTTACTGAAGTAAAAGATTATATCCTTTCTCTTAAAACAAGAGGATTTAATATAGCAGTATGTACCTTTGACAGATGGAACTCTCATGATATGATGCAACAACTAAAACAATATGGCATCAATACAGAGATTCTATCTGTCGCTAAAAAACATTATGACGACATGGCAATGGTCGTTGCGGAAGAAAGATTAATAGGTCCACACATACCATTGCTTATAGATGAATTATGTCAGCTTAGAATTATGAGAGATAAGGTTGATCACCCTAGAAAAGGTTCAAAAGACTTAGCCGATGCTACTTGTGGTGCAATATTTAATTCAATTAGCAGAACTAGGTTTGATAATAATCAAGAAATAAATGTACATACTTATGAATCAATGAATTACGACAATGATTTTGGGGCTAAAGATGACCCAGATACAACATCTTATAATATGATCAGAGCACCCAGAATGCCTGAAGACTTAAAAGAAGCAATGGATAGGATGCAAATAATATGAGCGAATATCAAGAAAGGGCTAAAGAGTGTAAGTGTTGCAGTAAACACGTCCCTTTGCCTACGGTTATGAGGGAATACAATAATACTGTTGTCTGCCCAACTACATTTGCAAATATACTTGAATATAAAAGAATATGGGACTCTTACGGATCAAGACCAATGGGATCTATAAGAAAACATTTTTCAGAATATGTTCAGCAAATAGTAGAAAATTCTATTGACAAATCTGTATAAAAAATATATACTGATAATGTCAGCGCCAGTAGCTTAGTCGGTTAAAGCCCCGAACTCATAATTCGGTAATCGTAGGTTCGAGTCCTACCTGTCGCACTAGACCTCTGTAGCTCAGAGGAAGAGCAACAGACTTCTAATCTGTTGGTCGCTGGTTCGATTCCAGCCAGGGGTACAAAATGTACAACCGCTTATACAAGGAGAAAAAATGAAAACTATAGGGGATAAGCTCGGTAATTTTGCCGTTACTGGAGTCAAGCCTGGAGCATTGTCGTATGACGATTCTTCATTTGAAGTAATTAATCAAGATTCTTTTCCAGGCAAATGGAAAATTATTGTATTTTATCCAAAGGATTTTACATTTGTGTGTCCAACAGAAATTGTTGCGTATGACGCATTAGTAAATGACTTTAATGATCGTGATGCAGTTTTAATGACTGGATCAGTTGATAACGAATTCTGTAAGGTCGCATGGCGAAATGCACATGACGATTTAAAAAAGACAAACTCCTGGTCATTTGCTGATACAGCACACCAGCTAGCAAGCGATTTAGGAGTCCACCATCCTTCTGGAGTTACATATCGTGCAACATTTATTATTGATCCAGATAATATTATTCAGCACATCACTGTCAATAATCTAGATGTTGGAAGAAACCCAGATGAAACTTTACGTGTACTAGATGCACTTCAAACAGGAGAGCTCTGTGCATGCAACAGATCCCTTGGTGGAGAAACTCTATAATGTCATGGGTTGAACAGCTGAAGGATTCCTTGCCAGAATATGCTAAGGACATCAAGTTAAATCTTGATGCTGTTATTAATAGATCAACTATTGATTCAGAGCATGCCACTTACCTTGCAATCGCAGCAGCATTTTCAACAGGCAACGCTAAGCTTCTAACTTTTATTGTTGCTAGCGCAACAGATGAAGTTGAAAAAAATGCTGCTTTGACTGCGGGAGCAATAATGGCGCAGAACAATGTGTGGTATCCATTTATTGAAATGGCAGATGATCAAAACCTTAAGGGTTTGCCAGCTCAGCTAAGAATGAATGCAATTGCATCTCACGGAGGCACAACCAAGGCCAAGTTTGAAGCCTACTCTTTGGCGGCATCTATTATCGGCAAATGTCATTTTTGTGTTAAGGCACATTACGAGACACTAAAAGAAGAAGGTTATTCTGTAGAGCAATTGCGTGATATCGGAAGAATTGCAGCAACAGTAAATGCTTTAGCAAAAATACTTTCTGCTTAAAGATAGTCCTGGGTAAGACTAAAACTGCCCACTATAAAAAAATAAGAAATGGTATAATGAATATATGGAATCATTTAGTTATCCAGAAAATATGACAGAGGTTGTGCATAGGCCTGACATAGTTGAATACAAAAATGTATTAACTAAACAGGACTGTAGCAACATAATAAAATACTGGAATAGCCTAGATGACTGGTCGCTTTCATGCTTTTACAACTCTTATGTAATTTCAGGCAAAAAACCAAACACTCCAGAAGCTGGGCCATTGCTTAGACAAATTCAATTAAAGTCTCAAGATCTTGCAGAAAAAGTATTTAAGTCAAAGCTAAGACAAATTAGCTTGAGTGCACACAGGTGGGATCCAGGTGCTTTTGCAGGAGATCATGCAGATAACGCAGAGCTTGATGGAACTCCTAACGCATGGCAAGAAAATAAGTTTGTAACAATGATTTATCTTAATGATGATTTTGAAGGTGGACTACTTACATTTAGAGACCACGGGCTGGCATTTAAACCAGAGACTGGGTCTTTTATTGTTTTTGATGTTGGCATAAAAAATGTACATGCTGTCACAGAGGTCCTGTCTGGGCAAAGATATACCATGCTTGGCTCGTATGATTATGAGAATTCGTCATACGATAAAGATTTTCAAGAAATTAAAAATTCAATAAAAACAAATCAAGATAAACAAAAAGAAGAATGGTTTGAAGGCAAAGTCATGCCCTCAACAACTGCTACGGCATACCAACCAATCAACTAAAGAAATCGGGAACCCAATGATACTCGTTAACACAACAGAGTTTACGTCTATTGAAGAAATTAAGTCTAATCCAGAAAAGTACAAAGATCTTTTTCTAAAAGACAAGATCATTGTATTTAGAAATGCTAATTTAAATAAAGAGCAACAGACAGACCTAATGGAATTTTTTGGAGATACCCTAGGTTGGTATCCAAATTCTTCAAACCGTAGCCCATCTGATTATGTAGAGGACCACCACAAACATATGGTAAACGGAAGGTACGCTACAAAAGACCAGCTTATGTTAGGCTGGCACACAGAGCACGTAGAGAATGAGAACGATTCTTTCCACGGCGCCACCTGGAGAATGGAAAAGTTTAACTGCCCAGAAGATTCAGGACATACATATTTTATGGATATGACAGATATGTATGCTAATTTAAACAAAGATGATCAAGAATTTTTAGATAAATGCATAACCTATTTAACAGTTGTTGAGGCAACCTACGATAAAGAAGATAAGCAGACTCTTAAAGAGATTAAGCAGTCCTTTAAGACAGTAGATACGCACCCAATAACAGGAGAAAAAACATTAAGAGTTCATCTTGCGTCACCAACTCCAGAGTTTATATCCTTAGAAACATTTGATGGGCGAAATCCAAGTGCTGAAGAAAGAAATAATTTTAATCGTTTAATTAAATGGGTTTGCAATGAGGTATGGACAAACGAAGAAATTAGAATGGTTCACAAATGGCAAGAAGGAGACCTTGCAGTTCCAGATTTATATAAGCTAGCTCATGCAGTAAGCGGAGGATTTGTAGAAAATCAAAGAACTCTTCAAGGGCAATTTGGCAAAGCAACACCTTGGGGCCTCCCAATAATGTCTAAAAGCGGTTGGTAGTAGACTTCGTGGCTAAGAAAATGGTATACTAAGATTATGAAACAATTAATTAACTCACTACAGGAATTACAGTCAAACTCATTTATATATTCAAACCTTGTAAAGGGTTTTTATTTAAATACAGAGTCTGTTTTAATGAGACAGTCACAGATCGTATACAAAGAGATATACTTAGAGTCAGATAGACTGCTCATGGAAACCTCCCTATGGCTACGTAGATTAGGTGGAGAAGCCTTATATACTATTGAAGATATATCTGCATCACAAACCCTAGGCAATGTTAAGCCAGACACCTATTGTGGTGTTGAAATGGCAACGCATCTTGTGCCAATTAATAAAACAATGATTGAAGAGATTCGAGTTGTTACAGATCAAGCAATAGCAAGCAAAGAGTGGGCACTTGTTCCACATTTATCAGAATTGTTAAAGAAGCATCAAGAGTGGAATTGGATGCTAGAGTCAAGCTTAAAGCTCCCACCGAATCCGTGGAAGTCACTTAAGGATTAAATATGCAATTAGACACAACCACTAGCCCTTTATGTTTTGACGATATACTTCTTGTACCAAAAAGATCTGGTGTTGTCAGTAGGTCTGATATACAGTTTACATCTACAATAGGTAATCCCAATAACCCAGCAGCCTGGGTACACCTTGACAATGCATTTGTTTTAGCTCCAATGGAGTTTATTAGTAGCACCAAGATGATTAAAAAGGTTTTAGATAATGGTGGGCTTGCTTTTGTACAAAGATTTCAAACAAAAGAAGATAGAATTGCACAGTATAAACAAATTGTTTCAGAGTGTAAATGGACCGATAGATTAGGATTTTCTGTAAATAACTCAGAGGCAGAAGATAAAGATCTTATTGAACAGGTCCTCGCTACTGGGTGTAAGATTATATTAATAGACACTGCATACGGACACACAGACATGGCAGTAAATGCAGTAAAAAGATTAAGAGCCCTTCTTCCAAACTACATACATATAATGAGCGGCAACGTTTCTTCATACGATGCTTACAAAGACTTGATGGATGCAGGAGCTGACTCTGTAAGAGTTGGTATAGGAGGAGGCGCAGCATGTACGACAAGAATTGTAACTGGGTTTGGCACCCCAGTTCTTGGATCGATTATGGACATTTATCAAAACGTAAAGACAGACGAAGTAAATGGAATAGTTTCTGATGGTGGAATTAAAAATAACGGAGACATTGTAAAGGCTCTTGCGGGTGGAGCAAGTGCAGTAATGATGGGAACCGCTTTTGCAGGTCATGAAGAGTGTGACGGAATGACAAATGGAAAATTTTTATTTAGAGGACTTGCATCAGAAGGAATACAGTTGGATAAAGATACAGGGGAAAGGCCACCACTAAATGCTTTGCATATAGAAGGAGTCTCAGCTTATCTAGAAAATAAAGGCCCTGTGGAGTTGACTATTGCACAAATAATTAATAATGTTAAAAGCGGAATGTCCTATTGTGGGTCACCTACGCTAAAATCTTTCAGAGAGGACTGTAGATTTATTAAAGTATCTCCACAGTCGCTGAGAGAATCTGGAAGCAGAATATAAAGGAGAATAAAATGGCAGCAAAAGGAAGCTTAGAAGCAATCATTGAGGTTGCAAAAAAAGAAATTGGAACTATTGAAGGTCCAAAAGATAATGAAACAAAGTACGGAGCATGGATGAAGGTAAACTTTCAACCATGGTGTCAATCTTTTGTTTCTTGGTGTGCTCACACAGCGGGAGTTGCAAAATTCCCTAAGTCTGCATCAACAGTAGCAGCATCAGATCAGTTTAAAAAAGAAGGACGTTGGTCAGATGCACGTAATGACGACCCTCAGCCAGGAGACTGGATCTATTTTGATTTCCCAGACGATGGCGTAAATCGTATTTCTCATGTTGGTCTCTGCATTAAAAATAATGGAGATGGAACAATTCAAGTTATTGAAGGAAATACTTCAGGAACTGCAAAGGGAGATCAGCGCAACGGCGGAATGTGCGTAGAAAAAACCCGTGGTTATGTAAAGAACAACAAGAAGAAGCTTATCAATGCAGTAGTTGGCTGGGGAAGACCAGTATATGCTGGAGAAGAAAATGTACCACTTCTTAACAAGTTGGCAGCAACAGCACCAGCCGATGCTCCCATCAAGAAGGCTGCTCCTGCAAAGAAAGCGCCAGCTAAAAAGGCTAAGTAGTGTACGAGTACTACGTAAAAAAAGTAGAAGGTGTAGTCGATGGGGACACGATTGATGTCCTCATCGATCTAGGCTTTGATATACTGTTTGCATCAAGAGTTAGACTTGCTGGGATAGATACTCCAGAATCAAGAACAAAAGACTTGGCTGAAAAAAAGCTAGGACTTGAATCTAAAGAGTACTTAAAGTCTAAATTAAAAGATGCAAAGTCTGTTAAAATAAAGACGGAAAAAATGAACTCTTCAGAAAAGTATGGAAGAATACTTGGCTGGCTATTTATAGATGATCAGTCAATTTCTATTAACGAGCAAATGATTTCAGACGGATATGCCTGGTCCTACCTCGGTGATACCAAAGTAAAGGATTTTGAAGCACTTGCAAAGGCAAGATCAAAGTCTAAAAAATAACTTGCAATCTTAGTTGCCTAAATGATATAATAGATTAGTACCTGCCAAATGGGGGTACTAATTTAACTCGCTTAAAAGGAGCATAAAATGGTAACACAATTCGCAATGGATCTTTTCAAGGATCCATTTTTTATTGGTTTCAACCGAGAGTTGGAACGATTTAACAGTCTAAGTAAGGTAAACAATACAGCTTTTCCGCCGTATGATTTACTAAAGTTAGATGAGGATAACTATCAACTGTCTTTGGCAGTTGCGGGATTCACAAGAGATGATCTTACTGTATCTATTGAGGACGGAAGTCTTTGGATTACAGGTGAAATCAAAGAGGTAATTGACGCAGAGGTTGTTCATAAAGGAATAGCTGCACGTAAGTTTACAAGAATCTTTGAGCTTAGTGAATACATGGAAGTATCCAATGTCGAGCTGAAGGATGGAATGCTACACATTAATGTAGTAAGAAACATCCCAAAGGAAAAGCAACCAAAAGTCCTAAAAATTAAATAACATTCTGTACGTCGGTGGACATCGGGATATGTAGGAAGCGTACAGTCTGCACCTGAGCATGTGTTTAAAAGGCTCACTAACTAAGGAGTATTATGATTATTCAGATTATTGGGCTACCAGGCTCAGGCAAAACAGAGCTTGCAAAAGCACTCAAAGAGCGCATCAATGCGATACATCTTAATGCTGATGAGGTTAGATCAACAGTAAATTCAGATCTTGGATTTACTCCAGATGACAGACTTGAGCAGGCCCGCAGAATGGGAGCAATGGCAAGGTTAATTGCTGACCAAGGCGTTGCGCCAGTTATAGTGGACTTTGTTTGCCCTACAGAAGGAACAAGACAAGCATTTGGCAAGCCAGATATCTTTATCTTTATGGATACAATTGAAGAGGGAAGATTTGAAGATACTAATAAAATGTTTCAAAAGCCAACTAAGATTGACTGGATGTTTGTAAATCACAGGCTAGATCCAAATGAAAAGGCTTCTGTGATAATTGAAGAATTTAAGCTACACGATTGGTCTGCTCCTACCACCTTGATGCTTGGTCGCTATCAACCATGGCACGAAGGCCACCACGCCCTTTACAAAGAGGCTGGGAAAAGAACAGAGCAAGTCCTTCTTGGAGTTCGTAATACATATAATACAAGCGAAAAAGATCCACTTAAGTTTGATCAGGTAAAGGAATATATTGCCAAGGATGGATTTATGGATGGTGCACTAGTATTAAGACTACCTAACATTACTAATATTGTATACGGAAGAGATGTAGGGTACAAGATTGAACAAGTAGATTTGGGGGCAGACATTCATGCTATATCGGCTACGCAAAAACGTAAAGAAATGGGTATCTAAAATTTGGAATGCAATTAGTAAAGGGCCTAAAAATATGGAGTGGCCAGCATGAATGTATCAAAACAAAGATCAGCATTAAAGGCTATTACATGGCGTATAATTGGAACAGCAGATACCTTTGTTATATCTTGGGCTATAACTAAAGAACCAGTTACAGCTGGAGCAATTGCAAGCTTTGAAGTATTTACAAAAACTATCCTTTATTATTTTCATGAACGTGGGTGGAATAAAGTTAAGTGGGGTAGAAGGTAATGCCAGTATACGAATACAAGTGTTCATATGATGATGCACATGCCACAATGTCAGTACATAGATCAATTAAAGATGATGACCCAGGATATACATGCGTTGAATGTGAGTCATCAATGACAAGATTTTTTACTCCGTTTGGAATACAGTTTAAAGGTAACGGATTTTACAAAACAGATAATCCTAAGTAGTTTAAACTAACATTCTGCTATAATTACTAAGTAAGCAAAAATATTGCATTACTTAGGAGATACCTAGTTGACTAGAAAGTTACAGTATTTTTTAACCAGCCTTTTTATAATCGGCTGGCTTTTCCTTTTTAGTCCTAACTTTGCTAATGCTAATGAGCCTCCTGCTCCTGCAGAACAAGTTGTGGTAAGCCCTGCACAACAGGCAGTAAACACAGCCATTGCAACCGCAACCACAGAAGTTGCACAAGCCGCAGCTGCATCGGATACAGCAACAGTGACTATAGCCACTGCGGTTGAATCAGTAACAGCGTCTAACACTGCTGTAGCAGCAGCAAATACAGCGGTAGCAGCAGCGACGGCTGCGGTAGCAGAAGTATCAAATGTATCCTCAGCCGTAGAAACAGCAACAGCAGTTGTTCAAACAATTACTTCAACGGTAGCATCCGTTACAGAAGCCGTAGCAGCAATCCCAGTAAGCGCTACAACTCAAACACCAGAGGTTGTAGCGGCACAAGCAGTAGTAACGCAAGCCGTTACTACTGTAGATTCTGCAATAGCCACTGTGATAGCAACAGCAACTCCATTAATGACAGAGGCCCCAACCACCGTTGCACAAGTAGCCACAGCAATTGCAACAGAAGTTGCCCAATCAGAGACAGCCACAGTTTTAGTTCAATCAGCACAGACAGCAGTAGATACGGCTACTGTAACAGTAGCTGCAGCAAATACTGCGGTGGCAGCAGTAACACCTGCACGGACAGAGGCTCAAACACAATTAACTCAAGCAAATGTAGCAATTAATAACGCTCAAGATGCAGTCAATGCTCTAGCGGCAACCATTGGCACTACCACAAACGTTTTATCTAATGTAGATGACGCTGGTGTTCGAATGAACCTTCCATTTAATTTACAGATGGGCGGAGTCACATACAATAATGTTTACGTTGGGTCTAATGCCACAATTACCTTTGGTGTAAATGAAGGTGGAAACTATTATTCTACTCCGAATGCGCCTTCTATTTCTATAGCAGGATATGACTGGACTACCTGGAGTAATGGATCTGGAATTACATACTCAACAACTACAAACACCCTTAGCGTTGCTTGGGATCTTAGAGTTTATCCTTTGCAAACAGCAGAAACACAAATGACTCAAGTTAGATTTAATGCGGATGTTAACCCTTCAGATGGCGCATGGCAAGCAGATGTAAGCGTGACTGGACCAATACCAAATGGTGCTAGGTTTAATGTAAGGGAGACTACAAATGGTCCCGTAACAAATATTAGTAATACAAGCACTACTACGGGATTTACTGGAACAATTAGTCAAGGCGCTGCATTTACTCCCACCCCTGATCCAGACAATGCAACAGTCTTGGCAGCAATTGATACAGCAAATGCACAAATTGCTACATTAAACTCAGCAGTTACTGCTATTGTTGCAACAAATACAGCAAATACAAATACAGTTATTGCACCAATTGCAACTGTTTCTGAAAATACAATTACATCATTAAATAATGCAAGCACAGACTTAACTAATAAAGTAGCGGCAATTGCAACAGTTTCTGTAGCAGTAGAAAAAGTAACTACAGCACCTACAATAGTGGCAGCAGCTCAAACAGTAATTGATGCAGTTCCTGCACCAGCGCCCTTGCCAGCCCCTGCTCCACCTGCACCAGTTGAACCACCCGTAGTCGTACCACCTGTAGATACAACACCCGTAGTCGTACCACCTGTAGATACAACACCAGTAGTCGTGCCACCTGTAGATACAACACCAGTAACTACCACACCAATTGATACAGAGCCTGTGGAAACAGAACCAATTGACACAGAGCCTGTGGAAACAGAACCAATTGACACAGAGCCTGTGGAAACAGAACCAATTGATACAGAGCCTGTGGAAACAGAACCAATTGACACAGAGCCTGTGGAAACAGAACCAATTGATACAGAGCCTGTGGAAACAGAACCAACTGATACAGAGCCTGTGGAAACAGAACCAATTGATACAGAGCCTGTGGAAACAGAACCAACTGATACAGAGCCTGTGACGGGATCAGAAGAAGCAGTAGAAGAATCTGTTGATGACGCATTGTCTGATGGCAAAATAGATGCAGAGGAAGCAGAAGATATTTTAAATGAGTTAGCAAGTGATGGTGAAGTAACTGCAGAAGAAGTTCAAAATCTTGCAGATGCTTTATCCGAAGATGGAAAATTAACCAATGCAGAAAAACAATTAGTAGCAGAGGCTCTTGTAGAGTCTATTGCTCCTGGAGAATCTTTAACCAAAGAACAAATACAAGAGGCTGGAATTGAGTATAAAGATTTGCCTGCAGATACCCCTGTTGAAGTTCGTCAAGATGAAAATGGTAACGAAGTTGTTATTACTGCAGAGGTAGCAGCATCTTTAGTATTGCTTGAAAATCCTGCAGAGTTATTATCAACAGCATTTTCAGACCCTGGAGCTGCTCTTCAGGCACTAAGCAATATAGGCGCAGATATGTCAGATGAAGAAAGAGAAGAAGCAACAGATATGGTTGTAGCAACAGTTGTAGCAGCAGGTGCCGCAATTAATGCAGCAGCAGTTGCCACAGGAGGAGCCACAGGAGGTGGCACAGGAGGCGGAGGAAGTTCTGGGGGAGGCTCATCAGGAGCTAATTCACCAGGTTCACGAGGAGGAAGAAAATGGTAAGAATAATAAAGAATATCCTAAAAGATATGGTAGACCAAGCATGGACCCTTCTTGGTATGTTTATTGCTTGGGTAGTTCTGGACGGAAGTGCAAAGACAATTGTAGGTTATGGAATCATGGCAACAACTGCTCTTTGGATAATTACAAGTCCGATCAGAAATAGAAACGAGGAATAAAATGGCAAAAGCGCATATTGAAGAGCCAACACAGGTAGGATCAGGAGCAATTGCAAGCATAAATAATATTTTTATGAGAATAATTGCAGTATTTGCAGCATCAGGATTATCTGTAATTGGAGCAGGTGCAGTAGTAGGAATTGAAACCTACAAAGCAGTTATATTAGCAGGTACTCTTGGCGTCGCCACCGTAGTTGAAAGGCTTGCACGAGGCTTTCTGGATGATGGTAAATTAACTGTAGCCGAAATAAATGCAGCATTTTCAGCAGTAGATAAAAAAGCTGCTAAATAATGCTATAATTATACTATGAATAAATATCGCATTAAATTAGATATAGAGGTAGAAGTAGAAGCCTTTAATACTGAAGATGCAAGCGAATATATTCATGATATATTTAATGTAGATGACGAAATTAAAAAAATTAATGTCGTAAAAATATCACCCATCAATCATTGACAGGACCACTGTACAAAGTGTATACTTATATAGTACAGTGGTTTTGTGCATATTGGTCCATAGCTCAGTTGGTAGAGCGCCAAACTGTTAATTTGGATGTCCCAGGATCGAGACCTGGTGGACCAGCATATGCCCGAATGGTGGAATCGGTATACACGACAGACTTAAAATTTGTTGCTTCACAGCATGTCGGTTCAAGTCCGACTTCGGGTACTAGAAAAGGTAAAGAAATTTGTTACATCTAACGGAGAAAGGTGTTGAGATTTTTATTAAAAGATCTCAAACAAAATCACAAGAATCATTTTGGAACAATTATGACCTTGTGATATGGCAAAAAGATAACGGCGGCTATACATCCACTAACGGAATGTACAGACAAAATGCTTGGGGTAAGTCAGAAAAATTTTCTGTCAACCGTGAAGGAACTTGGAAGCTGCCAAAAAAATATGTCAAGTATTTTAAATAATTTAGGTATAGAAAAAGAAGATCCAAAGTGGTGGGACCTAGCTTTATGTAAAGGTATGGACACTAATTTATTTTTTGATAAATATGAATCCGATATCAACATTGCAAAAAGTATTGATGAAGCTTGTCTATCTTGTCCAGTTATCAAAATATGTCATGATAGCGGAGTAGAAAATTCAGACTATGGAGTCTGGGGAGGCATATTCTTGAATTCAGGATCTACTGACAAATCAAGAAATGCACACAAGACAAAGGACGTCTGGAAAAGAATAAAGGAAAAGCATGTTTATTGATAAGAACAAGGATCATTTTAAGTACGGAGTAAATGAATGGACTGGTGAGCCAAACAAGCCAGTATTCTATACTAAAGAGATGGCTAAAAAGGTTAGAGAGTTAAAGTCTCCTGCACCCAATCTTGAAATGGATATAGTTAAGTACCCAGAGTTCTTGGCTATTAGATTATATGAAAATAATTTTGCACAATACGACGGCTCAATGAGAGTCAGAGTAATAGAGTATATAGAAATGGTAAAGAACATTCTACAGTCATACGGAGTAAGAGTTGAACTTGAAGGAAAGCCAGGGGGTAAGAACAATGGATAAGGTTTTATGCTACTCATGCAATAAGAGCAAGAATGAACTTACAGCAAAGAAATCTACACTGCTAGCTATAAATTTATTGTTATGCAAAACATGTACAGAGAATAAATTTGAGCCTAGATGGATAGTGATATTAGCTGGAAGACAATATGGCGCAGATCATGTAAAAGAATTTATTGCAAAAAAGAAGTATATTGGAGTAGATATAACAGCTTCTGAGTTATTAATTTAACATAGATAATGCGGTATAATATTCATATAATGAATATTTCTCTAACTCAGATATTAATAACTCTGTTTGCTGCATCTATAAGCGGCCTGCTTACCGCACAGATAAATTCTAGGCGATCAAAAAAGGAGAGGGCTGCTCAGGCTGCAGATAAGGCTCACGACCAGCTTTTGCTAGAAATTAAAGACCTTCAGATTAAATTATATAAATTAGAGAAGGATTTGTCTGAATGGAAAGATAAGTATTTTGAGGCTATTCAAGAATTAATTAAGGTAAAATCTGAGCTAGAGGGAACTATGCTTAGATTAACCCATATTGAGATGCACGAAGACGGCCTCGATGACCTCTAGCATTTCGAATTTATAAATAGTATACTGTTAGTATGACCTGTATAGTAGCCATTGCCCAAAACGGTGTCGTTTATATGGGCTCCGATCATGCCGCATCAGATGAGAAAACTGGGTGGATCCTGTCAAGAAAAGAACCAAAAGTTTTTAAAAATGGTCAATACGGAATTGCATTTACAGACTCATTTCGTATGGGGCAGATCCTTCAATACATGTGGACTCCTCCAAAATACACACCAACTAAAACAAACTCTGGCTTAGATAAGTTTATGAGAACTAAGTTTATTGATTCTGTTAAGGCTGCGTTCAAAGATCACGGATACGGAAGCGTTGGATCTTCATCAGAAGAAGACACAGGTGGAATATTTATTGTTGGAATATGCGGAAGACTCTTTACTGTAGATGAAGACTTTCATGTTGGAGAAAACATAGTTAACTACATGGCGGAAGGAAGTGGTGGCCAGATAGCTCTAGGCGCATTGCATGCAACAAAGAAGCAAAGAAACCCTAGACTTAGACTAAAGGCTGCATTAGAAGCAGCAACTGAGTTTAATATGAGCGTAGCAGCACCCTATACATATATTCAAGTTTAGTGTATAATTGATATATGAAGACTGTGATATCAATACTAATTGCGTTTGCTATAATTGCTGCATTTAAGGCTATCAGGTCGAGATACAGTGTTGGAATATACTACATAGATAAGCTTGAAGAAGTTCAAGAACAAATTGCAAGGTCAATGAGACCCTTAGATATTAATGACCTAAAGCCAGAGAACTACGATCACGCTATGGACTTAAGAGGTACACCAACTCACCTATGTCCGTGTGGATGCAACATCTGGAATGTTAAAGTAATCTTTGATGATTTTGAAGTAGCAACCTATTTCCTTGATATGGAATGTGCCAACTGTGGCACAATGGCTACAGCACCAACCCTACTAGATAGAGAGAAAATGGAATGAGAAAATCTAAAAGACTTAAAGATCTTGAGCTTAAGGTAACTCAAATGGAAATGACTCTTGAATTACTTATACTTTCTGTAAACAACTTAATGGAATCACAAGAGATGGTTATAGAAGACAGAGGTACGCTCAATGCGCTTCAATCCAGCCTTGATTCTGGGAAATGGTACCCAAGCCTTAAAGAAACCCCTTGACATCCTGCTATTATTTAGTAGAATAGTCTTATGAATAAAAAACTAATAACTGTATTACTATCACTATCACTCATTGTACCTTTAGCGGTACACACTGCAAGTGCTGCAACACCAGCACCAACAATAGCCATCTTGGACACAGCGATTGATTCATCTTTGCCTGCATTACAGGGTAAGATAGTTCAAGAAGTTTGTATCCTGCAATACGGTCTATGTCCAAATGGCCAATCATTTATGGAAGGTGTAGGAGCGGCAGCAATGTCTGCAAGTACAATTACTATGAATGGCTTTGATCATGGAACACAGATGGCGTCTGTATTTGTGCGAACAAACCCTAATGCAAATATTGTTTTTGTCCGTATTATTGGGGATAAAGCAGGCATTCGTCAGCCAGCAGGTGAGGCAACAGTATACAACGCATTGAATTGGGTAAAGTCTAATGCATCTAAGTATAATATTCAGGCGGTAAGTATGTCACAAGGACATCATAATATTGGACCAGCAGGAACAGATTACTGTCCTAAAACCCCAGTAACAGAGCAGGCGGTCAAGGATTTAATGTCATTGCAAATTCCAGTATTCTTCCCTTCAGGTAATGGAAGAGACTATAAGAGAATCGATTGGCCTGCATGTCTAGATGCCTCAATTTCAGTAGGATATGTTGACCAGCAAAATGAAATTTCTTCTTCAAGTAATAATGATGATTTGAAGCTTGATTTCTTTGCTACAGGATTTTTTACTACTGCTGGCCCAGGAAATGTTTTAAAGAATATTTCAGGCTCATCATCTGCAACACAGGTAATGGCAGCAAATTGGATTGCTTATAAAACGGCAAAACCTTCGTCAACATATGAGCAGATTCTTGATTCATTCAAACAAACTGCATCAAAAACAATTGGGCGACAAGGATCATTTACAAAGCTTGCTAACCTTGGAAAAGCATTATCATATAACTCAAGTGCAGTTTCAGCACCTGTTGTACCATCAGGGCCAACAGCAGCAGAGTTAGCAGCAAAAAAGGCTGCAGCAGATAAAGCAATTGCAGATAAGGCTGCAGCAGACGCTGCATTAGCAGCAAAGGCTACAATTCAAGCACAAGTAAATGCAGCAATTGCTGCAGCAGAGGCACAGTATCAAATTGAATTAAAGGCTGCACAAGATAAGCTTGCTGCAACTAAAGCAACATGGCTGGCAAAACTTAATGGCTGAACTAACAGTAATGGATGAAATTATTGGGGAGGTTGCTGAAGACCTATATAACAAATGGGTTTCAGCAATGCCTGATGAAGAAAAGAATCAACACGCATTTAGCGCAATGTCAAAGAATGCACACGAGACAACACTATTCGTAATTCAAGAATTTATGAATAAGTTTAATGCAGCAGCGGAGGAGCTTAGGGACAAATGATAGTAACAGATGAATCTTTTGATTCTGTACTAAAAAATCATAAGTTAGTTCTTATTGATTTTTGGGCACCTTGGTGCGGACCGTGCAGAAAAGTGTCTCCGATCCTAGATGAGATATCAAATGAGTGCGGGCTCTGGGTTGGAAAGTTAAATGTTGATGAGAATCCTGTCAAAACAGCAGAATACTCAGTAACCACAATCCCCTATATGGTACTATTTAAGGAAGGTCAGCCAGTTAAAAAGATACTTGGTGCTAAGCCTAAGCATGTATTGCTAGAGGAGCTGTCTGAATGGATCTAGAATTTGATTCAGAAGATGCTAATCATTTAGAGTTTGAAATATGGCTTAAGAATGGCTATGATCGGGGATGGATATCAGATGTATTTTGCGATACTCATGATGGTCCACCAATGTCCGATGAAGAAATGGAAGAATGGGATGAAGGCGGAGACCCGTGTTCGTTCCACGTAAAAATACATGAATTACACTAGCGACATTTGATATAGAAAAACGTCTTACATAGTGTGAGACATGTCACAAACTTCTGAGCTCGTAAAAGAGACAGATTAAAATAAGGAGAAATAAATAGAATGAACTCATTCAAGAAAGTATCGCTAATCATCGCTGCAGCCCTGACTAGCACAATGCTTGTATCACCTGCAGCGCAAGCCAATGCTGGAACTGTCACCCTAACAGTGGCGGGAAGTGCAGCAACAGGTGGAACAGTAGTAACAACTCCTGTATCACTACCAGTACCAGCAGATAACAGTGTAGATGCAGCAGATGCATTAAAGATTGCCGTAACAGGCGTAGACACTGGAACAGTAGTAACAGCAGTTGCAGTAAATGCAACACTTGTTCCTGCTCTAGCAGCAACTGGTGCAGCAGTAACAGCATCATCTGGATCCTCAACGCTATCAATAGCAACAGGAACTGGAACATCAGCAGACTTTTATGTATATACTAAAAGTACAGCAGTAGGATCAGTATCGATTACTCGTGCTGGAACTACAACAGTTTATTATGTACAAGGTACCGCAGGTGCTTTGAACTCAATTACACTAACCGCTCCTGCCTCAGCAGCAGCAGGTACATCACAGGTACTTAAGGTATCAGGATACGACGTGTTTGGTAATCTAAAGGGTGGGGCCACAATTAATACTTTGGTTTCAAGCTCTGGAACAGCACTGGCAACAGCGCTAACAACAGACACAGCAACAGCAACACTTGGAACAAAAGAGCAGACAGTAACAGTCCCTGCAACTGGTTCAATCACAGTAGTTGCTTATGCAACAGTAGCAACAGCCGTAACAGGCCTAGCAGCACCAGTCGGTTCTGTAAGCGCTACAATTGTAGTACGTGATATTGCAGCAGAACTTGCAGCAAAGAATGCAGAACTTGCAGCAGCAAACCAAGCACTTGCAACAGCCAATGCAGCACTAGCAGCAGAAAAGGCAGGACGTGCAGCCGATAAGGCAGCATCAGATTCTGCAACAGTTACCGCTAAGGTAGCGTCTGATCTAGCAGCAGCAACAGCAGCAGCAAAATACAAGGCGGAATACAATGCACTTGCAACTAAGTGGAACAAGAAGTTCCCTAAGTTAAAGGTTGCACTAAAGAAGTAAATAACTTCGATTAATGGGGGCAGGATCTTAGGGTCTTGCCCCCTTAATATATAAATGATAGAATGGTAATATGGAAACTAACAAAAGAAGTTTATATAAATCAATTACTTGGCCTGCAGTTCATATCGGATTTGTTGGCACATTAGTCTATTTCTTTGAAAAGGCTATTACTGGCGAAGCCCATTGGGAGTACGCTGGCACATTTGCAATCATATACACAGCATGCGAAATGATTGGATTTTTCTTACACGAAAGAGCATGGTCAAAATTTGGTGGCAAGATTAAATAATGTTTAGCGGTGTTTGTGAAATAAAAGATTGTGGTAAACCAGCAAAACATATAGGATCATTGCCTGAATCTGGGATCATAGATATGTGCGTAGATTGTTATCACAAGTTATATAGGTCATAATAAATGAATGATTATCTTATCAAGGCAGTTCAACTTGATGTAAATGGCATATGCAATTCTTCTTGCTGGTTTTGTCCAGTAGCATACGCTGGCAATCCAAAGTCAGCAATAAGAGATATGCCTTTATCAGAGATAGAAAATATATTTATTCAGTTAACAGAAGGCAAGGGAGATTTTGTAGATCCCAAACTATCAATTGTGTTTTCAGCTAATTATAATGAAGTCTTACTATATAAAGAGTTTGATGCAATGATGGATCTATATGCTAAATATAATTTTCAGACAAACATACTAACTAACGGCGTGAACTTAACCAAATCAAAAACAGATCTTTTAATAAAGCACAGAAACTCTATTCAAGGAATACTTTTAAACGTACCTTCATCTGACCCAGAGACCTGGTCTAAATATGTGGGAATGAACATAAAGCTATTCCCTAAAGTAATAGACAACATAAAACATTTTATAGAAGAAAATAATAAATTAGAAAACCCAATCTTTATTCATTTAATGATAAATGGAATTAACGAAATGTCTTTAACTGAAAATGGTGGATGGCTAGATCTATTAGAGAATGCGCCAAAGATGGACCTAAGCCTAGAATCTGGAGACTTGAAGAAAGAGTATGATAGATTTAAGTTAATATTTCCAGGACTCAGCATTAGCAGTGCTCATCACCTATACGACAGGGCTGCCCACCTAGAAACATTTAAGATAATGACCCAGCGTTTTGCAATTGAAAAGTATTTAAAGCCCAAGGGTAGCCGTGTAGTCGGATGTAACGGTGGCCTTGGAGTTAGAAGCAGGACAAATGAATGGGTACATATAAATGCAAATGGAGATTTATTTATTTGTTGTGCTGATTATGATTTTGAAACAGTATATGGCAATGCATTTAAATCAACCATAAAAGAAATATGGCACAGTAAAGATAGGTCTGACATGGTTCAAGACTCCTATTCTAAGATGTGCACCAGCTGTTCTGCGGCCATCTGGGGCGATTGATGTGCTGGTTATGTGGGTGCGCTGATCACATAGGCTTAGGCAACGACAGAGAGCCTTCAGAGGAATCTGATCCTAATCAACTAAATGCTATAATAGAGGGATGAGCGGAATACTAGTCCCGCTTAAATAAATAACCTATAGGAGTAATAAAATGTCAGACGGATTAAATTTAACAGGATTTAACGAAGTAAAGCCAGCAGTACAGCACACAATCGGAGAGCAGTACGCTGCCGACCCATCAGCAGCATTTCCTGCATCAGATGTATCTAACCAACCATCAGCACAGGGCCCAAAGTAAAAAATGGATCTATTTGCTAAAGAAGAAATTGTAGCACCAACACAGGAAGCAGCAATTGCACAGGCTATTAAGCCAACAGCGGCTGCATCTGATAAGTGCACAAGAGACACAAGAGGCGACGCTGATTGTGCAGTTAAAGATTGCGAGAACTGTAACTAATGTGCTATGAATGCGGATGCGAAACATTAGGTAGCACCCAAGGCGCTACCCCAGTCACAATTACAGATGTATCTAGAGATGGTGAGTCAGGCTTAACTAATGAGTAATAGTTTTAAAAAAGAAGATGGTACTGGCATGGTGCCACCAGCTAACGCTGGTGCACCTGCTGGTGCTGTTACAAGCACAAATACTCCAAAGAAGCACCCAAGGCAGGGAGTAAAGATTGATAGAAACAAGCACGGTATAAGAAGAGAAACAAGTTTAATACCAAAGCCACCAAAGAAATTTGGCAGAAAGAAAGTATAATGTGCAAACAATGCGGGTCTTGTTCAAAAGAACATACTTATAGCATTGATGATGCAGTAGACGTAGTTCTAGATTCTACAGTCGTATAAACATTGGAGAAAAAATGATTCCATTAAACACGGAATTTGTTAGAGGCTTAGGCTATACATTTGACATGTTGGATCCAAACATAATGATGGTCAGAGACTTTTTAACGGAAAAAGATCTAGAAGAACTGTGGGCAATAATAGATAACTCCAAAGAAGATGACTGGGCAATGCAACTGCATTATACAAAACACCTAGAAGATCGTGCAGAAGAGCTCACAGGAAGTCGTGATATAGACGCAGCAGGAATTGAGCGAACAGAAAATTGGGATGACAAAGTAACACCACTTAGTGGTAAAACGTCTCTTGTTCAAGATCTTCCTGAAAGAGTTTCTAAATTCTTTTTCCCAAATTCAGACAAACTAGATTTTAGAAGTTTTGGAACAATACAAAGAATGTATGATGGAACAGAATTAAAAGCACACTATGACGATAAAGCAGATGCCAGACACGCCTGGGCTTCAGTTGCTTATATAAATGATAATTACAATGGCGGAGAAATTTACTTTACAAATAAAAATATAGAAATAAAACCTCCGAAAGGAAGCTTACTTGTTTTTCCAGGAACTCAGGAGTACGAGCATGGAGTTAGACACGTAACGTCTGGGCCTATTAGATATGTTCTTCCAGCTTTTATATTTGATCATTCGATAGGAATATAATGTATTCTTTTGAAACGAATGCAATATCTGGAGGAAGACCTGATAGATATCCAGATAGCCCACTCAACACACCAATTTCTTTAAACTCTACATACACTGCAGGTGGGCAATGGGGTTACGCAAGATACGGAAATGATTCTTGCAAATCTTTAGAAGAAACAATTTCTCTTTTAGAAGGCGGAAAAACATTAGCCTTTTCATCTGGCATGTCAGCAATAAGCTCATTGTTTTCAAATATACCTGTAGGGTCTATTGTTGTTGCTTCAAATCAAGGCTACGCTGGAGTTAATGCAACAATGGAAAAAATGCATAATGAAGGAAAGATTATTGCAAGATTTGTAGATATAACAAACACAGGAGAGGTTTTAGCAAACCTAGAAGGTGCATATATGTTGTGGCTTGAGTCACCAACAAATCCTAGGCTTGAGGTTGCAGACCTTAATAGATTAATTAGATCTTGTAACAAAACAGGCATAATAGTAGGAGTAGACAATACATTTGCAACCCCAATGAATCAAAAGCCATTAGACCTTGGTGCAGATATGTCAATGAATTCAATAACTAAATACCTTGCTGGACACAGCGATGTGCTTATGGGATCTATTTCTTTTAACAACAATTCCTTGTATGATGCTGTGGAGTTTTCAAGAAAAATAAATGGAACAATACCTCAGCCATTTGAAGCTTGGTTAGCTTTAAGGGGCATTAGAACCTTTCCGCTAAGATTTAAAAAGGCGGAGTCAAATGCAAAAGAATTATTTAAATTAATAAGTAATCACAGCAAAATTTCAAAAGTTTATTACCCTGGGTTTGGGGCCATGATCTCATTTGAAGTAAATGCTTCTCCAGAAGAGACTGAAGAAATTTGTAATAGATCAAAGCTAATTGCTAATGCCACTAGCCTTGGGAGCGTAGAATCATTATGGGAAAGAAGAAGAAGGTGGCCCCTTGAAAGCCATTTAGTATCTGAAAGCCTAATAAGATTATCAGTTGGCTGTGAAGATGTTCAAGACATCTGGAATGATATAATAGATTCATTATGACAAATAGAACCTTGCTAGATGGTACGCAGGTAAAAGAATATTCTGATCCAGTATCAATAACAGTTTACACCAAAGCTCCTGGAAAATGGAAGCTTACAGATATGGAAACTGGAGAGCAGTATATTGCTGATTCTGTTTCAGCTAAAGCTGATGTTTTGACTATGATTCAAATGGGCGTAATTAAAAATGTTAGCAAGTATACGCATGGGACATGGGTTAAAATTGAGAAAACTTTTAAATAATGAATATCCCTTTCTTCCACGCATGTACCAAGGTGCTGAGGTGGAAGAGTTTTCTAAAGCTGTAGATTTAACTATACATACAAAAGCTCCAGGAAAATGGCTTCTTATAGATTTAGAGACAGGGCAAGAGTATATTGGGTCAAATGTCCCTACGAAGTATGGCAGGTGGAGAAGGCTAAAGGATAGGGTAGTGCCCCGTAATAATTAGGGCATGCTATAATTAACCTATGAATACAATCGACAACCCAGCGGCAGTACACACATCAGAATGCGCTTCATACGCACCAGAGGTTATGTGTATTTGCCAAGATACACCAATTGATGATGTAAAAAGCTTCTACGATATTAGCTTAAAGTCGGCTGACGGAGAAGATAATTTCCTAAAGGAATTTGAAGGTAAGGTAACACTTGTCATTAACGTAACAGGAGAATGCGGTAATGCACCACAATACGGAGTTATTGAAGATTTGTACCAAGAGTATAAGAACGAAGGATTTGAAGTTTTAGCAGTTCCAACAAATGACTATTGCGGAGCAGGACTAACATACGGAGAGCACGTATATGGTTGCGAAGATGCAAAGGGAGCACGTAAGTTTGGAACAGAAAAGTATAATGTAACATATAAGTTTTCAGAGTTAGTCGAGTCTAACCCTGGCCCAGGTGATATCATTCCAGGTCTTCCAGGAAAGCATGGAGTCGTAACACCACACGCTATTTACAAGTGGCTAGGATTTCAAGGTTCAAAGAATAAGGATACAAAAGATAACGGCTCATTCATGTCTGGTAATTTTGAGAAGTACTTAGTAGATAGAAATGGAAAGCTTGTTGCATATTTCAGAAACGGTGACCTGTTAGACCAGAACCAAGAAAATATGGAAAGAGGCTTAACAGAAACTGGTTCAGTTAGAGCTTCAGTTGCACGTAAAAAGATTACAGATGCAATAGAGAAAGCATTGGTAGCATAATGAGAATAAGAACTTTAGGATTTAATCTTAGTGGAGATAAGCCATTAAGAAACTTTTTAGTTGAAAGCGGATTTACAACAAAAGTTTTTTACCCATACAATGTACTAGAGGTAGGCTCATTTCCAGAGACATTAGACGGAGTAAATGCTTATTGCAGAACAATCAGTGAGTCTGACTTCCAAGCACATGTTGGATTCCCAGCTAACTTAAACTTTGAAAAAGAATATGAAATTGATAATGAAACAAAGTTTATCTACATCTATAGAGACATAGATTCATGGCTTGAGCTATTTAAAGGACTTCAGACAAAGGCTTCACACAGCACACCTTACCAGTTTGAAGAGGTATTGTGCAAAACCTATATCACTACAAACAAAGTTTTAGGTCAAGACCTTACAGACGAAGAGTTAAGAGCTATCTATACTGCACACGACCAGAAGGTAACTGCTTTCTTTGCAGGTAAACCAAATTATATTAAGATTGAAATTGGTGATCCTCAGATTTCAGCAAAGCTACGCACATTCTTATCTGTAGTAGAAGAAATTGAATTTGACGCATCAGTTGAGTCACTAAACAATATCAACCTTTAAGGTAAGTCATTATGTTAATAATGACCCCCTGTTTTTATTGTAACAACAATGCAGAATATATGTCATTAAAGCCTGAAAAGGTAAATGAAGTGTTTAAGGTTGTAGAAGTATGCAAAGATCACTTTGAATTCCCAGGTGCTTCATAATATGAGAGAAGAGCATGAACATGAACATAAATAAAATTACTGATGATATTACATACTACAACGATATATCAGAAACATTTAGAGAGCAGAGAGAAGCCCTTATAACGGCTGGCTTATGGTCTATAAATGGTCTTCAAGGGCCAGTGGAGAATACCTCTGATCTATGGACAGATTCTGTAGGCAAAGAGCATGTCCAGGGAGATGTTTGGACACCAGACAACGAGATATCAGACAAAAGAGCTTTTACAGCTGGTAATTTATCTAAATTTGATAAAATAATTAATGAATGTATCAAGGAATATAAAGAGTCTCACTCAATTAAAAAAGAAAATGATCCTATTAGTGCAACAGTTGTTAAAAGAAATAAAAAGGGACACAACCTAAGAACTCATTCTCTTGGCAGTGGATATGTTGCTGTGTTTTATCTAAACGATGACTACGTTGGCGGACAGATATCCTTCTCAACAAAAGACGATACATCAATCAACCCGTTAGTACACCCTAAGTATCCAGAAAATATTAATCAAATAGATGCATGGATTAAGCCAGAGCCTTATACAGTGATCGTAATGCCAGCTTCTACTAAGATTACAGAGCATGTGATTGCTTCTTGGGATAGGTATACAATTTCAGCAAGTTTTTAATGACGCCTAAAGCCTGGGAAGATAAGTCCCAATGGATAACTAGTTGTCCTATTTGTTATTGTGCAGTAACCTATCAACTAAGGGATTACCATATACAATATCATGAGAATGAGATCGCAAATAGTGAAAACGTCGGCGGTAGAGAGGGTATTGACGGTACCCGTCCTATATAGTATACTAATTATATGAAAGAGCCTAAAATCATGAAGATGGACTGGCGTCCGTTGGGCTATTGGCCCGTATATAAAGATGGAAAACTTACATGGGAAAAGGATCCAGATGAAAATGTTAATTGATTTAGTGGAAAGATACCTTATGCGTCCTAAGCGCCTTAGAGAGGCAATTCAGTCGGTAGTCAGAGAAAATGATGATCTGCTTAGACTACTTAAAGAATATGAAGACAATGAAGTACCAACTAATCTAACATGGTCAGAGGGTGATACTTGGTATGGATGGACATATAGCCCAGAAAAGAAACGATACTATTTTGATGATATCGGCAACAAATCTTTGATGGGTCTATGGGAAGACCAATGGCTAAGAGAAGCAGATGACAATAAAGCTTAATGCTTTTTGTGTATCTTGTAATAAGAGTGTAGAAGGCAAATTAACTGCCATAGTAGTACTAGATTCAGGTAACTGGCTACATGTTGGCGAATGCCCAGAATGTTTTTATGAAATTAAAAGGATAGTTCCTAAGAAATGAACTTTCAATCTGAGTCAAAGAAATCTGGAGATGAGTTTGAAGACCTTGTTCTTGAAGACTTAAAAGAGCGTGGCTTTACTTCTATTAAGAAGAACGTATACATGCCTGGAACGGGCTGTGAGGTTGATTTTGTTGCGTCTGGACCAGATATGCTAACCTGCCATGTAGAGTCCAAGGGTGGCCATAAGGACGATAAAAAGCGCCCTGGAGCCCAGAGGACAGATAACGTAAAGAAAGCTATAGCAAATGGGGCCTTAATTAAAACTAAATACCCAGATACAAACTACATAGTATATTTCTCAGCAAAACCAATTACAAATAGTTATTCTGATAATATGATAGATACAGCCCTATGCCATAAAATTATAGATGAAGTTAGATATATCAAATACTATACATTAGATCACAATGAACTACAACTTGATTTCAGTAATAGTGAAATCGGCGGCGGTAGAGACCATTTAGTCAACTACGTTGACGAGCCAGAAGAAAAAGAGATAGGATATTCGACGGGGAAGTGGTCAGATGATGATGATATGCATCCTACTATAACTCCAATATTCGGACCTAATAGATAAAGTAGTTGACTAGAATTATATACATATAGTATAATATCTATATGACAAAGAAAAAGAATGAGTTCCCAAATAAGAAGGAACTTGCTAAATGGGAAAGAGAAATGAAGGCTGCAGGCCTATGGCCTGAAAAGATCCCTTTAAGAGTAAGTAAGAACCCTAAGATAAAAGCTAGGAAAACTGGCGTTTTTGTAAATACTGCACCTGTAACTAGAGTATCACAGGATGAAGGTTTATTGGTAAAGAATATAGTAGAAGACACTAGATTCTATAGAGCAAGGTGGATGTAGTGTATTGGTCGTATATATTGGCAGCAATCGGTGTAACAGGCATATATTTCGTGGGGCGGAAGACAGTATGGGCTTGGCTACTATTACTATTCAATGAGTTCCTATGGATCATATACGCTATTACTACCAAGCAATACGGATTCATATTTGCAGCAATAGCCTATGGCATAGTCTATATTAGATCTTATATACATTGGTCCAAAGAGCCAGTTAACCCTATTCATCTATGATCAATAGAATTATCTGCTATATATCCAGACATAAGATACATGAGACCTTTCTGGAGCAATGTCCATATACAGGGCAAACCTATCAGCTTTGTACCAGATGTACAGCCTTGCTGCCAATGTACGAATTAGATTAAATTACCCTCTATCATCTATATCCCCCCGCCCATTATATGCTCTCATATAGCCCTTAGAAGGCTTATATAGTGGAGCAAAGTGGAGTATTGTGGAGAATTTATACTATAGATTAGTTTCTATTTACTATACATATATCTAGTTAAACATATCTATGTAATCGAGCATATCATATACTTAATCGTAATGTCAACAGGACAAATTGGACATATATACCCCTATATAGCAGCATATTGATCTCATTTTGTCAAGGGATTTTATGAGGAATTTTGATCTATTTTGCCATATTCTCTACAGATTTGTCGACATTCTATAATGATTATATATCTAATTAGACATATTCTGTAGCATTTTCAGGGATTTTTGTCAAGCCTTCGTAAATAGAAAAATTTGCCCACATGTTAGAAGCTTCAGGGGTTTGAGATCATGTGTCGTAAATAGAAAATTTGGCCCTCATGCCCACACATACAAAAAATCCACAGGATGTGGATAACCCTGTGGATAATTTGGGCTAGATATGTTTATCTATCTAACCAGGCATTCTTCTATTCATTGTATGTATGCCTATGATGGATTGAATGGATCTTCTTCTTCCTTCCACCCAAATATATTTTGTCTTACTGGTTCCTCCCGCTTTGGAACTTTAAAAGAACGGGAAGGAAGTTTAAGATTGTTTAATTGATTAGACTCTTGGTAAGCCTTGATACATTCGTTCAATTCATTTGCTAGAAGCAGACCTTCGGTTGATGTCCCTCTATTTGAATAGAACTCATACATCTTTGCTTGTTCTGATATAACTGATACAATCATTTCCATAATACGGTCAAGTGTATATAGCGGTTGTTCTGCTAGATAATGTCCAAAAATTGTTGGACTAAACCAATGGTCATCCATTAGATTAACCAATGATTCTGCTACTTTGATTTCTTGTGTCTTTTTCATATCCGCCTTTCGCCTAACTGTCGATTATACCAAAAATAAGAGAGGAGGTCAAGGACCAACGAAGCCCTGACCTCCGTCCCTGGATTACTTAGCTTTGTTGGCTGGAGCCTCTGCTGTAAATGTAATGCCCTTTGCTGTAGCTTCCGCTAGAGCTACCTTGGCTGCGCCTGAGAAACGTCCACGGACGCCTACTGCAATGCCTTGCTGCTTTAGATATTCACGCTTTGTTGCCATTTTAGATCCCCTTTCAAGAGATGTTTTATCAAGTATATCAACTATTCACGAAATTGTAAATAGCCTTCAGGAGTTTTTTATTGCGTGTCGTAACCGAGAAATTCGGCCCTCACAAAAGATCTGTTTGTTCAATACGATCTTTAATTAATTTAGCAATGATGTTATGGGCCTCGATATTTTCTGTTTCGGATCCACCCCACAAAAGCTGCTGTGCTTTGTTTAATTGATCATTGATGTATGTGTCACTCATCTTCATCTTCTTCCTCCTCATCGTCTTCGAACATTGTGTCCACAATGTATTCACGGTTCAACATCCATTCAAGGACGTCGTCGTTGTGCTGTTCGGCACCATACTCCAGAGAGAAGCCTGCACCGCTCTCTACGGCCTCGCAGAGGTGGTCCCACATCTCATCTATGGTGCACTTCTGCTTGTAGGTCTCATCCTCAAAGATGTTATTAATAGTTGACCAGGTCCATAGCCAAACCAGGGACAGGCCTAGGTCTGTGCTGTCTAGGATAGATAAACATTCATTTAGTTTGTCTTTGTCATCAGGCTTCATAGTGTCCGTGCTCCAATCGCAAATGATAGTTGATACGTTAGTTGATACAGTTCGACTAGCATATCTAGGCGCCCTTCACATTCTGTGCGGACCATAGAATCCATTGCCTCTTCAGACAACTCCTCCTGCTCTAATGCGCTTGCTAGGTCTTGTTCAGCAATCAACATTAGATTCTTTAGTTCTCCGTGCATTATATCTAATCCACTAACACCCGCATTAACCAAACGTTGTAGGTGTGGTGGTAGTCCAATGTCTTCAGGTGTCACTTCTTGGCACCTTCCTTGAATGCAACCTTGTAAATCTCTACAAGGCGGTCATAGACTGCTTTGGAGGCTTTGTCTTCATTGGACATCGCTGCTTCAAAGTAAATGATTTGGTCGGCTTGGTCCTGAAGGTCTTCCTTTACTTCTGATGATAGTTTCATCCATATACCCTTTCGTTAGTAGAGTTCATTATATCAGTAGCCACTGACAAAATATGCCTGGTATTCTCAATCTCTGCTTGTTTAACCCTATAAAAATGATGAGCATTAACATAATCAATTTGTTCTAGGTCTTGTTCTAAACTAATTAGATGTATCTTTAGATACTCCATAAACCTTGATGATTTATTCATAATGATATTCTCCCGTTTCTCTATTGAAGTATCTTACCATAGAGCACTGACAAGTATAAATTCCAGGGACATCTGAACACTCCCAGTAATGCTGACATTTGGCCCCCATTAGTCAAAATACCCTTCTGCCCATAGACCCTGTAGAAAGCTGACCGCATCCTCCAGGTCTTTTCTCAAAGGTTCCTTGTCCATTAAATCGGACGGAGTTCTAAGATAGAATAACTTAGCATCGTGAACAGCATTAGTCATACGATCTAAATCTTCTGCAGTATATCCTAAAATATTACTACCCCCAATTCATTATCTTGTAGTTCTTTTGACATATCTTGTGCTGCTCCACATTTGCACGTATATCTGTGCCAAAATGGAGTCCATTCCCAATTGTGTCTATGGCTCATAGTAACTCATACTCCATATCCCAAGATACATCAGGCCAATTTAAATCATATCTTGCACTATCAACTTCACCCAAATCGTTTAGGTGTAGATTAATTTTCTCGTGTGCTTCTTTTTCATTATTGGCCATTACTGCACCTTCTAATTTAATTACAAATCCATATCTATTCATAGTAAGAATTCATCTCCCTCTATGTATCCATAGTATTCGTTGTATTGCTGCTTTAATTCAGGTGAAGCATATTCCATAAATCTAAATTCAGCATATGCCTCACCCTCCTCTAAATTGTTATAGGACCATTGGTCAAATAACTCTTCACCAATTTCTTGTTGCATAGCGCCTGTAATGTGCTCTGCTATTGTATCTATAAATAGTTCAGCCATTTAATGCTTCCTCCTGTGTGTAGGTTTTCAAAGGTAATAATACACTATGGGTCTGACATTCTGCCATAGCCACTTCATCCTGCCAAGAACCTTGCTTACATTCTGAGCAGAATTCACCGCAGTCATCTTCGCAATATGACAATGTATCAAAAGATTGGCAAGCATAGCAACGATTCTCATATTCTAGAATCTCTTTAACATCACCACGGACAATCTCATATTCCCCACCCCAACCTGTTTCTTCTTCATACTCTAATGTGAGCAGGCAGTTAGGAACAAGATTACTTAGTTTAGTTAAGATAGTTACAGCAGGTGACCAAGCAGTTTCATACTTATAGACAACCCAGTTGTCATCACCTTCTGATTTATATTCAAGCAATTCTGTATTTGGATATTCATCACCGTCACGGACGGCTACATCCCATTTAGTTCCCCAATTAGAATTATTCCAAGAATACCAATCCTTCTGAGTCTTAGCAAACTCAACAGATTTGCGGAACCAATCAGGGTCATTCTGAATATC
>Ga0208050_1000013_pt1 | contig 70547 bp, 64 predicted proteins | sample LakMenEpi13Jun10_FD_150691 | JGI IMG/M metagenome (GOLD analysis project Ga0208050, IMG submission 150691) | Freshwater microbial communities from Lake Mendota, WI - 13JUN2010 deep hole epilimnion (SPAdes) | ecosystem: Environmental > Aquatic > Freshwater > Lake > Epilimnion/Euphotic zone ... | reverse complement strand
GGGCCCGCACCCTCCCCCGCCAGCAGATCCAGCAGTTCCGTGTCCTCGCCATCCCCCACCTTCGTCTCCAGGCTCACCGGCTGACGGGCCCGGCACAGCAGATCCTTCACCTCCTCCTCCGGCAGCTCCGCCGCCACCGCCAGCTCGCCCACCGTGGGGGTCCGGCCCAGCTCCTGGCTCAACTCCCGCTGCGCCTTCTTGAGCTTGTTCAGCGTTTCGGTGATGTGGATCGGCAAACGGATCGTGCGGCTCTTCTCCGCGATCGCCCGCGTGATCCCCTGGCGGATCCACCAGTACGCATAAGTCGAAAACTTGTAGCCCCGCGTCGGGTCGAACTTCTCCACGCCCCGCACCAGGCCGATCGTGCCCTCCTGGATCAGGTCCAGCAGTTCCATGTTCCGCTTGGTGTACTTCTTCGCCACGCTCACCACCAGCCGCAGGTTCGCCGCCACCATGCGCTCCTTGGCGCGGCGACCGCCCTGCAGGCGGCGCTTCAGCTGCGCGGGCGCAAGGCCGGCCGCCTCGGCCAGTTGCGCTTCGCTGGGCTCCTCTCCGCCGGAGCGCATCGTGAGCTCCTCCCGCAACTCCTCCAGCGCCATCAGCTCCTGCACCTGACGACCCAGGGTGATCTCCTGCTCATGGCTCAGCAGGGGCACCCGGCCGATGTCCCGCAGGTAGGAGCGCACTAGGTCGCCGTCGATGGAGGGCATCACCCGAGCAGGCGGGGCCATCATGGGCTCTGGATCGGGCCGGGGGTCCGAGCCATCGTTCCGATCGGGGACGCCCGAAGGGAAGCCAAGGGAACGCAGGGAGGTGGTGGTGAGGTCGGAGGTGAGGCGCTCAAGGGACGGGGCGACAATCACGGGTCCAGGGGCTTAACGGTGTGTAAAGCGTAACCTAAAGAAGTGTGAACCTCTCTCAGATTCCAGAAAATTCGGCGATTTGCCGCGGGCCCAACCCGCCCGACATATCCGCCAGACTGCCGGTCCGAAGCTGCTTCTGGCCCATGGGGAGCACGATCGCTAGAACCATGCCCCCGGCGGCCGCCCTTGGATGCTGGCAATTAAAGTCAAATGACCACCACCCTGCCGGATCGATCCATGGCCCTGAATGTGAGCGATGTGGTGGTGCGCTCCGCCGCCGGTGAAGAACGGGCGCTGGGGGACTGGGCCGGAAAGGTGCTGCTGATCGTGAACGTGGCCAGCCGTTGTGGCTTCACCCGCCAGTACACCGGCCTGCAGAAGCTGCAGGACAGCTACGGCCCCCGCGGGCTGGCGGTGCTGGGCTTCCCCTGCAACGACTTCGGCGGCCAGGAGCCGGGAACGCTGGAGGAGATCCAGAGCTTCTGCTCCACCACCTACGGCGCCAACTTTGAGCTGTTCGACAAGGTGCATGCCACGGGCAGCAAAACCGAGCCCTACCTCACCCTCACCCAGGCCGAGCCGGCCGGCGATGTGGCCTGGAACTTTGAGAAGTTCCTGGTGGGCCGCGATGGAATCGTCTTCGGGCGCTTCAAGAGCGGTGTCGACCCGGAAGCACCCGAACTGATCGCAGCGATCGAAGCGGCTCTTACTGCTTGATCACGCCAATGGATCACGCCAACCTGCTCGCCCCTGCAGTCGGCAACTAACAGATTCCAGTCTCCGGTGCGCCGAAGAGCCCCGATCGCGGGCCAGCCTTTGGGCCCTGGCAGTTCCGGACTTACAGGGCTGCAATCCAGCCGCGCCTACCTGCCTCGCCGACTCCTGGGTTGGTCTGCACCTGGAACCACTGCCGACCCCGGGGCGACCGCCAGCGCCGCACCACGTGCAAAGGCTCGCCGGAGGGCAGCTGGGTGAGCACCGGGGCTTGCTGTTCAGGAGCACAGCGCAAGGCCACAGAACCGGTAGCCAGGAGGGGTTCACGACCCTGCCTGCGGCGCACCTCCACTGGACGGCACTCGGCACCGCCCGCGGGCAAGGCGGCAGGCGCGACCAGGGCGAAGCCGAGCACAGCGACCGTCTGCAGCGGGCCGAGGACTGGCATCAGATGTCGAGCTGAGCAAAATCGAGCTCAGCACTGTGGGTTTCGATGAACTCACGCCGGGGTGCCACCTTGTCGCCCATCAGAATGGTGAAGATCCGATCGGCTTCAGCGGCATCTTCAATCTCCACCCGCTTCATGGTGCGGGTGCCGGGATCCATGGTGGTTTCCCAGAGCTGCTTGGGCATCATCTCGCCCAATCCCTTGAAGCGCTGGATGGTGAAATTGGCCTTCTCGCCGAAAGACTCTGTCGTTCGCTTGAGCTCGGCTTCGTTATAGCAGTATGTGTGATTCTTGCCTCGTTCCACCTTGTAGAGAGGAGGGCAGGCGATGTAGATGTAGCCGCCTTCCACCATGGCCTTCTTATAGCGATAAAAGAAAGTGAGCAAGAGGGTTCGAATGTGGGCGCCGTCCACATCGGCATCGGTCATGATCACGATGCGGTGATAGCGGAGGTTCTTTGGATCAAAATCCTCACCCTTGATCCCCAGGCCGAGAGCGGTGATCAGGGCCTGGATCTCAGTGTTCTTATAGATCTTGGCGTCGTCGGTTTTCTCGATATTGAGGATCTTGCCCCGCAACGGCAGGATGGCCTGGAAGCGCCGGTCGCGGCCCTGCTTAGCGGAGCCACCAGCCGAATCACCTTCTACAATATAGATCTCCGATTCGCTCGGATCGCGGGAGCTGCAATCGGCCAACTTGCCAGGCAGGGTGGAGCTCTCCAGCACCGACTTGCGCCGCACCAGTTCGCGAGCCCGCCGAGCCGCCTCGGCCGCATTGAAGGCCTGGATGGCCTTCTCCAGGATCAGATCGATCACGGAGGGGTTGAATTCCAAGTACTCGCTGAGCGATTCGCCCACCAGCGAATCAACGATGCCGCGCACCTCGGGATTGCCGAGCTTGGTCTTGGTTTGGCCCTCAAACTCCGGATCGGGAACCTTCACCGAAAGAACCGCCGTCAGGCCCTCGCGGATGTTCTCGCCGGCCAGGTTGGTATCGGCATCCTTACGCTTACCCCGCTTCTTGGCAAAGGTGTTGAGGGTGCGGGTGAGCACCGCCTTCAAGCCCTCAATGTGGGTGCCGCCATCGACAGTGCGGATGTTGTTAGCGAAGCCAAAGATGTTGTCAGAATAGGCATCAACGCACCATTGCAGCGCAGCCTCAACTTGCACCCCATCACGCTCGGAATCGACATAGATAATCTCCGGGTGCAGAGGATCCTTCTCCGCATTCATGTAGGTCACGTATTCCCTGATGCCACCCTCGTAGTGGTAGACCTCCTCGTGGGCCTCGCCAGCCGCATTGCGGGAGCTGGCCCGCTCATCGCTGAAGACGATCCGAACGCCACCGTTGAGGTAGGCCAACTCGCGCAGCCGCGCCGAGAGGGTGTGATAGTCGAACTCGATGCCGGTGCTGAAGATCTGGATATCGGGCTTGAAGCGCACCTCGGTGCCCGTGCGGCCCACTTCGGAGGCGGGTTGGGAGATCAGGCTGCCGATTGGCGCACCCCGCTCAAAGCGCTGGTTATGGACCTGATCCTGGCGGTGCACCGTGACCTCCACCCACTCGGAGAGGGCGTTGACCACGGACACCCCCACACCGTGAAGCCCGCCCGAGACCTTATAGCCTCCGGCACCGAACTTACCGCCGGCGTGGAGAACGGTGAGCACCGTTTCCAGGGCGCTACGGCCGGTGCGGGGGTGGATATCGGTGGGGATGCCGCGGCCGTTGTCGGTCACGCTGGCGGAGCCGTCGTCATGCAGCACCACCAGAATGCTGTCGCAGTGGCCGGCCAGTGCCTCGTCCACGGCGTTATCCACCACTTCATAAACGAGGTGGTGGAGGCCCCGGGGTCCGGTGGTGCCGATGTACATGCCGGGCCTCTTGCGCACCGGCTCAAGTCCCTCCAGGACCTGGATCTGCTCGGCGCCGTAGGCGGTCTGAACCTTGTTGGCGTCGCTCATGCGAAGAAAACTCCCCCGGTGAAGGGCACAGCAGGGCAGAGCCCCGGCATCACGGAATGGGGGACTGCCGGAACCTGGGGCATGGAGGCGGCCTGGAGACCCTCTCGCATGGCTCACTTTACCACCGCGGCCTCCAGGCGCCAGCCAACGGCCCCTGGGGGCCGTTTTCACAGGGGGTTTGAATCGGGTTCGGAACAGGCCCCAGGCCGCGCCCGCCGCCGCTGCTGGCGCGGCCCCTGCAAACAAACCGGGATCTGCGCCCTGAGCGCCCCTCCCAACGCCCCATGAACAAACCCCGCATGCCGGACACCACTGGCCTCGCTCCGGCGGAGGCGGGCGAAGCCTCAAGGGCATTCCAGCCCGTGACCATCGCCCTGATGGGGCCCACCGCTAGCGGCAAGACCGACCTGGCCCTGGAGCTGGCCGAGGCCCTTGATCTGGCGGTGATCTCGGTGGATTCCCGCCAGCTCTACCGGGGGATGGATGTGGGCACCGCCAAGCCCACCGCCGCCCAGCGGCGCCGCGTGCAGCACGAACTCCTCGATCTGCGCGATCCCGACCAGCCGATCAATCTTCAGGAATTCTCCCAACTGGCCCAGGCCGCCATCGCCGCGGAACACCGCCGCCGCGGCGTTGCCCTGCTGGTGGGCGGCAGCGGCCTCTATCTCCAAGCGCTGCTGGCGGGCCTGACGCCCCCGGCGGTCCCCCCTCAGCCAGCCCTGCGGGCCCAGCTGGCGGCGCTCGGCCAGCCCCTCTGCCATGGCCTGCTGGCTCAGGCGGACCCGACAGCGGCGGCTCGAATCATGCCGGCCGATGCCGTGCGTACCCAGCGGGCCCTGGAGGTGCTCTACGCCACCGGCCGGCCCCTCTCCAATCAGCAGGGTCAGCGGCCGCCGGCCTGGCGGATCCTGGAACTGGGCCTCAATCCGCCGGATCTGAGTCAGCGCATCCACCGGCGCACCCGCCGCATGTACCAGGACGGGCTGGTGGAGGAAACGGCAGCGTTGCTGGAGCGCTTCGGGCCGACCTGCCCCCTGCTCGACACCATGGGCTACGCCGAAGCTCGCCAGCTGCTTGCGGGCGAGCTGGAACACGCCCAAGCGATCGCCCTCACCGAACGGCGCACCCGCCAGTACGCCAAGCGCCAACGCACCTGGTTCCGGAGGCGCCACCAGCCTCTCTGGCTGGGAACGGTGCCAGGAAACAAGGCGCTGGAGAACTGCGGAGGGCGCCCAGCGAGCCTCTACGAAGAATCTGGCTCAGAGGCAGACTCGGGCCCAGGGGGAGAGAGCTTCTCTGGGACTGGAGCAAGACCGATGGGTGGCGATCTGCTGCAAGAAGCGCTGATGCTGGCCCAGAGCGTTCTAGGGTAAGCGTTCATCAGCCCTTCTTGATGCCCCCCCGTCCGCGTTTTGACCGCCGTGCTCCCGTGCGGGAGCTGCCCAACATCAACGAACGCATCAGCTACCCCAACCTCCGGGTGGTCGATGCCGACGGCAGTCAGCTGGGGGTGATCACCCGGGAAGCGGCTCTGGAGGTGGCCAAGGACCGAGAGCTTGACTTGGTGCTGGTGAGCGAGAAGGCTGACCCGCCCGTCTGTCGGGTGATGGATTACGGCAAATACAAGTTTGAGCAGGAGAAGAAGGCCAAGGAGGCCAAGAAGAAATCGCACCAAACCGAGGTCAAGGAGGTAAAGATGCGTTACAAGATCGATTCGCACGACTACCAGGTGCGCATCGGTCAGGCGGTGCGCTTCCTCAAGGCGGGGGACAAGGTGAAGTGCACCGTGATCTTCCGGGGCCGTGAGATCCAGCACACCGCCCTGGCCGAAGTGCTGCTGCTGCGCATGGCCAAGGACCTTGAGGAGAATGCCGAGATCCAGCAGCATCCCAAGCGGGAAGGCCGCAACATGATCATGTTCCTCAGTCCCCGGAAGCAGGCGGTGGGCAAACCCGCTGCCAAACCAGCCGCTGCAGCCCCAGTTCCCATCCCTACTTAGGGCTGAAGCCAGCCCAACCTCCTGATCCGCAATGCCGCACGGGGGAGCCATAAGAGCTGTCTGGCGTGGGTTCCGCCTTCCGAACCATCGGAGCGGCCTGCCGTGTCGGACTGGGACCGTCAGCTGTTGACCAACATCTCGGCGAAAAGGTTGAGCATGGCGCTCCAGCCTTGGCGAGCTCCCTCGGGGTCGAAGTCGGCTCGGGCCTCGCAGAGGTAACCATGGCCAGCCCCGGGCGCCACGATCAGCCGGTGGCGACCCCCGGGCTCCCGGGCCGGGCTGCCCCCATTGGCGGCCGTAAGGGCCGCCTCAATAGCGGCGACCTCCTCGGGTGGCATGAGCGGATCGGCTCCGCCACAGAAGCACCACAAACGGCCGGGAATGGCCTCCACGAGCTCCAGGCTGGGGGTTCCGCCTCCGGGACGGAAACTGGCCACCCGCGCCCCGTAGAAGTCGCAGGTGGCGGCAAAACAGGGCAGGGTCGCGGCGATCAGGGCCAGGTGGCCCCCGAAGCAGAACCCCACACAACCGAGCCGATCGGTGCCATGGCGCTGCCGCAGCCAGGCCGCCGCCGCCGCCGCATCGGCGAGCAGCTGGTCCGCGGTCACCTGATCACGATGCTCACGGCCCATGGCCAGGCCCTCGGCGTCGTAGCCCAGATCCAGGGCCGGAGCGGTGCGCGAGAAGGTGCTGATCGCCAGGGCGCCATAGCCCTCCCCCGCCAGCCGGTCCGCCACGCTGCGCACCCAGGCGTTCACCCCGAACACCTCCGGCAGCACCAGCACCGCGCCGCGCGGCTCGCCCTCGGCTGGCCGGGCCCACCAAGCCGGCATGGCCGCCTCGGGAAAGCCGGCGCCGGCGCCCACCGGAACCGTGACCCATTCGGCCCGGATGGGACCCCGGGGGGCAGGTATGTGAGCCATCGCACGGCATCGAGCTGAGGATTCCCATCCTGCGCCGATGGTAGGCAACGCCACTTGCGACGACCGCCAGCACAAGCGTCCGCAAGGGGGCTGGGGGCCGGCGGGGGATCGCCGCACCCCAGGGCCAGCCGGCGGAGAGTCCACCCCAAGGGCCAGCCGCCGCATCTGGGCTGGGCCGCCTGGCACACCCCGGCACATGGCGTTATGCCAACGGAACAATTGTCACCGGGTCCAAAGCTCCTTAGGGTGGCCGGCAGTTGATCTGGCCCACCCCGGCGTGCGATTCCACATCCAGCAGGAAAGCGACATTCCGGCTTCAACCCAGCTGTACAACCAGATCTGCTTCGCGATCGCGGCCCGTCACTACCCGCCGGGCCATCGCCTGCCGAGCACCCGCCAGCTGGCCATGCAGACCGGCCTGCATCGCAACACGATCAGCAAGGTCTACCGCCAGCTCGAAACCGATGGCGTGGTGGAGGCCATGGCCGGCTCGGGGATCTATGTGCGAGACCAGCAGAAGCCCCGCGAACTCAAGCCACCCCCGGGCCTGCGCAGCAAGGCCATGCCCGACATCGACCGGGAGGTGCGCCAGAGCGTGGACGGACTGCTTAACGCCGGCTGCACCCTGCAACAAGCCCGTGAGCTGCTCACCCGCGAAATCGACTGGCGCCTCCGCTGCGGCGCCAGGGTGTTGGTGAGCACCCCCCGGGAAGATATCGGGGCCTCGATGCTGATCGCCGAGGAGCTCACCCCCAGCTTGGAGGTGCCGGTGGAGGTGGTGCCGATGGAGGAGCTCGAATCGGTGCTGGAGAGCTCCAGCAAAGGCACGGTGGTCACCAGCCGCTACTTTCTGCAACCCGTGGAGGCGATTGCCCAGCGCCACGGCGTGCGGGCCGTGCCGGTGGACCTCAACGACTTTCGCCACGAACTCGACCTGCTCAAGGAACTGCGGCAGGGAAGCTGCGTGGGACTGGTGAGCATCAGCCCCGGCATCCTGCGGGCTGCTGAGGTGATCCTGCACTCGATGCGCGGCAACGAACTGCTGGTGATGACCGCCAATCCAGACATCGGCAGCCGCCTACTGGCCCTGCTGCGCGCCTCCAGCCACGTGCTCTGCGACCGCCCCAGCCTGCCCCTGGTGGAGCAGACCCTGCGCCAGAACCGCGCCCAGCTGATGCGGCTGCCGGTGGTGCACTGTGCCCAGAGCTATCTGGGAACCGCCACCATCGATCAACTGCGCAAGGAGATCGGGCTTCTGGCCGGCTGAGGGGGATCGCATGCTCAACACGATCCGGGCCGAGCTGGCCACCATCAGGGAACGCGACCCGGCGGCCCGCAGCTCGCTGGAGATCCTGCTCTGCTATCCAGGCCTGCACGCCCTGGCCCTGCATCGGCTGAGCAACCGCCTCTGGCGTCTCGAGGTGCCGTTGCTGCCCCGGCTGATCAGCCAATTCGGTCGCTGGATCACTGGCATCGAGATTCATCCCGGTGCGCGGATCGGCAAGGGGGTGTTCATCGACCACGGCATGGGGTTGGTGATCGGTGAAACGGCTGTAGTGGGCAACAACTGCCTGCTGTACCAGGGGGTGACCCTCGGGGGCACGGGCAAGATGCATGGCAAGCGCCACCCCACCCTGGAGGACAACGTGGTGGTGGGAGCCGGCGCCAAGGTGCTGGGGGCGATCACGGTGGGAGCCAATACACGGATCGGAGCGGGCTCGGTGCTGCTGCGCAATGTGGCTGCCGACAGCACGGTTGTAGGGATCCCAGGGCGGGTGATCCACCAGTCGGGGGTGAAGATCGATCCCCTGGCTCACTCAGCCCTGCCCGATGCCGAAGCCCGGGTAATCCGCAACTTGATGGAGCGGATCGACACCCTCGAGAGTGAACTGGCCCGCACCCAGGCCTGCCTGCGGGAGGTGGCGGCAGGGAGGCCGCTACTGGAGGGATGCGGGGGCAAGGCGCAAAACCTCAAGGACCGGGAGATCCTGGAGTTCCTGGGTGATGCCGGTCAGCGGGGAGGGCCCATCTCAGGGTCTTGAGCTGAGACAGCGAACGGGTTAGCCGCCCGGCACAGCATGCGGCCTCAGACCGTGACCTCCTGGGGAACCTGGGGCTGGAACATGAACATTGAGTAGATCACGTTGCGACGCATCTGAATCATCATGTCGAGGAACATGTCATAACCCTCGTTCTTGTATTCAATCAGCGGATCCTTCTGGCCATAGCCCCGCAGACCCACAGATTCCCGCAAGGCATCCATCGCTTGCAGGTGCTCACGCCAGAGGGTGTCGATCTGCTGCAGGATGAAGAACCGCTCGGCTTCGCGCATCAATCCAGGGCGGGCGTGCTCCACCTGGCCCTCCTTGATGTCGTAGGCATTACGCATCTGCTCCTGAAGGAAGGCTTTTAGCTCATCGAGCGTGAGACCCTGTAGCTGCTCCGGCGTTAAATCCTCGAGCAAATAAACGAACTCCTTGGCCTTGCTCACCACCTGCTCCAGATCCCACTCCTCTGGCGGGAGATCGGGATTAACATAAGCGTCAACAATGTCATTGATGGTGCGTTCGCCATAGCCGATCACCTGCTGCTTGAGGCCACGGCCATCGAGAACACAACGGCGCTCGGTGTAGATATTCTTTCGCTGCTTATTCATCACTTCATCGTATTCAAACACCTGTTTCCGAATGTCATAGTAATAGGTTTCAACCTTCTTCTGCGCCCCCTCCAGCGAGCGGTTCAACATCCCCGATTCGATCGGCATGTCGTCCTCCACCCTGAAAGCATTCATGAGGCTGGCCACCCGTTCGCCACCGAAGATGCGCAGCAGGTTGTCCTCCAATGAGAGGAAAAAACGGGTGCTGCCAGGGTCGCCCTGTCGCCCAGCCCGCCCCCGGAGCTGATTGTCGACCCGGCGCGACTCATGCCGCTCGGTGCCGATCACATGCAGTCCTCCCGCCTGGCGCACCTGCTCCTCCTCCTGCTTCACCACCAGGTCGTATTCAGCCTTTACCGTCGCGATCACCTCGCGAATGCGTTGAATACTGGGATCGGAGGTGGGAGCCTTCTCGGCCGCCTGGGCGATGCGATCTTCAAGTTCCAGCACGGTGAGCGCCCGGTCACCCCAGGCTTCTACAAGCTCCCGGCCCAGCTGGCCGAGGGAATCCTCAGTGGCAGGCAGGAGGGCACAGGGATAGAGAGTGCCAAGGGCCTTCGCCTCACTGAGAGCCTTGAAGGGATCCGAGGCCGGCCCAGCGAAACCACCTCCACCAGCAGATGGGCGCTGGGGAACGGGCGGCAGGTGACCTCCCTCCTCGGGCCGAACCAGGCGTGGCAACAACACCTCGCGCAACTTCAGTCGCGCCATGTAATCGCTGTTGCCCCCAAGGATAATGTCGGTGCCGCGGCCGGCCATGTTGGTAGCGATGGTCACGGCGCCGGCCCGGCCGGCCTGAGCAACGATCTCGGCTTCCCGCTCCACGTTTTCGGGCTTGGCATTGAGAAGGTTATGGGGCACCTGCTGTTCAGCAAGCAAGGCCGAAAGCAATTCCGATTTCTCCACACTGGTGGTTCCTACAAGAACGGGTCTGCCACTGGCGTGAATCTGGGCAGTTTCAGCAGCAACTGCTTGCCACTTAGCTGCTTCATTCTTATACACCTGATCGCTCCAGTCGCCTCGGGAGCGAGGCCGGTTGGTGGGCACAACCGTGACTTCCAGCTTGTAGGTTTTTTCGAATTCCACCTCCTCGGTCTTGGCCGTGCCAGTCATGCCAGCCAGCCGGGGATAGAGGAGAAAGAAGTTTTGGTAGGTGATGCTGGCCAAGGTCTGGGTTTCGGGCTGAATCACGAGTCCCTCCTTAGCTTCAATCGCCTGATGCAGACCATCACTCCAGCGACGACCCGGCATGACACGTCCGGTGAACTCATCAACGATCACGGCATCACCGGATCGGACGATGTAATTCACATCCCTCACGAACAGCTCTTTGGCCTTGAGGGCGTTGAGGATGAAATGGGCCCAGGGATCAGCGGCGTTGTATAGATCATCCACCCCCAGCAGCCGCTCAGCCGAAGCGTAGCCCTCGTCGGTGAGGGTCACGTTGCGCTGCTTCTCATCAACCTCGTAATCACCTTCAGGATCAATACCATCCTTGCTCATTTCAGCGGCGCGCTCTAGCAGCTCAGCAATCTCGTTGGCGCGACGATACTTTTCCTGAGGACGCTCAATCTGACCCGAAATGATCAAAGGAGTGCGCGCCTCGTCAACAAGGATGGAATCCACCTCGTCGATCACACAGTAGTGGAAATCGCGCTGGACAACCTCGGCAATATCAGTTGCCATGTTGTCGCGAAGATAGTCAAATCCCAGCTCTGAATTGGTGGCGTAGGTGATATCACACGCATAGTTGTTCTGCCGTTCGCTTGGAGCCATATCCTGCTGGATCAGACCAACCGATAGACCCAAGAAGCGGTGGATCTGGCCCATCCACTCAGCGTCGCGGCGGGCCAGGTAATCGTTCACCGTCACCACGTGCACGCCACGGCCGGTGAGGGCATTGAGGTAGGCGGGCAGGGTGGCCACCAGAGTTTTGCCTTCGCCGGTCTTCATCTCGGCGATCTGGCCTTCGTGCAGCACCATGCCGCCGATCAGCTGCACATCGAAGTGACGCATGCCCAGCACCCGCTTGCCGGCCTCGCGTACTACGGCGAAGGCCTGGGGCAGGAGCTCATCGAGGAGCTTGCGCTCCCGGGCGGCGATGGCCTCGGCGGTGCCGCCGGCGGCCCGCGCCGTTTCGAGCTTCTGGCGGAATTCGCCCGTCAGACCCCGCAACTGGTCGTCGGAGAGGGGGGCGATGTCCTCCTCGAGCAAATTGATATCCGAAACGATCGGCTGGAAACGCTTCAGCTTGCGGGCATTGGGATCGCCCAGCAGCAGCTTGAGCATGGGGAGAACAATCAACCGTATTGGGGCAGCCTACCACCGCAAAGCCGCAAACGATGGGCCCAGACCCAAGGTGGCGCAAGGGTTCTGCCGTTTCACTAAGGGTGGTTTACCGCCCTGGTGCTGTGGACCGGCAGAGCCCAAGACGAAACGGGGACCTGGCGCACACCGCCAACTAGACCACATGAATCGGTGGCGTGATGACTGCCCCCCTTCAGGTTTCGCACGGCCGGGGGCGAGGATTCAGGGGGCCGACGAGCCGGCCGCCCTGCACATCCGTGTCAACCCCCAGCGTTCCCAGCAACGAGATCGCCGCCCCACAAGCCAATGGCACCATGGCCGCTGGGGCAGAGGGCGGCGCCACCGGAGGGATCCAGTTGGTACGGCACGGCCGCCTCAACCTGAAGCTCCTCCTAGGGATCAACCAGGTGCGAGGCCTGTTTGATGCCCACAGCTTCTGGGCCCAGGGACGCAGCCGCAGGGCCCTGGTACGCATGCTGCTGGGCAGCTGCAGCGTGGTGAGTGCCTGGCAGGGGGACCGGCTGGTGGGCATCGGCCGGGCCACCAGCGATGGGGTGTTCCGAGCGGTGCTGTGGGATGTGGTGGTGGCCGAGGAGCACCAGGGCCGGGGCCTGGGCCGCCGGATCGTGCAGGCCCTGCTCGCCAGCCCGGCGGTGGCCGCCAGCGAGCGGGTGTACCTGATGACCACCAACAGCAGCGGCTTCTACGAGCGGCTGGGCTTCAGCGGAGAGCACGGGCAGCAGCTGCTGGTGCTTTACCGGGAACGTTGAGCTGAGGGTGAGCTGCCGATGGGGTGTCTGAAAGCCACGGTGCTGGGAGCTTTTGAGTGTCCTAAAGCCACGCAGCGCCGAGATCACTATGGACCGGAAACGACCAAGCCAGATGCGCCCGCATCCACCAAGCCTGTTGTCAGGCCCTCAGCGAGAGCCTGAACAAGAGGAAGGCCAATCAAAAAAAGCGGATGAAGAGATTCGAACTCTCGACCCTCTCCTTGGCAAGGAGATGCTCTACCACTGAGCTACATCCGCATTTGGCACACAAGAACCGGCATGGGCTGGTTCCCACCGGCTTTCACCGATTGACAAAGCATGCCCCATGGGGGGCCCCTCGGTCAAATGGGGATGGGGGTGGGGCCAAACCGAAGGGAAGTGGCCGCGAACCGCCCCAAACAGGCCGTGGAAGCACTCCTGGCGTCAGAAGATCAGACCCTGACTCTCAACCTGGGCAGTGGGGAAAGACACTCGGTCCTCGAGATGACCTCTGTCGTGATGGCTGGGCATGGCGACATGCAGAACCGCGACGGCTATCGCAACCGCAGATAAAGCCATTGCTGCAAGGTGGCCGGCATAATTCGCATGCCAAAGGCCGCAACAGCCCATAGAATATTCACCATTGAATACAACCGAAGCTCCCTCATCGCCCTGAACCGGACATGCAGATCGGCCCTGGCCTGCTGCCACCCTCCACGGCGATGGAAGAAGTTAGAATCACGCTGAAAGTTTAACAATGGCTCCTCCATATTGGCCAGCACAAAGCCCAAACTTGCCGCTGAAATCCATAGGTGGTAGTCTTCTGTCAGTTTCACGTCTTCACGGTAACGGAGGCCGGACTCAAAGACACGGCGACGCATCATCACCGTGGGGTGATTCATGGGATTGCTTCGTGGCAAGCTGGCCACGATGGCGCGATGGCTGATGGGGATGCGCTTGAGCTGAAGATAGACGCCATGCTCATCGATTTCGTGGCAAGCCGTTCCAAGGATGTCAACCTCTCCGTGATCGGCCATGAACTGGCGCTGGCGATCCATGCGCCCCGGGAGGGATTCATCATCGGCATCCATCCGAGCGATCAAAGCAATGCCGGGATCCTGCAGCGCCTCCTCCACGAGCTGATTGAGGCCGTGGGCCAGCCCCCGGGCTGCCGCGATCTCCCGGAGTACCAACCGGGCAGGGGCAGCGGCGGCTCGGAACACATCGGGGTCCGTGAGCTTGCCACCATCGACGCGCAGGTAAAGCAGATCTCCCGGGGCAAGACTGGAGGCCGTGCTGCGGATGGCCCGCAGGGCCAGGGCCGCCGGGGTGCCCCCCTTCATGCAGAGCAGGGTCGCGATACGCGCGGTCACAGTGCCGAAGCGGACTGCAAGGGCAGGTCGATCTCCACATGGGCCGCCCGGGGGACGAAATCCCGCAGGGCCTCAACATCCACCCGCTGTCCCTCGCGAAAGCGGCCAAGCAGGGCTTCGCTGGAGTAGCTATCACTTTCCCCGGCCCGGTTATCGAGGATCGTCTGCACCTTGTTGATCGGGGCACAAAAGGCCACGGACTGGTCGAAGCAGAGCAGATCAGGCTTACTCAAGGCGAAAAGGGAGCTGGAGGAGGACAGCACCTGCTCCAGGCGGTTTGGGTTGGTGTAGGGGAGACTCCGCAGCAGGCCGATCAGATCGGAGAGGCGATAGACGGAACTGGACACCTCGAGCGGGTAGCCGAAGTCTCCGGTCTGGCCCACCCAGCGAAAGCGCAGCCCAGGCGCCACAGTCTGGAAATCCGGGAGGGGCTGCGCGCAGCTCATCGAATAACACATCGTTGTGTTTCGGCCCACGCGCAGAGAGAAACCGATGGCTGATGGCTGCTGATCCAACGCCTCAACGATCGATCGCAGCGAAAAGGGCCGCACGAAGATGTTGTCATCGACGAGAAACAGCAGCTGGTCACAGCGCGGACGCCAGGAGCGCAGCCGCAGCCGATCCTGGATCCTGCGCCAGCGGGAAGCGGCCGGTGGTTGCCGCAGGCATGCCAGCAGGTCCCGCCGGAAGGAGCGCTCCTCCACCCAGTCGATCATCAGTCGGCCCTGGAACTCCTGCAGCAGCTGGGCGTATCCCTGGGCGAACGCCTCGGAGCTGGTCCGGTACAACACCGTGATCGGTGTCTGTGTCGCCTCCCGACAATGCAGGGCAAACGACGCGAGGGTCGCCTGCAACTGCAGCGGCCGGTCCTTGGAGAACACGAGGGTGAGGGCACGCATCACAGCTGAGGGGGGGACGGGAACTTGTGGTTGATCGCTTCACCCGCCAGGAGGGAGCGATACAGCCTCTCGTACTGGTCAGCGATGCGCTCCCAGGTGAAGTGGGCCTGCCAAGCACGATGGGCGGATTCGGCCATCCGGCTGCGGCCGGAGGCATCGGCCACCAGCGCCTCCAGCCGCTGGGACCCGGCGGCCACATCGGCCCGCACACTGCCTTCCCGGTCGTCACTGCGCTCGCCGGGCAGCAGCTCGCCCCCCCCGGTCCAGGCGATGATCTCGGCCGCATTGCCCACCGGCGTGACCAGGAACGGCGTATGGGAGGCGGCGGCTTCGAACAGAACCAGGGGGGAGCACTCGATCCAGGAGGGGAACAGCAGCAGGTCGGCTTCGAGGAATGCGCTGACCGTGTCCTGGCGTGAGAGGGCATGGCCGAGGACCTGGCGGGCGGCCGCCGCGTTGCGGCGCCGGTTGAGGCGCTTCATCACCTGCAGCTGGGTGGGGAAGGCGAGGGCCCGCAACCCCTTGCCCCTCAGCAGGTGGTAGAGGCCCCGGGCCAGCTGCCGCGGCGTCAGGGAGCGGGCCAGGGACTGGGAGAAATCCGGACTGACCAGCAGCAGGGTGGCCTGCCGCAGCTGGGAGCGGGAGAAGATCTCGAGGGCTTCGGCCTGCCCCTTGGCCACCGACAGGTAGCCGGAGACATGCAGGATCAGCAGGTCGTCCTCGGGAATCCCGAGCCGGGCCCGCAGGCCCGGATCCCGGGGACGCTCGAACTCCTCGGCGGCCGCACCGTTGGGAATGATGGCGATGCGCTCGACGCCCTCGCGGCGGGCGAAGTCGATGTCGCGGTAGGAGTCGGAAAGAAACACGCAGGTGTCGTAGCTGCGCATCCATTCGCCCATGGCGGCGAAATAGGAGGCGAAGGTGGGATCCCCCAGGGCGGAGAAGCCCGTGGGAACGAACACCTTGCGGGCCTTGAGCTGGGGCAGCAGCGGCAGCATCAGATCGGTGGCCCACTGCTGCGCCGCGAAGTTGACGATCACATCGGCATCGGAGGCGAGCAGATAGCGCTGGTAGCCGGAGACATCGCCCCAGACCCCCACCGCGCTCTTCCCCTGCACATCGAAACCCCTGACCTTCACCCCTTCGATGCTGTCGCCGCTGCGCGCAGGGTCGGAGCGGGTGGCAACGGTGACGTCGTGGCCCCGGGCCACCAGCCGCTCGGAGATCTGCCGCACCACCTCCGACATGCCATGGCGGGCCGGCAGGTAGGACTCGACCGTATGGAGGATCTTCATGGGCCGGCGGGGCTGGGGCGAACCTACGCCGCAACCGGGGCGGTGGAATAGAGCAGGGTCATGCCCGGCAGGCTGAGGCCGGAATGCACCGCACGGAAGCGGCCGGGGTGGGCGGCCAGGGACTCCTCGACGGCCTGACGGGGTCCAATGTTGTAGCCGGAATCGGGCGACTGGAGGAAGGTGTCGTGCAGCAGCAGCACCGGGTCGGGGACGGCCTCCAGGATGCCGTCGATCTCCCGCCTGACGCTGGCGTGGCTGTGGTCGCCATCGAGGAAGAAGAGGGGGGAAGGGGGACGCCCCGCCCGCTCCCAGAGTCCGAGGGAAGTGGTCAGGCCATCGCCCTGGTGCAGCTGCACCCCCGCCAGGCCCCGCACCATCGCGCCCCGCTGGGCGTGGGGGTGCTCGACGTGGTCGACGTCGTCGGGAAGATCGCAGGAATGGATGGTGGTGGGGATATGGAAATACTGGGCGATTTCATAGAAGATTCGCGCCGACTTGCCGATATTCGTGCCCCACTCGAAGATCAGTGAGGGCTCGAAGCGACAGACCGTCGCCGTCATCAGCATCAATTCCTGGAGGGGGAAGGGATGGACATCGACCACGGGAACCAGGGTGCGGGCCACGAACGCGGAGGTGACCCAGCCGTCCACCTCAAATTCCCCACAGGCAGGATTGCGGGATGGGTTGGCCGCGCTGAGGAAGGGATCCAGGGAGGTCGAACGTTCGGCGGAGGACCCACGCAGATCCAGCAGCCGAGTAAGGAGTCCCATGGTTGTGAATCGGGCGGGCAGGGGGAGTCCTCAGAGGGTGGAGGACATCCTCGGGGCATGATCCCACATCTCTGCGAGACCGTGCTGGAGAGATACATCCGGATGCCATCCACAGGCGGAGCGAAGCTTCTGGCCGTCAAGCACATTGGCCTCCACGTCGAATCGCCGCGAGGGCAGATGGCGCACCTGAATGGTGTGGCCGGCAGCCTCAGCCAACGGTCGCAACATGGCCATCACATCGAGATTACTGGCGCCGATGCCGGTGCCGAGGTTATAGATTTCACCATCTCCGCCGAAGTCCAGAGCCGCAAGGATGCCACTGGCCACATCGCTGACATGGATGTAATCACGGATGGTTCCCACATCTCCATAGATCTCGATCTCACGTCGCGAAAGAATGGCATCGATGGCGGCGGCGAGGAAACCCTGGCCGGTCCGGAAACGCTGCTGGACGCCATAGGCGTTGGCCGGCCGCACCACCACCACCGGCAGGTCGCGGGTGTGATGGAACATCAGGGCGTAGTGGTCGATGGTCAGCTTGGTGATGCCGTAAGGGCTGATGGGGGCCGTCGGGTGGGATTCCGCGATGGGGAGGGCGCAGGGCGGGCCATACACCGTGCCCCCGGAGGAAACGAGCAGCAGGCGGCGGACCCCCACCGCCATCGCCTCCTCCAGCAATCCGACGCTGCCGGGCAGATTGGCGAGCAAGTCGAAGACGGGATCGCCGTAACTGGTCTTCGGGACGGTGGCGTATGCCAGGCCGATCACCTCGCAGCCCGGTTCGAGGATCTACCTCATCTGGGCGCGGTTGCCGAGGTCAGCGCAGCGATAGGTGCACGGCAGAGCGGCCGTGTGGGCACCGGGGGGACGCCGTCCCACGACAGACACCTCACGGCCGGAGGCGATCAGGGCCTGACTAACAAGGGACCCGATGAACCCGGCACCGCCGATGACGATGGTCTTCATCGCGGCCCCCTGAACCGTTGCGCCAGGCGCCAGATCCGCTTGGCGAGGTTGCGGAAGGGTCCCGCGGTCTGGAGAAGCTCGTAGGCGGGAGACGCACGGACCATCCATGCCCCCTTCATGGCCTGGACGCGGGCCAGAGCGTCCTGGCTGAGGGGCGTCAGAGCATCTCCCGAGGCGACGCTCTGGATCGCCTGGAGCAGGACCTTCTGCATGCGGCCAAAGTCGAGGGGGGGCTGCAGTGACGCAGCGTCACCATGGGTGAGCGCAGCGATGGCCCGCACAGAGGGATCATCACTGGGCAAGCCTGCAGCAGCAGCGATGTTCTCCGCGCAGATCGTGATCAGGCGACTGCGGAATGGTGAAGGGCCAACTCGAGACATGCTGCCGGGAATCTCCCGATAGACAAGTAAAACCTGTCCCACATTTGCCACGGAACCAATGCGAGAAAGCCGCGACCACAATTCATAGTCTTCCGGGGGCTGCCGCGCTGGATCCGTCGTATAGCCGCCAACCTGCTGTAGCGCGGAACGTCGCAGGAGAACAGAGCTATGAACAAACGGGTTGTTGAACAACAACTGATAGCGCAGGGTTGGCTCATCGACAGGATGGCGATGAAAGCGATCCACGAGACGATCCACCTCCATGATCTGTGCCCATGAACCCACCAGAACACAGTCCTGGTGGGCTTCCATGTGAGCCACCTGCAAGAAAAGGCGGTCGGGATGGGAAAGATCGTCCTGATCCTGCCGAGCCACATAGGTTCCACGGGCCAGGGAGATGCCATGGTTGAGGGTACGGGCAAGGCCCTGATTGTCCTGCCGCAGAAAGCGCAGGCGCTGATCGTCAAACTCCTCAAGGACAGAAGCCGACCCATCGACAGAGCCATCGTCAATCACGATCAGCTCAAAGTCGGTAAACGACTGAGAAAGGATGCTGGAGATAGCCTCATGCAGATAGGGGAGACCGTTGTAAACGGGCAAGACAACGGAAACGCATGGGGAGGGAAACGTCATCTAATCAGCCTGATCCGAAGAGGCCAGGCCCTTAGTAGCCTTGACATGCCAGCCGTAGCAGCTGTAGTCGCAAGAGCCTCGATCAAGAGATGAACAGATCTGCAAAAACCTCAGAATAGCAAGCATCGCCAACCGGACCCGCCACGACTCCTTAGCAAGGGAGTAGGAGCTGGACATCTGCGGCAGCCTCCTGATTTCCTGGGCAAGATACTCAAAGTAGTTTCCATTCGGCGTCATCTCCACGCGGCTGAATCCAAGATCCTCTAAATGCCTGGAATACCAGTTACGGGAAAAACCAGTTGAAAAGAAGTAAGGCGAGAAGTGCGTGAAACTACAGAATGGAGCCGTGAGTAAAAGCAGACCACCAGGACGCAAGACACGCGCGAGCTCTCCAATTGCCGCCACAGGGTCGGGGAGGTGCTCCAGAACCTCGGTACATAAGACGACATCGAAAGAGTCACTTGGTACCGGAATAGCGACGATATCGCAGACATAATCTGTGGCACCATAGGTCCAGCCTTCAACATGACCCCCATGGCCATCACCCTTGCCGTCATAAGCAGCGTTGTCCTGCGAGACGTAGTGAAGATGGGAGCAGAACCGTCGATACTTCTGCTCGCCAGAACCGGCATCGAGCAACCGTGATTTCGGCACAAGCTCGGCGAGAACTGATTGGACCCACTGATCACGGTTACTGGAGTTCGTCGTCCCAACGGTCAGGACAGGATCCTGAATTCGGCGGGTTACGGAGATCCACTGCCGAAAAGAAGCTTGAGAGTTTTTTCTAAACTGATTGCAAGCATACAGCCGTCGGTCAATGCCCCTTTTGACCTGAACAATGGGGGACAGAAAACGCTTCAAGGGGTGAGGGATCGTCATGGGTCAACCCAGGTCGAGGCATCGACAAGAACACTGTTAATGAATGTATTGGCAAACAACATGTAGCCGTGCTGGCACAAGTAATCTGTCACTCCCAACGGTCGCCTTGTGGTACGAACGGTGCTGTACTCCAGGTCCTCCACACAAAGAAGGGGAGGCCGAAAGCGTGCAATGTCCCAGCTGGACAACACATCAAGATCACCTCCCTCGACATCGATGCAAAGCAATTCAGGAACACCGTTCGCCTCAAACAGCTGATCGAGGCTGATCGGCTCCACAGAAATCTCCTCTACCACCGAAGCCCCAGGAGTCTTCAATGCACGCCTCAAAGCATCAGGATCAAACGTGCTGAGTGTCGAGGGCTCGAGAACATAGAAGGTCAGCGGATCCTCACCCGCCGAAATAACATTCTTCAGCACCTTGTCGCGGGGACGCGCAGCGGCAAATTCCTGAGCCAGGAAGGGAATGGGCTCAACACAGATGCCAGCAGCACCTCTCGCGTAGAAAAGATAGGTATTGCTGTAATAGAAAGGATGATTGGCGCCAACGTCGAAATAGCTCTGGATATCGATGCCACACTGACGAGCAACAAAGTCAATGATTAGGTCTTCACCACACTGAGAAAAGCTCTCGCGCGCGTACGATGCAGAAGCGGGAGGAGTGGCAGTTGGTTGAGGAAGACTCTGACGATACTCAGGAATGATTGATTGCAAACGACGTCGTATTGCGCCAAGCATACAAAAATTTAGGCAAGAGCTTGATCCTTTGGAAGATCGAAAGCCGTGAAGCGCATAAGATTAGCACAATGCCGTGCATAAGCCACGGAGTAGGGTCGTAGTGCCTAGCCGCCGATCCAGCTGCACCCTTGACGGGGCGCACCAACTCATCAATACCGTAAGTCGCTAGGCACTCAGGCAGAAAATGCGATCTATAATTCAACAAGTTAGACATAATAAATGCAACGTCCATCCAGTCAAAGGAAAGGTTAAGATCATTCCACTTACTGAGACTGGATTTCAGCAGGAGATCATGCCTTTACAATCCCAAAACGGGAGAGACTGAATCCCTCAAGATATTAAGGCAGGATCTCATGGTTAGGGCTTTGAAAATGAACTTTTGGAAGTGCGGGTGCAACCTCGACAAGCCATGTGACCCAATTGGGAACATTTAAAGCCTCTCCATGATAGCCTAGGACAATAACCTATGATATCCAGGATCGTCTTGCGGCCACTGATCGCTTCTGTTGCGACCTTGGCCTTGAACTCGGGGCTACAAGTGCGGCGTTTCACATCAGTGCGAGCCTCTCTATGGGACGGTTCCCCACCTCACTGGTTAACGATGAGGGCTGTCCAGAAAAACCTATTAAACTCATTTCAGGACACAAACTCCTCCCAGCTTAGAGAGAAAACGCTCACGCCTAGTGAGTTTCATGGCCGTAGATTGCACCTAGTTACCGAAACCGAGCATCTTGCCTCCCATTAACTGGGTCCGTCCCTGCGATCTCAAGGCCATTCTCCCGTGAGAGGGCTGGCTAAAGAAAATCTCTCTAGATTTTCTTAGTAGCGTTCTGCTTAGTTGAGCACCATTTTTGCAGGCTTGAGGAGTGTAGAAATGAAGATTTCTGATGATTCTCAGTGCGCCGAACGCCAATGCCAATCTGTCGATACAAGAAATAGAAACCACGTGGAATGGAATGGGCGATGTAACGGATTGTTATTTTTTTCAAAGCATCAATGCGATGCTAACGTAGAATGTAAGATTGAGATTTTACCTTGAACTTAGAAGCCTACCTTGCGGAGGCAACTCCCCAGACTCCCATCCTTCAGCTACTGTTCAAGGACGTTGCCCCTACCATCTTTCTTGAGATTGGGGCCTGCGAAGGAGAGGATTCAATTCGGTATTTGAAATTATTCCCGGAGATGAATTTATATGCTTTCGAGCCTCATCCTGGAAATGTCGCTAAGATCAGAAACAATCCGCGCTTAGATTTAAATCCTAGATTCAGCCTGTTTGAGATGGCTGTATCAGACCATGATGGGGAATGTCAATTCCACCTTTCTTCAGGGCAACCAGAACAGGGAAACCCAATGGGTGAGTGGGACTTTGGCAATAAATCGAGCTCCATCCTCGCTCCATCCAAGTTGATGGATAAATTTGTGCCCTGGCTGAGATTTAGCGATTCGATTACGATTCAGACAATGACTCTTCAGTCTATCTTCAATAAACACAATTGGGCATGGGTTGACTTCCTTCACATGGATGTCCAAGGAGCGGAGCTCGCCGTTTTGCGTGGAGGGTTGAATCAGCTCCAAAAAGTACGCTCCATCTGGTTAGAAGTTTCATTTCACGAAATATACGAAGACCAAGCCAAGCCAAGTGAAATTGAAGCTCTCTTGACCAGCAGAGGTTTTCTCAAGGTGCTTGAGAAAGTAGATTCCGGCTTTGGCGACCAACTATACGTCAATACTTCAGCATTCCATGTTACACCGTGCTAAGCATTGTCTCATGGCAGGACTAGATTAAACAATCTCCCACTGTAATCTAGGCCGAAAAAAGCCAGCCAGTTTGTGCACATAACCATGGCGCGCCGGGTCATGCACGTTTTCTGAGACGTAGAAGAAAATCGCCTGGTCTACGGCAAAGTGCACAACTTGTGGGCTTATTGTCATCACGGCTACCTGCAGATCATAGCAACCTTCGTTAAGAAGATGCCTCGGCAACCACATCTTGGCTTGGTGAATACCTATATTAAAAGAGTGCGCGTCAGAAGGCATGCTCATAAACACGCATTGCCCTTCCGCAAAGACGTGGATGAGGGGTATCAAGGGAGCGTCTTCACTCAAGACGCGAAAAGTCATCTCTATACCAAAATCGTCTTCAAGACTTGGTGAAGAAATCGTGGAGCCAGCCTGATCAATCAATCGAGCCCCCATCAACTGCACCACCTCATCACCGGGCTCCTCCCCTTCGGAAAACGATAGGATCGACCCATTAGAACGGCGCTCACCAAACATGCCGAAATAGATTTGGGTGACCTCTTGAGTTGGGCCCTCTCGAAGTACCTTGCCCTGTTCAAGGAGAAGACATCGATCGCAAAGACTGTTGACTGAAGTAAGATTGTGACTCACAAACAATACTGTTCTCCCCTGTCCGGTAACATCGCGCATTTTCCCTAGGCACCTCTTCTGGAACTCAATATCACCAACAGCCAACACCTCGTCAATCACAAGAACATCCGGCTCCAGGTGGGCGGCGACGGCAAAGGCCAGACGTACATACATGCCACTGGAATAGCGCTTTACCGGGGTATCAATGAAGCGATGCACCTCGGCGAAATCAACGATCGCATCGAAGACCCGGTCAATCTGCCGGCGTCGCATGCCCAGCAGCGTGCCATTGAGATAGATGTTCTCGCGGCCGCTGAGCTCGGGGTGAAAACCGGTACCCACTTCCAGCAGGGAGCCCACTCGGCCCCGAATCTCGGCCAAGCCTGTGGTGGGCTCCGTGATACGGGACAGGATCTTCAGCAGGGTGCTCTTACCAGCCCCGTTCCTGCCGATCACTCCAAAGACCTTGCCCCGGGGAACTTCGAAATCCACATCCCGCAAGGCCCAGAAGGTCTCACTGCTCATCCGCTGGCGTTGCCCCTTGCCCTGCCAGGGCCAGCGACGCCGGGAGCCACCCTCGGCGGCCTCAGCTGAGGACTCCGCCACGCCCAGATGATCAATCTTGTAGGACTTACCGAGGGAGCGAACCGTGACGGCAATATCTGAATTCGAAGTCATACGATATCGGCGAAGCCCCTCTCAATGCGCAGGAAAACTCCCATGCCAATCACCAACGAGGCGACAAGCCCGGTCAGCATGCTCGCCATCATGGTGAATGTGATGGGCACACCACCCAGCACCGACCAGCGGAATCCCTCAATCAACCCCACGGTAGGGTTGAGGGAATACAAGAACTGCCATCTTTCAGGAATCAATGCTGATGAATAGACGATGGGAGTCAAATAATTCCAGGCTTGCAAGGCGAACGGTACCGCATAGCCAAAGTCGCGATGATAAACATTTAGCGAAGCCACCATCAGCGTCAGACCCAGGCCCATCAGGAAAGCCGCCAGCAGAAAGAACGGCGCGGCCAGCAGATGCCAACCCAGACCAAAGCCGAAGAGGGCCATAAGAATCGCCAGGACAACAAGGCTGACGAACCCATCGACCACCACCGAACCCATCGAGGCGAGAGGGATGATCAGACGGGGAAAATAGATCTTCGATAGCAGGGCTGCATTGCCCACCAGGCTGCCTCCGGCCCTGCCGATCGTGTTGCTGAACAGACTCCAAGGAATCAAGCCCGTGAACACCATCAGCAGATAGGGCTGACCATTGCTGGGCAGACGGGCGAAGTTGCCGAACAGCACGGCAAAGATGATGGCCGGCACCAACGGCTGCAGGATCACCCAGACCACGCCCAGGCTCGTCTGCTTGTAGCGCAGCTTGATGTCGCGAAGCGACAGGTAATACAGGAGATCGCGATATTCAACGAGCTCCTTCCACTCGAAGAACGAAAAGCGACGCCTGGGCTGAATGCGAGTGACGCTCATACGGCGGGGCGGGGGTGTTCCGGGCAGGCTGTCACGCCGTCACCCTGTCGAGATCAGACCACCAGCAGGCTCATGACCCAGCTCAACCAGCACCAGGGCCATGAAGGTGAGTGTATCAAGGAACTGCATGGGGCAAGAAGGCTCGTGGTCAGATCAAGGAGAGTTGGCAATCCTGCCACGAACCCTCGACGCAGATCTGCCGCTGGCCCCATCCTTCACACGTTGTGGGGGCTGAACAGATCGACGGCGGTCGCCAGGGACTTCGAAGCCGTGGGCCTCGGCATCCTTCGGGGCCAGAAAGGGCCGCTGCGGGGCCTCCAGTTCCTCGAGTGGCCAGGCTGATCGCGAGGAGGGGATCGTTCCTGGCAAGGGAGTGCTCGAATTCCCGGTTCCTGTGGCCGGCGGTCTTGTACTGGTCCTCGGCCAACGCGCTCAGGGTCAAGGTGTCTGCTCGGCATGCATCGAGGTGAATGAGCGCGGAAAATACCTACAAACCATGCGGATGCCACTCAATCACGAAGTAATCATTCATGGCATGCCACGCAGCAATCCTCTCAACCATCCCAGTTCTCCGCAACGCCTTAGAGATGATCCCCCTCAATTGGCACAGTACCAACAGGATCCGAATTCAGCATGAAGGAATCGTCTCTACAAGCAACTAACCAGCCAGCAACTGCTACGACTGGATCTCACCCCCCCAGCGCCCCCATCAAACTGCCCATCTCCAGCGCCTGCATCGCGTAGCTCCAGCCCAGGTTGCTCTTGATGCCGGCCCGCTCCAGGGCCTGCTGCAGGGTGTCGGTGGTGAGCACGCCGAAGATCACCGGGATGCCGGTGTCGCGGGCTACGGCGGAGACGCCCTTGCCCACCTCGGCCACCACCACGTCGAAATGGGGGGTATCACCGCGGATCACGGCCCCCAGGGTGATCACCACCTGGTAGCGGCCGCTGGCGGCGAGGCGCTGGGCCACCAGGGGGATCTCAAAACTGCCGGGCACCCAGGCCACATCCAGCTGGCTGCTGGTGGGGGCCGTATCGATGCCGTGGCGTGACAGGCAATCCAGGCAGCCACTCAGCAGCTTGCCGGTGACCAGATCGTTGAAACGGGCCACCACCACCGCGATCCGCAGATTGGCCGTATCGGTGAAGCGCCCTTCGAAAACCGCCAAGACCTTCAGACCACGAAAAAACTGACACCCCAGTTGAGCAGAACGAGGGCCACCCAGGCTCCACCGCCGATCAGAATCAGGCGGTTGGAGCGGCCGCTGTCGTCGCTGCTGGCGTAGAGCACGGGGATCGCCACGATCAACGCGAACGACAGCACCACCAGGGCCAGAACGGTGAGTGTGTTGATGATCTGCATGAGTGAGGTGCTGGAAGGGGTTGGCGGGCCGGCCGGACCAGGCAGTGAGGGGATTCTCACACGGCACCCCGGCGGCTCCGCAGGGGAGCGGGGGCATCCTTCACATGTTGTGGGCTGGGGCCAGGGCGCGGCGGACTTACGGGGTTGGACCCCACCGGTGGGGTCTCGTAGAATGGAAATCCCCCACCACCAGTGTCATGGCGGCGCCAGCCGAGCAGCAGCTGTCCCTGGTTGCCGAGCTGGTGGGGTCTGGTCTGCAGGGGAGTTTGTTTGCCGAGGCGGCGCCTACGGCGGGGGGAACTGGTTCTGGGGCCCCTGGGGGCCGATCCCGAATGGGCGCGCCCGGCTGCCCGCAGGCCGCCGATGCCAATGGCAACCCAGCCGAAGCCCTCGATGCCGACCACCTCCTGGAAGCCGATGCGGCATCCCGGCCCCGGCAGCGGCGGGACACGGCCGCCAGAGCGCGGGGTCTGGAGGGGGAAGAAGGGAGCGATGGGGCGGCAGCCGCCGCGAGAACCAAGGCAGCGGCTGGGGCAGCAGGTGCAAAAACCAAGCCAGCGTCCGAGGCTCCCGTCGCAGAAACCCAGCCCGAGAACAGCACTAGCCCTGCCGCCGACCCCGGGGAAAGCGCGCACACCGCCGACGTACACCACCCCCAGCCCGACGCCGACCTGCCCCGCTGGCACCATCACAGCCTGGTGGACCCGACCGCCCTCAGCCCGGTGCTGCGCCACTACGTGGAGCTCAAGGCGGCCCATCCGGAGCGGGTGCTGCTCTACCGCCTCGGCGACTTCTACGAGTTCTTCTTCGAAGATGCCCTGCTGCTCTCGCGCCTGCTGGAGCTCACCCTCACTGGCAAGGAGGGCGGCAAGGGCATCGGCCGGGTGCCGATGGCGGGCATCCCCCACCACGCCGCCGAGCGCTACTGCGCCGAGTTGGTGCGCCGCGGCCTCAGCGTGGCCCTCTGCGACCAGCTCGAAACCACTCCCGCCAAGGGGGCCCTGCTGCGCCGCGACATCACCCGGGTGCTCACCCCCGGCACGGTGCTCGAGGAGGGCATGCTCGCCGCCCGACGCAACAACTGGCTCTGCGCCGTGGTGCTGGGCGGCGCCGGCCGTTGGGGGCTGGCGGTGGCCGATGTGAGCACCGGCGAGTTCCGGGTCACCGAGCGGGAGGGGAGCGGGGCGCTGCACCAGGAACTGCTGCAACTGGAGGCGGCCGAGGTGGTGTGGCCTGGGCTGGAAACAGGTGTTGTGGGCTCTGCTGCAGCGATCGCCCTCGGTGGGGAAGGGGGCCAGCCCGACACTGCAGCGTCGGCGCCCGCCTGGTGCCCAGATCCCCAACGGCTCACGGCCCTGCCCCGCACCCCGTTTGAGGCCCCCCAGGCCCGGGCCCGCCTGCTGGGCCACTTCCGCCTGGGCAGCCTCGATGGTCTCGGCCTCGGCGAACTGCCGCTGGCGATGCGGGCGGCCGGTGGTCTGCTGGCCTACCTCGACACCACCCAGCCCGGACCCTCGGCGGCTGGGGCAGGTTCAGCGGGACTGGGCCTTGAGATCCCGCCCCAGCAGCCAAATACCCCAGAACAACCCACCGTCCCCGCAAACAACGCCGTCGCCGACGGCAGCACCGGACCGGGCCCCATCCCCCTTGAAATGCCCACGGTCTGGCACGCCGGCGACCAGCTGGTGCTCGATGCCCAGACCCGCCGCAACCTGGAGCTCACCCGCACCCAGCTCGGCGGCGGCCTACACGGCTCGCTGCTCTGGGCCCTGGATCGCACCGCCACCGCCATGGGGGGCCGCTGCCTGCGCCGTTGGATCGAGGCTCCCCTGGTGGAGCGGGCCGCGATCCTGGTGCGCCAGGCGGCCGTGGGCGAACTGGTCGACCACCGCCCCCTACGCCTGGCCCTGCGGCGCCTGCTGCGGCCGATGGGGGATCTGGAGCGCCTGGCGGGCCGGGCCGGAGCCGGCAGCGCCTCCGCCCGCGACCTGGTGGCCCTGGCCGACGGCCTGGAGCGACTGCCGCGGCTGGCGGGGCTGCTCAAGAAGAGCGTCAGCGCGCCCCTGCGCGCCCTGGGCCAGCCCTGGCCGGAGCTGGCCGCCCTGGCGGCCGAACTGCGCCACCACCTGCTCGACACCCCGCCCCTGAGCCTCAGCGAAGGCGGCCTGATCCACGACGGCGTCGATCCGCTGCTCGATGGCCTGCGCAACCAGCTCGACGACCAGGACGCCTGGCTGGCCGAGCAGGAGGCCAGCGAACGGCGGGCCAGCGGCAACCCCAACCTGCGGCTCCAGTACCACCGCAGCTTCGGCTACTTCCTGGCGGTGAGCCGGGCCCGGGCCGCCACCGTGCCCGACCATTGGATCCGCCGCCAGACCCTGGCCAACGAGGAGCGCTTCGTGACGCCGGCCCTAAAGGGCCGCGAAGGGCGCATCCTGCAGCTGCGGGCCCGCGCCGCCCAGCGGGAATATGAGCTCTTCACGGCCTTGCGCGCCCGGGTGGGGGAGCGGGCCGCCCCGATCCGCGCCGCCGCCCGCCGGGTGGCCGACCTCGATGCCCTGGCCTCCTTGGCGGAGGTGGCCGCCACCGGCGGCTGGTGCCGGCCGGAGCTGGTGGAGGGCCGGGAGCTGTGGATCGAGGCCGGCCGCCATCCGGTCGTGGAGCAGCTGCTGGTGGAGGAGACCTTCACCGCCAACGATCTGGCCCTGGGCGGCGCTGACCTAGCGCCCGGCACCGATCCCACCTCCAGCTCCACCCCACCAGCCCCCGACCTGCTGGTGCTCACCGGGCCCAACGCCAGCGGCAAGAGCTGCTACCTGCGCCAGACGGGACTGCTGCAGCTCCTGGCCCAGATCGGCTCCTGGATCCCGGCCCGCTCCGCCCGCCTCGGCATCGCCGACCGGATCTTCACCCGCGTTGGCGCCGTCGACGACCTGGCCAGCGGCCAATCCACCTTCATGGTGGAGATGGCCGAAACCGCCAACATCCTTCACCACGCCAGCGAGCGCTCCCTGGTGCTGCTCGATGAGATCGGCCGCGGCACCGCCACCTTCGATGGCCTCTCGATCGCCTGGGCGGTGGCCGAACACCTGGCCGGCGACCTGCGGGCCCGCACGATCTTCGCCACCCACTATCACGAGCTCAACGAGCTGGCCGAGCTGCTGCCCAACGTGGCCAATGCCCAGGTGCTGGTGGAGGAAACCGGCGACGAGCTGGTGTTTCTGCATCGGGTGGTGCGGGGCGGCGCCAGCCGCAGCTACGGCATCGAAGCCGCCCGGCTGGCCGGCGTGCCCCCCTCGGTGGTGCTGCGGGCCCGCCAGGTGCTGGGCCGGATCGAGGCCAACAGCCATGTGGCGGTGGGCTTGCAGGCCGAGAACCTGGGCAGGGTGTGAATGAACTACGCGCTCTGCCGGTCCAGCCAGGCGTGACGCAACAGGGCATTGGCCGCCGCGGCCACCAGGCCGGCCCCACCCCGGCTGCCCTCCAGGCGGATCTGGGGGAGATCACTCGCGGCCAGATGCCGCTTGCTCTCGGCCACACCCACGAACCCCACCGGCATGCCGATCACCAGGGCGGGCGCAGCCAGGGCCCCCACCGCCACCCGCTCCAGCAGCAGCTCCAGGGCGGTGGGGGCACTGCCGATCAGCACCACCGCTCCAGGATGGGCCGCCAGCGCCTGCTCCATCCCTGCGGCGGCCCGGGTTCCCCCCACCGTTGGCGCGGCGGGGGCCCAGGCGAGCACGCTGTGCACCGGATTGCCGAAGGTGCGCCGCGCCATCGGCGCCACAGCACTGGCGGCCATAGCGGTGTCCGTGAGGATCACCGCGCCGGATGCCAGGGCCTGGAGCCCCACCGCACAGGCCCCGGGGCTGAAGCGCAGCAAGGGGGCAATGGCGGGATCGCCACTGCTGTGCACCAGGCGCTCCAGCAGCTCCCGCTCTACCCCCACCAGTGCGCTCTCCCCGAGCAGCAACCGGATGCGGCGGATGCTCTCAACAAAGATCGGGTGATCAAAGTCGTTGGTGGCCAGGCTCATTGCCTGGGCTCCCGCTGGAGCTCGCGCTCCAGACCATGGCGCCACATGGCCGCCAGGCCCTCTGCGAGGGAGATCCGCGGCGCCCATCCGGTCGCCTCAGACAGTTTGCGGGAATCGAGCACGTTGGCGGCCACATCAAAACGCCGCTCCGGTAGGTGGCTCACCCGCACCGAAAAACCATCAGCATCGGCCAGGCCGCGCAGCAGGCGGATCAGATCGAGATTGGAAGCGCCGATGCCGGTGCCGACGTTATAAATGTTTCCTTCCTTTCCCTGCTGAAGAACCGCCACAATTCCAGTGGCCACATCACGCACATGAATGTAGTCGCGAATCGTGCCTTCAGGACCATAAATCTCCACCTCGCGGCCCCGCTGAATCGCATCGATGGCCGCAGCCATAAAACCCTGTCCCACCCCGGTGCGCTGGGCCTCGCCATAGGCATTGGCAGGCCGGACGATCAGCACCGGTAGATCGGTGGTGGCGTGGAACATGCGGGCATAGGAATCAATGGAGAGCTTGGTGATGCCGTAAGGACTGATCGGATTGGTGAGGTGATCCTCCGGGATCGGCAGCACGGAGGCGGCCCCATAGACCGTGCCACCGGACGACACAATCACCAGGCGACGCACCCCAGCCCGCTGCACCTCCTGAAGCAGGGCCACATTGGGGGGCAGGTTAGACAGCAGATCGAAGGTTGGATCGCCAAAACTCGTCTTGGGCACCGTGGAATAGGCCATGTTCACCACATCGCACCCCGGTATTAGAAGGGTGCGCAGCAGGCCGAGATTGGCATAGTCTCCCTGAACATAGCGACAGCCGACCGGCAGGGCCAAGGGCTCCTTGCCGCGGCCGAGAATCACCACATCGCCACCGGCCTCAAGCAGCAAGCGCGAGACCTCGATGCCGATGAATCCGGCACCACCAATAACGAGCGTAGGGGGCATGCTGCGATGGGGCCGTGGACATTTCATGATCGCCCTGCACCAGTCTGGCTCGATGCCGATCCACCTCTGATGCCGATCCACCTCTGATGCCGATCCACCTCTGATGCCGATCCACCTCTAATGCCGATCCACCTCTACTGGGGCGACGACGAGGCCGCCCGCTCCCGGGCCGTGGATGGACTGGTGGGACAGCTGGTGGATCCGGCCTGGGCCTCGATCAACCTCAGCCGGCTCGACGGCAACGACACAAGCCAGGCCCTCCAGGCCCTGGAGGAGGCGCGCACGCCGCCCTTTGGCTCTGGGGCACGGCTGGTGCTGCTGCAGCGCAGTCCCTTCTGCAGCCACGGACCCGCCGAACTGGCAGAACGGCTGGAGGCGAGCCTCACCCTGATCCCCGAAACCTGCCACCTAGTGCTGGTGAGTCCGGGCAAACCCGATGCCCGGCTGCGCAGCACCAAGGCCCTGCGGAAGGTAGCCGAGGAGAAGAGCTTTCTCCTACCGGCTATCTGGGATGGCGAGGGTCAGGTGGATCTGGTGCAGCGCACCGCCGCCGAACTGGGCCTGCGGCTGGAGCCGGCCGCAGCCGAGGCCCTGGCCGAAGCGATCGGCAGCGACAGCGCCCGGCTGGCCAGCGAGCTGGAGAAGCTGGCCCTTTATGCCATCGCTCCGGAGTCCGGCCCGCCGGCGCCGATCACGGCGGCAGCCGTGGAGGCGCTGGTGGGTGGGCGGAGCACCAGCGCCCTGGCCGTGGGCGAAGCCCTACTGGCCGGCCAGGGCGCCGAGGCGATCGCCCGGGCCGATGCCCTATTGGCTGCCAATGAGCCCGCCCTGCGGATCGTGGCCGCCCTCGCCAGCCAAATCCGTGGCTGGCTCTGGGTGAGCCTGCTGGAGCAGCAGGGCGAGCAGGACACGGCCGTGATCGCCAAGGCGGCCGGCATCGCCAACCCCAAGCGGATCTATGTGATGCGCAAACAGCTGCGGGGTCGCCGCCCCGGCCAATTGCTCACCCTGCTGACCCAGGTGCTGGAGGTGGAAGCGGCCCTCAAACGCGGTGCCGAGCCCGGCGAGGCCTTCCGGGATGGCTTCCTCGTGCCAGGAACCGCCGCTTGAATTCAGCCGATCGAAGCCTGGCGGCACCCCAGCCGGGATGGTTCGGCAGCCAGCACGCTTCGATCGTCGCCCGGCGACGGCGATCCGACCCAGCCGCCAAGAAGCGTTGAACCCCGGGTCGAAGCCGGGAGCATCGACAACGGACCCGGCACCAACCAGCTCCGATAATCGCTGGAACTCATCGCCCGATCGCGATCCACCGCCGATGGCCCTGCTCGTACAGAAATTCGGAGGGACCTCCGTGGCCGATGTGGAACGCATCCAGGCGGTGGCCCGGCGGATCGCCGCCAGCCGGGAACATGGCCATGACCTGGTGATTGTGGTGTCGGCGATGGGCCACACCACCGATGAACTCACGGGGCTGGCCCGGGCGATCAGCGCCGATCCGCCCCGGCGGGAGATGGACATGCTGTTGGCCACCGGGGAGCAGGTGTCGATCGCCCTGCTGGCGATGGCCCTCCATGCCCAGGGGATCGCAGCGGTGTCGATGACCGGAGCCCAGGTGGGAATCGTGACGGAATCGGCCCATGGCCGCGCCCGCATCCTGGAGGTGCGCACCGATCGGCTGCTGCGCCTCCTGGAGGAGGGCCAGGTGGTGGTGGTGGCGGGGTTCCAGGGCACCAGCAGCGGCGCCGCGGGTACCCCGGAGATCACCACCCTCGGCCGGGGCGGCTCCGACACCTCGGCGGTGGCCCTGGCGGCGGCCCTCGGCGCTGACGCCTGCGAGATCTACACCGATGTGCCCGGGGTGCTTACTACCGATCCCCGCAAAGTGGCCGACGCCCAGCTGATGCAGTCGGTGAGCTGCGACGAGATGCTGGAACTGGCCAGCCTGGGCGCCGCCGTGCTCCACCCCCGGGCCGTGGAGATCGCCCGCAACTACGGCGTGCCCCTGGTGGTGCGCTCCAGCTGGAGCGAGGCGCCGGGCACCCGGCTCACCAGCGGCGCTCCAAGGCCGATCGGCAGCGAGGGGCTGGAGCTAGGTCGCCCGGTGGACGGGGTCGAACTGGACGAAGGGCAAGCTGTGTTAGCCCTGGCCCACGTACCGGATCGGCCGGGAGTGGCGGCCCGTCTGTTCGAGGCCCTGGGGGAGGCGGGGCTGAATGTGGATCTGATCGTGCAGGCCACCCACCAGGGGAACAGCAACGACATCGCCTTCACCCTGGCCGAAAGCGAGCTGGAGCTGGCCACCACGATCTGCCGCCGGCTGCTGCAGGAATTCGGGGCGGATGGGGCCCAGCTCAGCGCCCAGGCGGGTATGGCGAAGCTGAGCATCTCAGGCGCCGGGATCATGGGCCGACCCGGGGTGGCGGCCCGGCTGTTCGACACCCTGGCCCGGCTGGGCATCAACCTGCGGCTGATCGCCACCAGCGAGGTGAAGGTGAGCTGCCTGGTGGAGGGGAGTCAGGGGGGCAAGGCCCTGCGGGCCGCCGCCACGGCCTTCGAGCTGGCCGACCATCAGATCAGGCATGGCGCCGGACCCTGCAACCCGGACAGCCCCGCCGTGCGGGGCGTGGCCCTTGACCGCGACCAGGTGCAGGTGGTGGTGCGGGGCGTGCCGGACCGGCCGGGCGCCGCAGCGGCGATCTGCCGGGCGCTGGCGGATGCCGGCATCAGCCTCGACGCGATCGTTCAGTCGGAGCGCACCCATGGGGTGGCTCCTGAACTCAGCCGTGACATGAGCTTCACCCTCAAGCGTGACGACCGCCCCGGCGCCGAACGGGCCCTGGGGCCGGTGTTGGCCGGCTGGAGCGGCGCCGGCTTCGAGGAAGGACCCGCCATCGCCAGGGTGAGTGCCGTGGGAGCAGGCATGGCCTGCACAGCGGGAACGGCGGCCCGCATGTTTCGCAGCCTGGCGGAGGCCGGCATCAACATCGAACTGATCGCCACCAGCGAGATCCGCACCAGCTGCGTGGTGGCTGAAGCCGACGGGATCCGGGCGCTCCAGGCGGTGCATGAGGCCTTCGCTCTGGGGGGTGAGGTGCTTAACCGCGCCGAGGGCAGCGAGGCGCCCAAACCGGCCTGAGGGCCAACGGCAGCAGGCTCGATAACGGTGCTTCAGGACCAAGGAGTTGGGCTTACGCCTTCCCCACAAGCTTCTGGCGCAGCCCCTTGATCCGGTCGCGCAGGTTGGCAGCCTCCTCGAACTCCAGATTTTTCGCCGCCATCTTCATCTTCTCCTCGAGCTGCTGAATCAGCTCCGGCAGGGCATCGAGGGGCACCGCGTTGTGGTCGGCCTGATCGATTGCCTCTTCGAGTTGCTCGTCGTTGAGCCGGCGCGACACCTCCAGAAAAGCCAGGATCGCGTTGCCGGCGCGCTTGCCGGCGGGGGTGGGGGTGATGCCGTGCTTCTCGTTGTAGGCGTGCTGAATAGCGCGGCGGCGCTCGGTTTCCGATATGGCCTTGGCCATCGAATCGGTGAGGTTGTCGGCGTAGAGCAGGGCCTTGCCCTCGATGTGGCGGGCGGCGCGGCCGATCGTCTGAATCAGGGAGCGCTCGGCCCGCAAAAAACCCTCCTTATCGGCATCGAGGATCGCCACCAGCGACACCTCAGGCAAGTCCAGGCCCTCCCGCAGCAGGTTCACCCCCACCAGCACGTCGTAGGCGCCATTGCGGAGATCCTGGATGATCTCGATCCTCTCGATCGAGTGGATCTCCGAGTGCAGATAGCGCACCCGCACGCCGTTTTCAGCCAGGTAATCGGTGAGGTCCTCCGCCATCCGCTTGGTGAGAGTGGTGATCAGCACCCGCTCCTGCTTCTCGGCCCTCACGCGGATCTCACCCAGCAGATCATCCACCTGGCCATCGGTGGGGCGCACCTCCACGATCGGATCGAGCACCCCGGTCGGTCGGATCACCTGCTCGGCCACCTTGCCCACGCTCTGGGCCATCTCCCAGTTGCCCGGGGTGGCGCTCACGAAGATCGTTTGCCTCGCCTTCTCCCAGAACTCATCGCCCTTGAGGGGCCGGTTGTCGGCGGCGCTGGGCAGGCGGAAGCCGTGCTCGATCAGCACCTGCTTGCGACTCTGGTCGCCGTTATACATAGCCTGTAGCTGCGAGCAGGTGACATGGCTCTCGTCCACCACAAGCAACCAGTCGTCAGGGAAGTAATCGATCAGGCATTCCGGCGGCGTGCCGGCGGGGCGGCCGGCCAGGTGGCGGGCGTAGTTCTCCACACCGTTGCAGTAGCCCACCTGCTCGAGCATCTCGAGGTCGTAGGTGGTGCGCTGCTCCAGCCGCTGGGCCTCCAGCAGCCGCCCCTGCAGATTGAGTAGATCCAGCCGTTCGCGCAGCTCGGTGCGGATCTCTTTGATCGCCCCCTCCAGTCGCTCCTTCGGGGTCACAAAGTGCTTGGCCGGATAAATATTGATGCTCTCCAAGCTCTGCAGAATCTCACCGCTGGTGGGATCCACATAGCGGATCGCCTCCACCTCATCGCCAAACAATTCAATCCTCACCAGCCGATCTTCATAGGCGGGCCCGATCTCGAGCACATCGCCCCGCACCCGGAAGCGACCGCGGGAAATCTCGATGTCATTGCGGGAATACTGGTTGTTCACCAGCTCTCGCAGCGAACCGCGCAGGTCGAGGGTTTCGCCCACCTGGAACTTCACAGCGGCCTTGAGATATTCCGAGGGAATGCCGAGGCCATAAATGCAACTGATCGAGGCGACAACGATCACATCCTTGCGCTCAAACAACGAACGGGTGGCGGAGTGGCGCAGCATGTCGATCTCCTCGTTGATCGACGCCGTCTTAGCGATGTAAGTATCCGAAACCGGTACGTAGGCCTCGGGTTGGTAGTAGTCGTAATAGGAGATGAAATATTCCACGGCATTGTTCGGGAAGAACTCCCGCAGCTCATTGCAGAGCTGGGCCGCCAGCGTCTTGTTGTGGGCCAAAACCAGTGTCGGCCTGCCGGTGCGAGCGATCACATTGGCGATTGAAAAAGTCTTGCCGGTGCCCGTGGCGCCCAGCAGGGTCTGATAACGCTCGCCTGCCTCAACACCAGCTGTGAGGGCGGCAATCGCCGTGGGTTGGTCCCCCTTCGGCTCGTAGGGGGCGTGGAGCTGGAACGAAGCCATGGCCCCATTGTCTCGGAAACGACCAGCCCCTGTGGAACGCAGGCCGTGGCTGGATGACTGGATGGCTCATCCCAGCATCCGATGATCCTCCAGGCCACAGGTGCCCGGCGGAGCTTCAGATCCGGTTCAAGCGAGCCGAGAGGCCTTCAGGCCAGCGGGCTGCCAGAGAACTGACCCATGGCCCGAAGCCAAGGCACAAGTCCAAGTACACGCAGCAAAAAGAAACTGGCGAAGCTGTAGACGAGTGAGCCGAGGGCCGCACTCACCAGACCGTTGCGAAGGCGGAAGCCCTGAATCAGCCAGGCGGTGAACCCGAACAGGAGGATGGAGATCAGCCACTCAAACAAAAAGCCCACCGGCAGCAGCCCGCCGAGGGTCGTGATCATTTTGAACGGGGTAAGGATCGCCCCCAGGAGCGGGGCCAGCAGGGTGCCGGCCAAGGAAATCACCAGAGCCGACACCAGAGCGATGCGAAAGCTCACCATCTCCACACCCAAGGGCAGGCGGGTGATCAACAGGAGGATGACAGCCCTGACGGGCCACTGCAGCAACCACACAAGGCTATGGCCCATGAAAGCCTTTCACGATCAGAAACGGCTTCCAAGGTAGCGGCTTAGACCCAGGGATCAACCCGCAAGAAACGAGCCCCACAAGGCCTGCCGCGACACTCAGGCGGGACTGGGTGGAGCCAGGACCCTTGTCAGATCAACTGGTCAGATCAAACCGAGCGCTGCTGGGGCACGGCAATGGCCGGAGCCACGGCATCGATGGCCTGCCGCAACCCACGCACCACCGCCACCATGGCCAGCTCATCGCTGAGGCGATTCACGGCGGAACCCACCCCCACCCCGGCGGCACCGGAGGCGAGGGCCATCGGCACGGTCACCGCGGAGAGGCCCGAAGCGCAGAGCACCGGAGCGGGGTTGGGGCCGGCCGCAGCCAGGGCCCGGCTGATGGCATGGGCGGCGGCCAGGGTGGGGGCGGCCTTCTCGATCAGGCCGAGGCTGCCGGCGCTGAAGGGTCGGGCACTGGTGCCCCCTTCGGTCTGGATCAGGTCGGCCCCGGCGGCCACCAGATCCACGGCCAGCAGCTCCTGCTGGTCGAGGGGCAGCACGTGGGGCACGGTCACCGAAAGCACCACCTCAGGCAGCAGAGCCCGGGTGCGGCGGGTGAGTTCCAGCACCTCGTCGGCCCCAAAGATGCGGCCTTGGGGATAGAAGGCATCGAAGTTGCCGATCTCCACCATGGCGGCGCCGGCGGCCACGGCGGCCGGGAAGAGCTCGGGATCCACGGCCGACACACAGATCGGTAGCTGGGGACAGGCCTCCGCCACGGCGCGGACCAAGGCGGGCTCGCAGGCGATATCCACCAGATCAGCGCCACCTGCGGCGGCGGCCCGGGCGGTCTTTAGCACCGCTACCGGATCCAGGTTGGTGAGACCAGCGATCACCTTGAGCAGCCGGCGGCTGGTGATCGCAACCCGGAGGTTCGGGGGCAGGCTGGTGGAACGCATCATCGGACCGGATCGGCAGTGCTGGCGTGATTCTCCCATCCGAGACCTCTCCAACCCCCTGGAGCCCCCACCATCAGCGCCTGCACCATCACCTGCTGCGCCATCCGGAGCTGCTGCCCGCTGGGTCGTCGCTGTTGCTGGCCGTATCGGGAGGCCAGGATTCGATGGCCCTCACCGTGCTGCTGGCCGACCTGCGCCGGCTATACCACTGGCAGCTGGTTCTGTGGCACGGCGATCACGGCTGGCGCGCCGAGGCAGCCCAGCAGGCCGGGGAGCTGCAGGCCTGGGCCCACACCCAGAAGCTGCCGTTTCTGCTCGACCAGGCCGGGGAGCCGCCCGGCGGGGAGGCGGCCGCCCGCCGCTGGCGCTACGACTGTTTGCGGCGCCAGGCGGCCGCCCTTGGTATCCCCCACGTGGTGACGGGCCACACCGCCAGCGACCGTGCCGAAACCCTGTTGCTCAACCTGGCCCGGGGCAGCCACCGGCGCGGCCTGGTCAGCCTGAAACCCGTGCGCTCCCTAAACGCAGAAACCGGGCCAGGCCGAAACCAGGCAGGCCTCGGGGATGGCGACCAAAGGGAGCCAATCCGACTGGTGCGGCCCCTGCTGCCCTTCAGCCGGGAAGACACCGGGCGGATCTGCCGCGAGCTGGAGGTGCCGATCTGGGAGGACAGCAGCAACCACGACACCCGGTTTGGGCGCAATCGGCTCAGGGCCGAGGTGATGCCTGTGCTGGAGGCCCTCCATCCCGGCGCCGTCCGGCGGATCGGCGCCCTCACCGGGCGCCTGGAGGAGGAACTCGCCGCTCAGGATGAGCTTGTGGCGCTCGCCCTGCAGGGCCTGATCGCGGCCCCAGGGGACAGCAGCCGGGTTCTCTGGCGTGACGGTCTGGGCAGGCTCGGCCGCGGCAATCGGCGCCTGCTGCTGGAGCGCTGGCTGACGCTGCATGGTGTTCCCGCCCAGTCGGCGCGGGCGCTGGAGGATCTCGCCAGCCGGCTCGCCGGGCAACGGGGTTCCGGTGCGTTGAATCTGGCCGACGGATGGCAGTTGAGCTGGGATCAGAGCACACTGGTCCTCCAGTTCTCCGCAATCCCCGATCCCGGCCATGGCCCCATCCCCCCTGGCGAATGATCCCAGCGAGCGCTACTCGGAACTCGAACGGGCCTACACCGAAGACCGGTGGCCGGATGTGCTGGAGCAGGGAGGCCAGCTGATCGCCGATCTGAGCAACGATCCCGATCCAGTGGCCGCTGATCTGGCGAGCCGGGCGCACCTGCTGCTGGGCCACGCCCACCTCTACGGCCGCCGCGACCCGGCCGCCGCCTTGCCTCACTACCAGGCGCTGCTGGCCGGGTCGGCGGATCCGGACCTGCGGCGGATCGCCGAGGAGGCCCTGCCCTACTGCCGGTGGACGGTCGAGCCAGCGGCCCCCGAGGCCGCCGCTGGGGTGTTCGCCACGGCCCCAACAACTGCGACTGACGCCACCGCTGCTGCCGCCGCTTCGCCCACGCTGACCCAGGAGCTTTTCCCCCGGGCGGCGATCGAACCCACAGCTGAACTGCTGGGGGATCAAATCCTCGCTACTCAGAGGCAATGGATTCATCAGGCCGGCACCGCATCGGAGCCAATCACGGAGGCCGCCACCCCCTGGCTGGATGGACCGATCCGCCAGGAACAAGCCATCCAAACCGGGGCAGGCGGCATGAACGCCGCGCCAGGCACGACCATCGGTGAGTTGGTGCCCAGCCTCGAAGTGGTGGTGGTGGAGGAACCGGAACTGATGGAGGTGGCGCAGGCTGATCCGAGCCTGGCCGAGGAACTGGAAATTGAACTCACGCCCATCCGCAAGCGCCGTGCCTCCCAGCGAGGGGATGGAACAGCAACCCAGGAGCTGGAGCCCCCGGCCCCAGCCGATTCCTTGGAGGAGCCGGACGATCTGACGGAGGACCCGGAGCTGCTCGCTGGCCTGCTCCGGGTGGTGGTGACGCCTTGAGGCCGATCTAGCCGGCCACGGCGGCGGAGCGCCGGCGGCGGATCCGGCCAGAGGGATCGGCCTCTTCGGAGCTTGGGGCGGTGTCCTTCGCCTCAGGGGCAGCGGCTGCAGGGGCAGCGGCTGCAGGGACTGGTGCCGCCGTTGCCACCCGGGCGGGATCCCGAACCAGTTCCCGAGAGAGCTCACGGCCTGCCTCCCGACCGCCATCACGGCCAACCTCCTTACGAGCGCGGGGGGCGGGGCGGTTGTCCGGCTCGGCATCGGCACGGCCCTTGTAGGCCGGCGTGCCGGCTGGGGCAGGCTGCACCAGGCAGATGATCAGCGGCTCCACCTGGAGCTCGCGGCGCAGGCGGCGCTGCAGGCCCAGCTCCACCTCCCGCTGCACACCGACCCAATCCACATCGGGGGCCTTGCCACCGGTGTTGCGGGAGAGCTGGCTCCAGCGGTTCTCGAGCACCCAGGTGATCTCGCGCTCGGCCCAGATCGAGAGCTTGCGGGCATCGGCGGTGGTGACCACGCCGCGGATGTTCACCCGGGGCGGCGCCGCCATCACCCCATCGGTGGTGATCACGGCCAGCAGGGTGATCACACCGTCCTCGGCCAGCTGCTGGCGCTCCTTGAGCACGCGGGCGTCAACGATGCCGTTGCGGGAAGCATCGAGCAATTCAATGCCGGCCTTCACCGGATCCCCCTTGCGAATCGAATCGGGGGTGAGTTCCACCACATCGCCGTTGTCGATGATCAGAGTGTGGTCGGCCGGTATCCCCATCGACTGGGCGGTCTTGGCGTGGGCCACGAGCATGCGGTGCTCGCCATGCACGGGCACAAAGAACTTGGGCCGCGCCAGGGCCAGCATCAACTTGTGGTCCTCCTGGAAGCTATGACCAGACACGTGGATGCCTTCCCCCTTGCCGTAAACCACCTTGGCGCCGAGCATCATCAGCCGGTCGATGGTGTTCACCACGGAAATTGTGTTGCCCGGAATCGGGCTGGCGGAGAAGATGATCGTGTCGCTGTTCTTGACCTGCACCTGGGGATGTTCGCCGCGAGAGATGCGGCTCAGGGCCGCCAGTGGCTCCCCTTGGCTACCGGTCATCAGCAGCAGGGTTTCGCGATCGGGCAGATCGCGGATCTGCTTGATCGGCACAAACAAGTCATCCGGGGCACGCATGTAGCCCAATTCGCGCGCTTTGGCGATCACATTGAGCATGGAGCGACCCAGCAGGCCCACCTTGCGGCCGTTCTTGAGTGCCAACTCGAGAATCATCGAGACCCGATGGATCGAGCTGGCGAAGGTGGTGATGATGACCCGACCCTCAGCCTGGGAGATATGGCGATCCAGATGGGGGAACACCGAACGCTCCGGCGGACAGAAGCCCGGTAGCTCAGCGTTGGTGGAGTCGGAAAACAGACACAGCACACCCTGCTCGCCGTAATGGGCAAGACGGGCGATGTCGAAGTGCTCGCCGTCCACAGGAGTGTGGTCGAACTTGAAGTCACCGGTGAAAACGATCACGCCAGCCGGAGTTGTGATCGCCAGCGTGTAGCTGTCGGCCATCGAGTGGGTGTTGCGGATGAACTCCACCGAAAAATGCTGACCCACCTTCACCACCTCGCGGGGGGAGACGGTCTGCAGGATGGTGCGATCCATCACCCCCGCTTCCTCCATCTTCCCGGTGAGAATCGAGAGGGCGAGGCGGGGCCCGTAGATGATCGGAATATTGAAGTTCTTGAGGTGGTGGGGAATGCCACCGATGTGATCTTCGTGCCCGTGGGTCACGATCATGCCGCGGATCCGCTTCTGGTTCTCACGCAGGTAGCTGGTGTCGGGCAGCACCACATTCACGCCGTGCATGCCATCGCTGGGGAAGGCCAGGCCGGCATCCACCAGCATCAGGTCATCGCCGTACTCGAAGACGCAGGTGTTCTTGCCGATTTCATGCAGGCCGCCGAGGGGGATCACCCGAAGGGCGGGCTGGCCTTTGGCTTGGCCGTTGTTACCCGGCTGGGAACCGTTCAAATTGCTCATTTAGGAACCGGAGAGTGAAAAACTTGATCTGAACTGGTGCTGGATTGGGATCGGACCCGTTCGGGCTGGCTGAGGGGGACCGATGGTGAGGGACTGGCGAGGATCGCCGGGCCCGTTGGGAGCCGTGGCGTCAGGTGGGACGCAGGGCAGCCAAGATTGAAGAGAGGCGTTCACGCACGGTGCTATCAGCGGCGACGAGGGGAAGACGGGGGGCACCCACCGGCCAGCCGCCGAGTTCCAGGGCGGCCTTCACGGGGATGGGATTGGAGGTGCAGAAGAGGGCCTGGAGCAGGGGCAACAGGGCTTCGTGCCGGGCCAGAGCCAGGGTGTGATCGCCGGCCAGGAAGGCCTGGATCAACTCGCGGATCTGCGGTCCAGCCACATGGCTGGCCACACTCACCACGCCCACGGCGCCCACGGCCAGCATCGGCAGGGTGAGGGCGTCGTCGCCGCTGTAGATCGCCAGCCGCTCACCTCCGCAAAGCAGGCGCAGGCGGCTCACTTCCTCGGTGGTGCCACTGGCGGCCTTGTAGGCCACCACATTGGGCAGATCCAGCAGGCGGGCCGTGGTCTCCGGCGCCAGGCTGCAACCGGTACGGCCGGGAATGTTGTAAAGCATCAAAGGCAGACCAGGGGCAGCCGCGGCGACGGCCCGGAAATGGGCCTCCAGACCTTCCTGGGGGGGGCGGTTGTAATAAGGCACCACCACCAAGGCGCCATCGGCGCCAAGGGCGGCCGCCTCGGCCGTGGCCTCCACGGCTTCGGCGGTGCAGTTGCTGCCGCTACCAGCCAGCAGGGCAGCCCGATCGCCCACCGCCTCCTTCACGGCGGCGAAGAGGGCGTGCTGCTCGGCCCAGCTGAGGGTGGGGGATTCGCCGGTGGTGCCACAAAGCACGAGGCCATCGGAGCCCTGCCGCACCAGGTGGTCGGCCAGGCGGGCGGCCAGATCGAGATTCACCGAGCCGTCCGGAGCGAAGGGGGTGACCATCGCGGTGACGATGCGGCCGAAAGGCACCTCAGCACTGGGCGCCGTGCTGATCGCGGCAGGGGAGATGGCGGTCAACCGTCGTCCTCCCCACAGAGCAGTTCGGCGATCTGAATCGCGTTGAGAGCAGCCCCCTTGCGGATCTGATCGCCGCAGAGCCAAAGCTCCAGGGCGTTGGGTTCACTGAGATCCTGACGAATGCGACCCACCGCCACCGGATCGCGGCCGGTCACATCGGTGGGCATCGGGAAGCGGTTGGCGCCGAAGTCCTCGATCAGTTCCACGCCGGGGGCCACCGCCAGCAGAGCCCGGGCCTCCTCCACCGGGAAGGGTTCGCTGAATTCGATATTCACCGCTTCGGAATGGGCCCGCAGCACCGGCACCCGCACGCAGGTGGCCGAGAGGCGCAGATCCGGCAGTTCCATGATCTTGCGGGTCTCATTGAGCATCTTCAACTCCTCCTCGCAGTAGCCACTCGGTTCGAGCGGCGAATTGTGAAGAAAAAGATTGAAGGCCAAGGAATGGGGCAGCACACTGCTCACCGGCTCCCCGCCATCCAGCACGGTGCGGCTCAGCTGGCGCAGCTCCTCCATCGCCCGGGCGCCGGCGCCGCTGGCCGATTGGTAGGTGCTGATCACCACCCGCCGGATCGGCCGCCGGGCCGCCAGAGGCGCCAGGGCCACGGTGAGCAGGATCGTGGTGCAGTTGGGGTTGGCGATCACGCCGCGGTGGCGGAAAGCCGCTTCGGGGTTCACCTCAGGCACCACCAGAGGGACGTCGGGATCCAGCCGAAAAGCACTGGAGTTGTCGATCAGCACGGCCCCGGCGGCCACCGCTTCGGGGGCCCAGGCCCGCGACACCGATCCCCCTGCCGAGGCGAGCACCAGATCCACCCCGGTAAAACAGCCGGCCTGCACCGGTTGCACCGTGAGACTTTCGCCCTGCCAAGACAGCTCCTGACCGGCCGAGCGGGGAGACGCCAGGGGCAGCAGCTCAGCCACAGGAAAGCGGCGCTCCTCCAGCAGGGCGAGGAGCTCCTGGCCCACGGCCCCGGTGGCGCCGAGCACGGCGACCCGCAGGGGACGGCGGGGAAGTTTGGTTCCGGGGCGCTGGAGGGCGGAAGGAGATGGGGCTGTCAACGGACCTGAAATGGATAAAGAAAAAGCGGTGAGGTTGGAGGGCTCGGGAGGTGGGGCCAGCGATGGTGCGGGGTTGAACTGGCTGGCTCAGCTGCCGTTCCTGTGCTGAATGCAATGAGGGGGAGGGCGGGAGCTCTGCGAACTGCCGAGCTGGGGTTGGCGGAAACGAACGGTGGGTTGGGTTTGGCGAGCTCTGAGGGAGGGATCGGGTGGTGTTTGTGGAGGAAGCCGGACTCGGCGGGAGCCTGGAGAAAACTCAGAGCAGATGCCCTGATGGAACCCTGTGGACCTCGGATGACTTGCACCGAGCAGGAATGCGGCTGAAACCGCACCCTTTGAAAGAGCTCCGCCCCGAAACAGATCGGCAGCGGATGGGGATATCGACTCGCCTGTGCGTCGAAGCCACAATACGCTCCCTGGTGCCGAAACGGCCACTTTCTAGGATTGTGGATTGCTCCGCCGATCGGCCCCCGTTCATGAGTCCTGCCGCCAGCCCCGCTCCCGCCGCCTCGGCCGCCAGCCCGACCGGCGCAGGTCTGAAGGTGAGCACCCAGCCGCGCCCGAACAGCCGCCTGGCGGTTGAGGTGGCGGTGCCGGGAGGCCGCTGCCGCAGCAGCTACGACCAGGCCCTGGAACAACTGAGCCGCAGCGTGAAGCTGCCCGGATTCCGCAAAGGGAAGGTGCCCCGAGCGGTACTTCTGCAGCAGATCGGCCCCCTGCGGGTTCGGGCCACCGCCTTGGAGGAACTGGTGGACAGCGTGTTGCGCGAAGCCCTGGAGCAGGAGAAAATCGCTGCCCTGAGCCGCCCGGTTCTGGAAGGGGGTTTCGAGGCTGTGCTGGAACGGTTCGAGCCCGACAGCGACCTCAGCTTCACCCTCGAGCTCGATGTTGACCCCACCCCGACCTTAAAGGCCACCAAGGGGCTGAAGGTTGAGGCCGAGGCGGTGACTTACGACCCGGCCCGGGTGGATGAGCTGCTGGAACAGTCCCGCCGCCAGCTCGCCACCCTGGTACCCGTGGAGGGGCGCCCCGCCGCCAGCGGGGACGTGGCCCGCATCGCCTTCAGCGGCAGTTTCACCGACACCGGTGCCGCGATCGAGGGCGGCAGTAGCGACGGCATGGAGGTGGAGTTGGAGGAGGGCCGCATGATCCCCGGCTTCGTGGAGGGAATCCTGGGCCTGGCCGCGGGCGAGACCCGCACCGTGAGTTGCACTTTCCCCGAGTCCTACCCCCAGGAGGACGCCGCCGGGCGAGCAGCCTCCTTTGAAATCACCCTGCTGGACCTCAAGAGCCGCGAACTGCCCGCCCTCGACGACGCCTTCGCCCAACAGGCCAGCGACCAGCCCACCTTGGCCGAGCTGCGAGCTGACCTGGAAGCCCGCCTGAAGGAGGACGCCGAGCGGCGCCACCGCGGCAACCGCCATGAGGCCCTGCTCGAGGCGCTGGTTGAGCAGCTGGAGGTGGAACTGCCCGAAACCCTGGTGCAGGAAGAAGTGCGCGCCCTGATCGAACAGACCGCCGGCCAGATCGCCCAGCAGGGCATGGATGTGAAGAAGCTCTTCACACCGGATCTGGTGCGCAGCCTGGTGGACACATCAAGGCCGGAAGCGGAGCAGCGCCTGCGCCGCAACCTGGCCCTGCGGGCCCTGGCGACCGCCGAAAAGATCGAGTTGGCCGAAAAGGATCTGGAAGCCAAGCTGCGGGAAGTGAGCCGCGGCCTGAGCGACGGCAACCGCATCGATCCGGCCCGCCTGCGGGCCGCCGTGGCCGACGACCTGCTGCGCGAGGCACTGCTGGAGTGGCTGGAGGCCAACAGCACGGTCACGGAAAAGGCGCCGGCCGCGCCTGAGGATGCGGATGCTGAAGCCTCCGGCGACAGCCCGGCGAAGGCGGCCAAGGGCGATCAGGCAGGCAAGGAGATGGCCACCAAGAAAGAGGCCGGCGCGAAGCCCGCCAATGCCGATAAGAAAGGCGCCGACTGAACCGGCGGCTCCGACCGCCGGAAAGGGGAAGCCGCCCCAGCGGCGTAGCCCATAGATTGATTTGAGGTCCTGCCCTGCGAGTCTCCGCCGCGTGATCCATCCCCGCACCGACGACCGAACCCCCATCGCGAGCCCGCTGGATGCCAGCGTGATTGTGTCGACCGAGGAAATCGGTGGACTCCGTCACCACCCGGTCCACAGCCGCTGGCCCGGATCGCGGCCCTGGAACAGCCTCACCCCAGCGCCCGTGGCAAACCCGGGTGTACTGCCCACCGTGGTGGAGCAATCTGGCCGGGGCGACCGCGCCTTCGATATCTACTCCCGCCTGCTGAGGGAGCGGATCATCTTTATGGGCACTGGCATCGACGACCAGGTGGCCGATTCCCTGGTGGCCCAGCTCCTTTTCCTAGAAGCCGAGGATCCCGAGAAGGACATCCAGATCTACATCAACTCCCCCGGCGGTTCGGTGACAGCGGGCCTGGCCATCTACGACACGATGCAGCAGGTGGCCCCCGACGTGGTGACCATCTGCTACGGGCTGGCCGCCAGCATGGGCGCGTTCCTCCTGTCGGGCGGCACCAAGGGCAAGCGCCTGGCCCTGCCCAATGCCCGAATCATGATCCACCAGCCCCTCGGAGGCGCCCAGGGCCAGGCCGTTGACATCGAGATCCAGGCCCGCGAAATCCTCTTTCTCAAGGACACCCTCAACGGGTTGATGGCCGAACACACCGGCCAGCCGCTGGAAAAGATCGCCGAGGACACCGACCGCGACTACTTCCTTTCCCCCGCTGAGGCGGTTGAATACGGCCTGATCGATCGCGTGGTCGACGACTCGGCCTCCTGATCGGACCAGCGATCTCGGGGCTCTGCATTCGGAGCCCGCTGGTGACCTTCCTGGGTGACTTTCTTAAGGAACCGCTGACGAACCCTCGCTTCCAGGTGATCCTGAAGGCAGGGGTGGCTCCCCCTCCCGAAGCCCACGCCCTCCAACGCTGACCCTCCTCCCCTCCTAGCCATCCCGGTCAGCCACCGCCCGTCACCGCTCCCGTCGCCTGATGCCGAAGTTCGATGCCCACCTGAAGTGCTCCTTCTGCGGCAAGTCGCAGGACCAGGTGCGCAAGCTGATCGCCGGCCCAGGGGTGTACATCTGCGACGAGTGCATCGACCTCTGCAACGAGATCCTCGATGAAGAGCTGGTCGAAGGCCATGGCCATCCGGCCGGCCGGCCCGCCCCGGAAACGAACCGCAAAGGGGCCAGCAAGAAACAGAGCAAACCGGCCCCCACCCTGGCCCAGGTGCCCAAGCCCCAGGAGATCCGCGGCTTTCTCGATGCCCAAGTGGTGGGCCAGGAGGACGCCAAGAAGGTGCTGGCGGTGGCCGTTTACAACCACTACAAGCGCCTGGCCTGGCAGGGCGATGGCAACGGCGAGACCGACCGCTGCGCCACCCGCCTGCATAAATCCAACATCCTCCTGATCGGCCCCACCGGCTGCGGCAAGACCCTGTTGGCCCAGTCGCTGGCAGAGATGCTGGATGTGCCCTTCGCCGTGGCGGATGCCACCACCCTCACCGAGGCGGGCTACGTGGGCGAGGACGTGGAAAACATCCTGCTGCGGCTGCTTCAAAAATCAGACATGGATGTGGAGCAAGCCCAGCGGGGGATCATCTACATCGATGAGATCGACAAGATCGCCCGCAAGAGCGAGAACCCCTCGATCACCCGCGATGTGTCGGGCGAGGGGGTGCAGCAGGCGCTGCTGAAACTGCTGGAGGGCACCGTGGCCAACGTGCCTCCCCAGGGGGGCCGTAAGCACCCTTACCAGGACTGCATCCAGATCGACACCAGCCAGATCCTGTTCATCTGCGGCGGCGCCTTCGTGGGCCTCGAGGATTTGATCCAGCGGCGCATGGGCCGCAATGCGATCGGCTTCCTGCCCGAGGGCGGCCAGAGCCGTCCCCGCCACGGCAAGGAGCGTCAGGCCGCCGAAGCCCTGCGCCACCTCGAACCCGACGACCTGGTGCGCTACGGCCTGATCCCGGAATTCATCGGCCGGCTGCCCGTCACCGCCGTGCTCGAGCCCCTCGATCAGCGGGCCCTTGAGGCAATCCTCACCGAACCGCGCGATGCCCTGGTGAAGCAGTTCCAGACCCTCCTCAGCATGGACAACGTGCGCCTGGAGTTCGAGCCCGGCGCCGTCGAGGCGATCGCCACCGAGGCCCACCGCCGCAAGACCGGCGCCCGCGCCCTGCGGGGCATCGTGGAGGAGCTGATGCTTGATGTGATGTACGACCTCCCCTCCCGCCGCGACGTGAAGAGCTTCACGATCACGAGGGAACTGGTGGAGCTGCGCAGCCGCGCCCAGGTGGTGCCCCTGGGCGGCGGCGAGCGGGAGGAGCAGGCGAGCGCCTGAGTTCTGGGCCCAATCCGGGAACCTCAGGAGAAACCCGAGCCGTGGTGAACCACGGGAGGGCCCGTTCTCGACCTGGCCCCATGGGCCTTCGTTGAGACGCAGCACCTCTGCCGGGACTGGGGCGCTGGGGTGGTGCAATCCCCACCAGCACTGGGGGGGCACAGGAGCCGGGGTCGGGGCGATGCTGGAAAGCGCCCGACTCCCCGGAGCCCACCCCAGCCTTGGCCCTCGCCGACCACCTGCAGGCCCCCCGCCAACACGGCCTGTTCAACCATCACGGCATCGACCTGGGCGACGGCACGGTGGCCCACTACCTAGAGGGCCGCGCCATCCTGCGCAGTCCGCTGGAGGAGTTCAGCCGCAGCCAACCGATCACGGTGGTGGCGTACCCGGAGGAGGAGGTGTCGGCGCCGGGGGTCACCGTGCGGCGGGCGATGGGACGGCTGGGGGAGCAGAACTACAACCTGCTGTTCAACAACTGCGAGCACTTCGCCCACTGGTGCAAGACCGGCCGCCACCGCAGCTCCCAGGTGGAGGACTGGCTCCACACCGGCAGCCTCGGCGCCCTGGCCTTCGGCCAGTTCGTGCCGGCCGCCCTGCTCACCGGCGTGCGGATGCTGCTGCGGCAGGGCATCACCGTGGAGCCGGGCCACATCGAGAAGGGGCGAGAGATGGCCCTCAAGAGCCTCGAGCAGCTCGATGGTCTGCGCGCCAAGCTGCAGGGGCGGCTGGAGGAGGAACTGGCTAAGGCCGAACTGCGCTGGGGCAGCAACGAGCAACCGAGTGATCAGTTCGTGCAGCTGCGCCTCGCCGCCCAGAAGCTGGCGGACCAGCTCAGCCAGGTGGAGGAACTGGAGGCCCGGCTGGAGTGGATGCTGAAGGGCAAGGAGGGCGCCGGCCCCTCGGCAAAGCTGCCCCTGCCCATGCCCCTACCAACGCCAACGTCAACGCCAAACCTGCCGGCGTTGAACCAGGCGCCGCTGCAGGGTCCCGAGCTCTGACATCCACAGCAAGCCGGCAGGGCGCGGGCGACAGCCCATGCGGCCAAAGCCCCCTCCCAACCCGATCCACAACAGCATGAGCACCATCACCCAGCAGGCCCCCACCACCCCCCTGTTCGAGGGCGACACAGGCTGTTCCGTCAGGAGCTCGCCGCTTGCCGCGTCTATGGCGAATACGGCTGCGGCAGCTCCACAATCTGGGTGGCCCACCACAGCAACGCCCACATCCTGGCCGTGGATTCCTCACTCGCCTGGATCGCAAAGGTGCGCGAGGCCACGGCCGACCAGGCCGAGCGGCGGATCACAATCGAAGCGATCGATCTCGGCGAGCTGGGCGACTGGGGCTATCCCAGCACCTACCGCCACCGCTTCCGCAACTACGTGCACTCCCCCTTGCAGCACAGCCCCGTAAAATCCGATCTGGTGCTGATCGATGGCCGCTTCCGGGTGGCCTGCTTCCTGCACTCCCTGCTGACCGCCGAAGCCGGCACCCCCATCCTCTTCGACGACTACACCAACCGCCCCCATTACCACCTGGTGGAGGAGTTCTGCCCGATCGAGCAAACCGAAGGGCGACAGGCGCTGTTTCGGGTGCCAGAGGAGCTTGATCGGGAGAGGATCGGTAAGGAGCTGGAGGGGTTTTTGATGGTGCGGGATTGAGGGTCAGGGGGGGTCGGCACTTAGCCTTCGGACAATTCGTACCAGCGGCTATTCCCACCGGAATGCAGGCTGAACTGCACTGTGGCAGCAACAAGCAAGCCGAAGCTGGAGATAATCTGAAACCTCAGGGGGAACAACCACTGGCTATGCCATTGACATCTAACCCCTAACAGAAGAATCAAGAAAAAACGTTCGGGAACAATAAATATAAATCATTTCGCTAATCTAGACGACAAATCCCTCAAAGACCGCAAAATCTTGAAAGGCAACAAAATCGCTTTCATCACCGGATTGACAACAACCGAATGCAGACCGTGCCGATCCGTTGGATCCGGAGAAGGGTCCCAGAGATAAGAAATCATCAGCAAACGAAAGTTCTCCAACAAAGCGGCGAGTACCCTCAAAGAGTGCCAAACAGACTCGGATCTCACGAGCAATACCATCAACATCTCAAGAGACGCATACCGACTTTTAATCTTGCGAGCATAATATTCAGGAACCGAAAGACTCACCCCATAAACAGACAAAGAGGCTGTGTGTGAATCGCCATGAGCACGATAACAAGTCAAAGGCTCATCCAAAAACAAAAACCGCCCTTGAGCCGCCAACAAACACCAACAAGCAAAATCGGGAAATCCCCTGACAGCAGAAATGAAGCCGAATTGAATCCGTTGCAAAGCAGATTTTTTCGCCAGCACCGACGAAGCACAAATACGACATCGCGTCAGATAATCTGGCTGATCACGATAAGAATAGGGCTTTGCAGGACTTCCCGCAAAAGCAGCTTCAAAGTAGGAAGTCTTATCAAGGTCGCCAATCACGCGAACAGCTGTGTGACAGAGGACTAGGGATGGATGGGCGTCGAATGCTTCCAACTGAAGCCTCAATTTATCAGGCATAAATTGATCATCGGAATCCAAGAATGCCACGAAATCGCCTTTTGCAGCCATAACACCCTTGACCCTTGAAACGCTCTCCCCACAATTCATTCTGTTGGGATGAGAGAGCAGAATCAGCGCCGGAAATCGACTCTTCTTCAGTTTTTCAAGCAACTCCCAGCTGCCATCTGTCGAGCCATCGTCAACAACAATGACCTCAACGGGAGGAGAAGACTGATCGTAAGCCGAGGCAATCGCAGCCTCGACATAAGAAACCTGATTGTAGCAGGGAATGACTACTGATACGCTGGTGTTTTGCATTTGCTGGTCAGCGGGCGAAAAGACCTCTTGGCTGCCGCAGCATAACCAAGTCTTAAAATACTATACCCAAACTGCCGCAACCAAGATGTCTCAACCGCAATCAGGCAAATTGTGGGCTCTAGCTGCCGAGAACAAATATCATGGCCAACCGATGGTGATCCGCGCCTGAGCACTAAGGTTTTAAAATCTGTGAAAATAAGCATCGACAGTACAAGCCATGGCACCCCCCTCGAGCGATCTCGGAGCCAGGGTGGTTATTGTTTAATTCAATCAAAGACAGCAATGGCAGGCGAAGCCAAGCATCCTCGTTCCGTGAGTTTGTCGGCATGACCCTTCCCTACCAACCCCTCCACCATAAATACCGCCCCCAGCGGCTCTCGGAGCTGGTGGGCCAGGAGGCCATCGCCGCCACCCTGGGCAACGCCCTGCGCACCGGCCGGATCGCACCTGCTTATCTTTTCAGCGGCCCCCGCGGCACCGGCAAGACCTCCAGCGCCCGCATCATGGCCCGCTCGCTCAACTGCGTGGCCAGCGAGGGGCCCACGCCCGAGCCCTGCGGCACCTGTGAGCTCTGCACCTCGATCGCCGCTGGCAACGCCCTCGACGTGATCGAGATCGATGCCGCCTCCAACACCGGTGTCGACAACATCCGCGAGCTGATCGAGCGCTCCCGCTTCGCGCCGGTGCAGGCCCGCTGGAAGGTCTATGTGGTGGACGAGTGCCACATGCTCACGACTGCAGCGTTCAACGCCCTGCTCAAGACCTTGGAGGAGCCCCCACCGCGGGTGGTGTTCGTGCTGGCCACCACCGATCCCCAGCGGGTGCTGCCCACCATCCTTTCGCGCTGCCAGCGCTTTGATTTTCGCCGCATCCCCCTGGAAGCCCTTGAACGGCACCTCACCTGGATCGCCGAACAAGAAGCGATCGGCATCACCCCCGAAGCCCTGCAGGTGGTGGCCCAGCGGGCCCAGGGCGGCCTGCGCGACGCCGAGAGCCTGCTGGATCAGCTCAGCCTGCTGCCGCCACCGATTGAGCCCCTGGCCGTGTGGGAACTCCTGGGGGCCGTGCCTGAACAGGAATTGCTGCTGCTGGCCCGGGCCATGGCCGATGCTGAGCCGTTGGGGGTGATCGAGGCTTGCCGCCAGCTGCTGGAGCGGGGCCGCGAACCCTCCGCCGTGCTGCAGGGCCTGGCCGGATTGCTCCGGGATCTGCTGCTGGCCGGAGTGGCGCCGGATCGCCTGGAGCTCACCAGCGTGTCGCCGGCCCTGCGGCCGGAACTGCCCGCCGTGGCTCGATCGATCGGCAAGGCCCGCCTGCTCCACTGGCAGGCCCAGCTCAAGGGCAGCGAGCAGCAGCTGCGCCACAGCGTGCAGCCGAGGCTCTGGCTGGAGGTGCTGCTATTGGGGTTGCTGGCCGAACCCGCGGCAGGGGCCGAACCCAGCCGAGGCGCCGGAGTTGCGGCAGCCCAGGGACGCGAAGCCGCTGGAGCCCACTCCCCAGGGATGGCACCCCAACCGGCGCCGACCCCGGTGGCTCCCCAGGCCACGGAAACCAGAGCGGCTTCAACGGCCACCCCAGGCTCGCGACCCGCTCCGGCCTTAGCCAGCGATCCCGGCGGCGGGATCAGACCGGAACCACCCCCCACACCCAAGGGTTCCCCGGGCAGCCCGATTCCCGAACCTGCCGCGGCCCCGGCCCCTCAGAACCTGGGCGAACTCTGGCAGCAGATCCTGGCGGGCCTGGAGCTGCCCTCGACCCGGATGCTGCTCTCCCAGCAGGCCCATCTGCATCGCCTCGACGATCGCCGTGCCGTGGTGCGGGTATCCGGTAACTGGATCGCGATGGTGCAGAGCCGGCTTCCCCTGCTGGAAGGTGCCCTGGCCAGGGCCCTCGGCAGCTCCAGGCAGGTGACGCTAGAAGCCGGCGATCCAGCCCCTCCGGCTGGCCCAACCCCGGCTCAGGCGCCTGAACGGCCACCGGTCGTCGAGGCGGCAACGGCGCCTCAAGCTCCGGCTGGATCGGGCGCGTCCCCGGCCGCAATCGACGCAGGTGCGGCAGGCGTGCCGCAGGTCGGCCAGCAATCGGCCAGACCCGTGCCCTCCCCAGTCCCGGCGGCACCGGAGACGGGAGCCGCCCCGGCGGAGCCGGTGGGAAGTCCTGGGGAGCCAGAAGCTCCAGCCCCAGCACCTCCAGGGAAGCCAGCCTTCCATGAACCTTCGAAACTGGATCAGAGAGCCCGCCAACTGGCTGACTTCTTCAATGGCGACGTGGTCGACGGTTCACCCGATCCCTGAACCGACCGTGAGCAGCCTCTGCCTGGAGGATCGCCACAACGGCGAACCGATTCAGGGACCCTCGGCCGCCAGGGGAGCGATCCCATCGGAGTCGAGGTTCTCCTCAAGAGTGCCGACCAGAAGGTCCTCCTCCTGCTCCACCCCAGCAGCCCCGTGCGACGTCTTCGCCCACACAAGGTTCTTGGGCAGCAGGGCCATCTTCAACGCCACCCACGGGATCACCACGAACCAGTGCATCAGATAGCCCATCGCCAGGGCGATGTTGAGCGGGGTGGGTTTGGGCAGCGGTGGACCCTCGGCTGAGCGGCCGCAGCCCACAGCGATCGAAAAGCCTGATAGACCCAGCGCCACCACTGAGAAGGGCCACATCCCCGGAGGTGTGCCGGTGAGCAGGGCACCGGCAAGATCCGCCACGGCCATCACCGGCAGCACGTACTGGAGCACGAAGAAGGCCGCCAGATCGCGCTTCTGGGCGCCATTGAGGCGGTCGGAAACCAGCTGGACGCCGTAATCCAGGAAGCGCTGCAGGCCCCCTTCGGCCCAGCGCTGACGCTGGCGCCAGAGGGCCGGAAGGCTCAGAACGGCCTCCTCGCTCACAGGCGGATTCCAGAGCACCCCCACCGGCTGGCCAGCCAGCAGGAGGCGGAAACTGAGGTCGAGGTCGTCGGTGATGGTGGCCTCGTTGAAACCGCCGGCGGCGTGCACCGCATCGCGGCGTAGCAACTGGCCATTGCCCCGCAGCTCGGCCACGCCGCCGCGGGCCAGGCGGCCCTCCTGGATGAAGGCATCGAAGGCCATCTCCATCGCCTGGGCGCGAGTGAGCCAGTTGGCCTCGGCATTCACCTCGGCCTTGCGCAGCTGCACCGCCGCCCAGCCGCCCGATTCGGCATAGGGGATCAGGCGCTCGAGGAGATCGGGTTGGAGGTCGGCATCGGCGTCGAGCACCAGCAGCCAGCGGCCCTGGAGTTGCTGCAACACCAGATTGAGGGCCCCGGATTTGCCGCCTCCGGCATCGCGACTGCGGCGCAGCACCCGCAGCTGGGGATGGAGGGCCTGGAGGTCGGCCAGGCGCTGGGGGGTGCGGTCCTCGCTGCCATCGTCGATCACCCACAGGCGCAGCTGCTCCGTGGGCCAACGCAGGCGAAGCACCCGCTCCACAAGCCGACCGATCACCGCCTCCTCATCGCGGGCGGCCACCACCACATCCACGGCCGGAGGCGACCCCTCCAATGCGGCCGTGGTGAACGCAGGGGCCCCCTGAGGCCTCAAGAACACCGTGCGCACCGCGTAAACACCCAGCAACCCCGCCAGGCCAAGGGCCGGCAGCAACCTGCCGACGGGGCCCAGCCCATGGGGGAGAACTCCCGCCACCCCACAGGCCAAAAGGAAAAGGGCGGCCTTAGGGCGGCGGCGATTGTCGGAGCTGCCGCCTCCCATGCCATCGACCAAACTAGACCAACTTTAAAGCTCTGTTGCCGGGGGATGGGAAGGCTCCTCTCCACACAGGCATCGGGACAGGCATCGGGGCCATCGATCAGGCAGGCGCTGAACCTGCCAAAACGGAGCCAGGAAGGACTCTGGCAGCAGGGATGGGGCCTGGAATGGAGTTCGGCAAAGGTCTTTCCCCCCTCGATCAGCCCCCGCCCTGAAGGGCTGATCCGATCGCCTCCAGGGGCTGCAGCGCCGTGCCTGGGTAGTAGTGCTGCAAGATCCGGTCGCTGCTCCAGCCGCGGCGGGCCAGGTCGATCGCGCCGGCCTGGGAAAGTCCGGCCCCATGGCCGAAGCCTCCGCCCTCCAGGCGCCAGACTCCCTCTCCAGCCGGCGTGAGGGTGAACAAGGTGCTGGGCAACTCCCGCAAGGTGCGGCGGATCGCATCACGCCGCAGCACTACCCGGCCGGCGCTGCCACCGATCTCGAGGGCCACCACCCGGCCGCTGGCCCCGCGCTCGAGCACCCGGATGCTGCCCACTGCCCCCACGGCGGTTCCCCGGGCCGCCATGGCCTCGGCGAGGCGGCCGGCCGTGAGCTGCCGCTGCCAGCGGAAGCGGGGATGGTCGGCTCCATAGGCCCCGCCATCGCCCAGTAACAACAACGGCAGGGCCTTTGCTGCCAGGGGAAGGGGCCAGCGAAGGGCCGCGGCGGGCGGCGCGTCCACAAAGGGACGCAGATAGGGCACTGGCTCCACGTCCCAGGCCTCCTCCAGACCCGCCGCCACGCCACCGTTACTGGCGTGATAAACCGCCTGGATGGGCCCTCCAGCGGCGGTGAGCACCTGGCCTCGGGTCGCCACGATCGCCGCCCGCACCGAGGCGCTGGCCTGGCCGGGGTCGCTATACACCTGGCATTGGGTATCGGCGCAGAGGTGGTAGCCATCCACGCCGTAGCGGATGAGGTTCTTCACGGCCCAGGTACGAGCCAGCACCGCCTGGGCGGCCAGGGCTGCCGGCGGGGAGCCGGCCCCGATCTCATGGGGCACCACCCCCTCGAGGTAGCGCTCCAGGGGCACCTCCTCCAGCAGGGTCCAACCGCCGTGGGCATCGGACTGGAGGCGGAAGGGTCCGCCGTAGCGGCCGTCCTGCCAGAGGAGTCCGGCAGGGGCCTCGATCCGGATCGGCCCCTGCAGCACCACCGCACCCTCCGGGCGACGCAGTTCCAGCACCAGGCGCCGGCTCTCGCGACGCTCCACCAGGCGGGTGGAGAGATCGGACGGAGCCGGGCTGTCGGGCGCGGCCCACACCTCCCACTCCGCCGGCCGGGCGATCCGGGGTTGGGCACCGGCGGCCGCCCAGCGGCGGGCCGCTGCCTCGGCGCTCTCGTAACTGGCGAAGGGCCCTAACACCCGACGCCGCAGCGTGAAGGGCTGGGGCTGGGGCAGCCAGCGCCAGTGCAGCGTGAAGGCCGGCGCCACGAAGCGCTGGCCGGCCCCATCCACCAGGCTGAGCTCCCCGGTGGCGGCACGGAGCCGCAGCGGCGCAGCAGGGGGCTCGGGAGAAGAATGGCCATCGCGGGGCCCCAAACGGGATGCCAGCGCCACCCAGAGCACTGGGTTGCCGGCCTGAACGGCTGGCGGTGACGGCACGGACCAGTGGAGAGGAGCCGGCTCCACCGCACCACTGCCGGAAGGCAGAGGTGGCGGCATCACCGTTGGAAGGGGAGCGCGATCCGAAGCCTGGCAGCCACCGTTCAGCAACAGCACCAGCCCCAGCAGCCAGCGGAGCGACCTTTGCCCTGGCACGGTGGCAGCCAGGCTGGGACGGGATGGGTGGCAGCGGGCCATCGGATGGGACTTGGAGAAGGGTTCTGTCGCGTCGTACTCTGCTTGTTTGTGCCTGCGCCGTTCGCAATGCCGAAGCTCAAGACCCGCAAAGCGGCCGCCAAGCGGTTCAAGGTGACCGGCAGCGGCAAGTTCGTGCGCCGGCACGCCTTCCGCAACCACCTGCTCGACCACAAGAGCCCTAAGCGCAAGCGCTGGCTCGGCACCATGGCGGTCGTCGACGAGCGCGACGCCGACAATGTGGCCCTGATGATGCCCTACGCCTGAAGCGATCCCTGATCGTCTCCCGCCCACCGGGATCCTGAGGCGCTGAAACAGCGCCAGAAAACATCCCCATCCCAGCTTTCCCCAACCCTTCGTTCTGATCCATGGCCCGCGTCAAGAGGGGCAACGTCGCCCGTAAACGCCGCAACAAGATCCTTCGTCTCGCCCGGGGTTTCCAGGGCAGCAACGGCAGCCTCTTTCGCACCGCCAACCAGCGGGTGATGAAGGCGCTGTGCAACGCCTACCGCGACCGTCGCCGCCGCAAGCGCGACTTCCGCCGCCTCTGGATCGCCCGCATCAACGCAGCGGCCCGGCTCAACGGCACCAGCTACAGCCGCCTGATCGGCGGTCTGAAGAAGGCCGATGTCCGCATCAACCGCAAGATGCTCGCCCAGCTGGCCGTGGCCGACCCCGCCAGCTTCACCACGGTGGTGAGCGCCGCCGGACGCTGAGCGCCGGCACCCCATGCAGGAACTGCTTCCCCAGGCCTATCTGATTGGCCTGATCGTGCTGCTAGGCTCCGCCGCCGTGCTCGTGGGCCGGCAGATCCTGCGGGTCCGTAGGGACGAACAGGCCCTCGCCCGTCTCGGCTCCGCCGGTCCCGGTGGTGCTCCGCCAACCGATTCGGTTGGCCTCTATGAGCTGGCCTCCGTGCAGCTGCGCAAACGGCTCTACGGCCAGGCGGTGGACAATCTCAAGCTGGCCCTGCGCAAGGCCCAAGCCGAAAAGGCGCCTGATGATGCCAGGGCCTTGATCGAAAATGCCTACGGCTTCGCCCTGGCAGCCGAGAGCAAGTTCCCTGAAGCGATTCGCCACTACCGGAGCGCCCTGCAGATCAAGCCCGACTATCCGGTAGCCCTCAACAACCTGGCCTTCGCCCTGGGGAAACTGGGGGAACCACAGGAGGCCCGGGACGCCTACGCGAGGGTGCTTGATCTTGAACCGGCCAACAGCACGGCCCGCAAGGGCATCAAAACCATGGAACGGCGTGTGGGTGACCCAACCAAAGCCGCTCCCGAAGGCAAAGAAGTGCCATCCGCCGCCAGCGGCAAGCGAGGGGGCAAGGGCATCAACAAGGGCGGTTAAAAGGCCTGCTGCAGCATCGGTTCAACAGCAACCCAGGCCCTGAGCGTCTGCTTGCTTCGAGCCATGATGCGGTCGTCGATGAGGCGCCCCAAGCCAGGCTTCCTATCACCACAGGCCGCGAATCGGTTCTGCCTGCGGGCCCGTGTCGGAGGCCAGCTTCTGGGAACCAGGAACCGGCAGCAACTGCAGGCGTCCCCCCATCTTGGTCAGCCGATCGGCATTCCAGCCCGAAAGGCTCAAACCCTGCAGCCCCTGAAAGGTTCCGCCGGTGCCCAGATCCGCCCCTGGAGCCTCCCCGAGAACCAGCAGATCCAGCTGATCCGACTTGGCGTTGAGATTGCCCTGCACCGGGGAGGCGACACCGCCGATGGTGATCGTGCCCCGCATCACCACCATCTGACCCGCGGAACTGGTGGAGGCGAGCGACAAACTCACGGGCACCGGCACACCACCGTCGAACGGCGTGTAGCTGCCATTCCAGAGGCGGGGAATCTCGATGGCGATCAGGCCGGCGCGGGCGATCGGATCGAAGGTTTCCACCGGCGAGGATTCGATCAGCAGGGCGCCTGAATCCCGAGCAGGGGAACCAAGGCGGCTGGAGGGGGGCACCACGGGCGCATAGGCATCGCTGGGCAGGGGCGAGAGGGCCAGCAGCATGGGCAGAGCCGTGGGTACGAGCGGCAGCGGCATGGCTTCGGATCACGGGGCCAGACCGCAGACTAAGGGTGCTGAGCGCCCCGCGTCCTCCGGTCTTGAACTCTTCCGCTCCCCTTCCCAGCGCAGCGCCCATTCCTGCGGCTCCGACACCCCTCGGCGCGAGCTCGCCAGCCACCACCGTGGCCAGCGAGCCACCGCTCCAGATCGGCGGCCGGAGCTTCCGCAGCCGCCTGATGACGGGCACCGGCAAATACCCCTCCTTGGAGGTGATGCAGGCCAGCCTGGCCGCGAGCAGCTGCGAGATCGTGACCGTGGCGGTTCGGCGGGTGCAGAGCCAGGCCGCGGGCCACGGCGGCCTGATGGAGGCGATCGACTGGAGCCGGATCTGGATGCTGCCCAACACCGCCGGCTGCGCCACCGCCGAGGAGGCGATCCGGGTGGCCAGGCTCGGCCGCGAGCTGGCGAAACTCGCCGGCCAGGAGGACAACACCTTTGTGAAGCTGGAGGTGATCCCAGACAGCCGCCACCTGCTGCCGGATCCGATCGGCACCCTGCAGGCGGCCGAGCAACTGGTGAAGGAGGGCTTCACGGTGCTGCCCTACATCAATGCCGACCCCCTTCTAGCCCGCCATCTGGAGGAGGCCGGCTGCGCCACGGTGATGCCGCTGGGTTCTCCGATCGGCTCGGGCCAGGGGATCCGCAACGCCGCCAACATCGCCTTGATCATCGAGAACTCGCGGGTGCCGGTGGTGGTGGACGCCGGCATCGGCGTGCCCAGCGAGGCCGCCCAAGCCATGGAGATGGGGGCCGATGCCCTGTTGATCAATAGCGCCATCGCCCTGGCGGATGATCCTGCCGCGATGGCGCGTGCGATGGCCTTGGCCTGCGAGGCCGGGCGAATCGCCTTCCGGGCCGGGCGGCTGCCGGTCCGGGCAGAAGCCAGCGCCAGCTCTCCCCACGAGGGGCGGCTGGGGGTGGCTGTTTCGGGCCCAGGAGTGTGAAGCGTCTGTGACAGATCCGAGGCGGATGGAAGGGGGCCCGGAAACCCTCCATAAGGTTTCCCGAACCCCATCCGTTCCGCCATGCAGGTCACCGAAGAAGACGGCGGCAAGCTGAATGCCTTCGCCCGCGAACCCCGCATGGTGGTGATGGAGAAGGGAGAAGCCAACGGGCCGAGCCGCCTGCTGCTGATCGGCGGCGTAGTCCTGGTGGTGGTGCTGGTGGCCGTGGCCGCAGGGATCAGCTGATCCAGCAAACCCTGCCGAATCCCGCAACACCGGTGGAAAACCCGGTGGAGCCAGGGAAACGCCCTGTGCCTGCGGCGACCTGCGAAGCGTGCCTGGCCGAAACGGCGACCCTCCGAAGGGGCGGAGCCGGAGGCCTGTAGTAGCTTGCCTGCGGGCAATGGCTCGACTAGGAGACAGGGGTGAAGGTTCTCGTTCTCGGCGGCGATGGCTTCTGCGGGTGGCCCTGTGCGGTGAACCTGGCGGACGCGGGTCACGATGTGGTGATCGTTGACAACCTCAGCCGCCGCAAGATCGACATCGATCTGGAGGTGGAATCCCTCACGCCGATCACCACGATCAACGAGCGGCTGCGGGCCTGGGATCAGGTGGGCGGCAAGGCGATGCGCTTTGTGCACCTGGACATCGCCCGCGAGTACGACAGGCTGCTGAGCCTGCTGCGCAGCGAGCGACCGGAGGCGGTCGTGCATTTCGCCGAACAGCGGGCGGCCCCCTATTCGATGAAATCCAGCGCCACCAAGCGCTACACGGTTGACAACAACGTCAACGGCACCCACAACCTGCTGGCCGCCATTGTGGATAGCGGCCTTGATGTGCACATCGTGCACCTCGGCACCATGGGGGTGTATGGCTACGGCTCCCATCGCGGCGCCACCATTCCCGAGGGCTACCTCACGGTGGAGGTGCCCCAGGCCGATGGCAGTCGTTTCACCGAAAAGATCCTGCACCCCACGGATCCCGGCAGCGTTTATCACATGACCAAAACGCTCGATCAACTGCTATTTTATTACTACAACAAGAACGATTCGATCCGGGTCACCGATCTGCACCAGGGGATTGTCTGGGGCACCAACACAGCCCTCACCGACAAAGACCCCCGTCTCACCAACCGCTTCGATTACGACGGCGACTACGGCACCGTGCTCAATCGCTTTCTGATGCAGGCGGCGATTGGTTATCCCCTCACCGTGCACGGCACCGGCGGCCAGACTCGCGCCTTCATCCACATCCGCGATTCGGTGCGCTGCGTGCAGTTGGCCCTCGAAAATCCACCGACCAGCGGCGAGAAGGTGAAGATTTTCAATCAAATGACCGAGAGCCATCAGGTGGGTCAACTGGCCCAGAAAGTGGCGGACCTCACCGGTGCTGAGATCCGCTTCCAGGCCAACCCTCGCAAGGAGGCGATCGAAAACGACCTGATCGTGGACAACCGCTGCTTCATTGAGCTCGGGCTCCAGCCCACCACCCTCGACGACGGACTGCTGGCCGAAGTGGTGGACGTGGCCCGCCGCTGGGCCGACCGCTGCGACCGCTCCCGCATCCCCTGCCTTTCCGCCTGGACCAGCCGCCAGGCGGAAGCACTCCGCACCCACGCCTGACCACACGAACCCTGTGAGGATCGCCTTCTTCACCGAAACCTTCCTGCCAAAGGTTGACGGCATCGTCACACGGCTCACCAAGACCCTGCCCCACTTGGTGGAGGCTGGCGACGAGGTGCTGATCTTCTGCCCGGAAGGAGCCCCCGACAGCCATGCCGGTGCCCAGGTGGTGGGGGTGCCGGCCATGCCCCTTCCCCTCTACCCCGAACTCAAGCTGGCCCTCCCCCGGCCGGCAGTCTCAGAAGCCCTCGAACGGTTCCGGCCCGATCTGGTGCATGTGGTGAACCCGGCGGTTCTGGGTTTGGGAGGCATCTGGCTCGCCAAGACCCGCAACCTGCCCCTGGTGGCCAGCTACCACACCCACCTGCCCAAATACCTGGAGCACTACGGCATGGGCATGCTGGAACCACTGCTCTGGGAGCTGCTCAAGGCCGCCCATAACCAGGCCGAGCTGAACCTCTGCACCTCTACCGCCATGGTGGACGAACTAGCCGCGAAGGGGATTGAACACACCGCCCTCTGGCAGCGGGGAGTCGACACCGAATTGTTCCGGCCCGAGCTGGCCAGCCCGGCCACGCGGGAGCGACTCCATGGCGGTCACAGCGACACGGGCAACCTGCTCCTCTACATCGGCCGCCTCTCGGCCGAAAAGCAGATCGAGAGGATCCGCCCTGTGCTGGAGGCCCTGCCGGAAGCCCGCCTGGCCCTGGTAGGCGATGGCCCCCACCGCCAGCAACTGGAGCGGGTGTTCGAGGGAACGGCCACCACCTTCGTGGGCTATCTGAGCGGCGATGCTCTGGCTTCGGCCTACGCCAGTGGCGACGCCTTCGTGTTTCCCTCCAGCACCGAGACCTTGGGCCTGGTGCTGCTGGAGGCCATGGCGGCCGGCTGCCCCGTGGTGGGTGCCAACCGCGGCGGCATCCCCGACATCGTGACCGATGGCGTCAACGGGCGCCTCTACGAACCCGACCAGCCCTCCAGCCTGATCACCGCTGTGCAACGGCTGCTGGGCGACCAGGCCAGCCGCCGCCAACTGCGCCAGTCGGCCCGCTTCGAGGCTGAACGCTGGGGCTGGGCCGGAGCCACGGCCCAGCTGAGGGGTTACTACCGACAGGTTCTGGAGCAGAGGTACCTGGCGCTGGCTGCCTGACATCGGTCCCCAAGAGCCCCGCTGCAGGCTTGCGAGCCCTCCAGAGCAGAGGCAACGCGAAAGTCCACAGCCTCAGCGAGTCCGGGGTGCCGCCTCCCCCGAGTTGCTGCCGGCAGGCGGATGAAACCAGGCCTCCATCATGATCTTCACCATCGGCGCCGCCACGGTGCCGCCGTAACCGCCGGAGTTCTCACCGAAGGCCACGATCACCAGGTTGGGCTTACCGGCCGGGGCATAGCCACCGAACCAGGCATGGTCGGGGCGGGGCGGATCCTCGCCGGTGCCGGTTTTGCCGGCCACCGGCGGCAGGGTGGAGTCGTTGAGGATCTTGGCCGTTCCCTCGGTGACCACCATCCGTAGGCCCTCCCGCAGCACCCTGAGGGTCTCGGGCCTGAGCCCCAGCCAGCGGCGGGGCATTGGACGCTCCACCAGATGGGGCGTCACCAGCCAGCCGCCATTGGCCACCGCGGCGTAGAGCCGGGCCATCTGGATCGGTGTCACGGTCACGGCGCCCTGGCCGATCGCGGAGGTGATCGTATCCACCGAGTTCCAGGGTTCACCGATCACCTTCTTCTTCCAGGCGGGATCCCCAAGCAGGCCGGCACTCTCCTCATCCATGATCTCCACGCCGGTGTGGCTGCCGTAGCCCATGCGGCGGGCTGCCTTAAAGAGCTCATCGGGCCCAACCTTGAGACCCATCAGATAATAAAAACTGTTGCTGCTCACCGCCAGAGCCTTCTCGAAACCGATGGAGCCATAGGCGCCATGGTCGCTGTAGCACTGACCGTCATAACAAAAGCTGCCCATGGTGGGCAGGGTGGAACCGGGGCTGAACTTGCCCGATTCCAAACCGGCGATGGTGGACACGATCTTGAAGGTGCTGGCCGGAGGAAACGCCTGGAAGGCCCGGTTGAGCATGGGAGCCTGCGGGCGGTTGAGGTCATTCCACTGGGCCGTGGTGGGGCCATTGGCGAACACATTGGGGTCGAAGGTGGGGCGGCTAGCGATGGCCAGAATCGCTCCGGTCTGGGGATCGAGGGCCACGATCGCCCCCTTCGCCACGGTGTCGAGGGCCCGCTCGGCGGCGCGCTGAAGATTGAGATCGATCGTGAGCCGCAGATCACGGCCGGGGCGGGCCGGCTTGTCGCCCAGCACCCGCTGCACCCGGCCGGCGGCATTCACCTCCAGCTGCTGGCCGCCCCATTCGCCCCGAAGGTGGGATTCATAGGTGCGCTCCAGGCCGGTCCGACCGATGCGGTCGCTGAGGCGATAGCCCTTCTCCTTGAGCCTGCCGTACTCCTCCTCGGTGAGATTGCTGGTGTAGCCGATCACATGGGCAGCGAGCTTGCCGTTGGGGTAACTGCGCAGCACGTCGATCGACACCTCCGCCCCAGGCATCGAGGCCGCCTGTTCGCGGAATCGGAGCACCTGCAGGGGTGTGAGGGGCCCCGTCAGGGGCACATGGAAACCATCGTCATCACCCTGATGCAAGCGGCGCTGCAGCTCCAGCTGCTCGGCCGGAATCCCCAACAACCCCGACAACCGATCCCGCAGCGAAGGCCAGAGCCGCTCCTGGGTGAGCCGGGGCTGGTAATAAAGGCGATAGGTGAGGCGGTTGGTGGCCAGCACCTGGCCGGTGTGATCGAGCAGCCGGCCGCGCACCGGGTCCCGGGGGATCAGCCGGATCCGGTTCTCATCAGCCATGGCCCTGTGTTCCTGGCCATGGAGGAGCTGCAGCCAGGCCAGCCGCAGCACAATGGCCGAGCAGAGCAACAACACCAGGGCCATCAGCAGCCCGGGCTGCCGACCCACACCGGTCTGGCGGACATGGCCGTAGCTGATCAGGGGCATTAGACGAGTCGCCGCTCCAGCTCAGCCAGCCGGGCGGAGATTCTCGCCAGCGTGCTGTGGAGTTCCGTGCCGTCCTCCGCCCCTGGCTGCGGTGGCACCGGCATCGGGCCAGCGGCCCACGAGCCCTCTCGATCATCCGCTGGAGCGGGAGGCTGACCTTCCCGCACCTCCACCTCAACTTTCACCACGGGATTGCCGAGGCCGGGCTGGAAGCGGTCCAGGGTCTGGCGCACCTGGCTGGCCACCGGTTCACCCTCCTGACGGAGGCGGTCCAGGGAGGTGGAAGGATCATCCCCGAAGGCCGCCAGCACCTCCCTGGGGCCACCCTTGCGTGCCCTCTCCACCACGGCGAGCCCCACCGGCAGCACGTCCTGCATGAGGGTGAGGCGCAGGGTGTCGAGGGGGTCGGCAGCCATAGGGCCCGGAACGGATTCTCCAGTCTGCCGTGAAGATCGCCGGGGCGGTCAACGGCCCGGTCGCTGAATCCCCGGATCCACCAGAACCGCCTGGCACGGACGCTGGCTACCCGCCCACCAGCCACCGGCAGCTGCCAGCACCAGCAGGAGGGAGAGGGGCAGCAGGGCCCGGCGTGTGGCCGGCAGACCGAACCACTCCATCCAGTCGCGCAGCACCCGGTCGCGGTCGAAACGGCGCCGTTCCCGAAGCCCCTGCTGTTCCCGCCGCCTCAAGGCCCGCTCCACCCAACGCTCGAAGGCCTTTTTCTTGGTGACGGCCATCTTGCGCTCAACCTCCAAAAGCTGGCCGGGGTTGAGCTCGGGGTTGAAGGTGCAGATCAGCTCCAGGGTCTTGAGGAACATCTCCACAGCCCCATCCTTGATCGGGCGTTCGTGGTCATCGAGCAGGGACCAGTCGAGCTCGGGGTAGAAGCGCAGACGGTTGGCCTGGATCTGCTCTTCTGGAAGCTGGCCGGGTTCCCGCAGCCAGCGGTCCGTGTTGGCATCGAAGCGGCGCCAGTAGAGGAAGGGGTTGAGGTACACCGTCTTGCCACCCACCAGGATGCTGTCCTGCTGCAGACGGCGCTGCAGCTGGGGATCCGGATCGGTGCTGACGGTGGAAGGTGCGACGGCTGTCACGGGGCCGAGCTCAGGTGTCCGATGGTATCGGGAGCGGGCGGGCCGGTCCAGCCCGGTGGGTCAGTAGGCCGATCCGTGAGCGAAGACCGGCCGAGAGGCCCTACTCCCACTCGATCGTGCCGGGCGGCTTGCTGGTGATGTCGAGCACCACCCGGTTCACCCCCTTCACCTCGTTCACGATCCGATTCGAGATCTGCTCGAGCAGGTCGTAGGGAAGGCGCGACCAGTCGGCGGTCATGCCATCTTCGGAAGACACGCAACGCAGCACCACCGGGAAGGCGTAGGTGCGCTTGTCGCCCATCACCCCCACGCTGCGCACCGGCAGCAGCACGGCGAAGGCCTGCCAGATCTCGTTATAGAGGCCGGCATCGCGCACCGCCTCGCGCACGATCAGGTCGGCATCGCGCAGGATATTGAGCTTCTCGCTGGTCACCTCCCCCAGGATGCGGATCGCCAGGCCAGGCCCTGGGAAGGGGTGGCGGCCCACAATCTCCTGGGGCAGGCCGAGGCTGCGACCCACCTTGCGCACCTCGTCCTTGAACAGGCGGCGCAGGGGTTCCACCAGCTTGAACTGCAGGTCTTTAGGGAGGCCGCCCACGTTGTGGTGGCTCTTGATCTTCACCGCCACCCGCTCGCCGGTCTTGGGGTCGATGTTGGTGCCGGCGCTCTCGATCACATCGGGGTAAAGCGTGCCCTGGGCCAGGTAATCGAAGGGGCCGAGGCGCTTGCTTTCCTCCTCGAACACGCGGATGAATTCGGCGCCGATCAGCTTGCGCTTCTCCTCAGGATCGGTGACGCCAGCCAGCTTATTGATGAAGCGCTCGCGGGCATTGATGTATTCCACATTGATGTGGAAGCGCTTGTCGAAGAACTCCACCAGAAACTCGGGCTCCCCTTTGCGCATGAAGCCCTGGTCAATGAACATGCAGGTGAGCTGATCGCCGATCGCCCTGTGCAGCAGGAAGGCCAGGGTGGAGGAATCAACGCCCCCGGAGAGGGCCAGCAGCACCCGCTTCTCGCCCACCTGGGCCCGCACATCGGCGATCGCCTCGTCGATGAAGGCGGCAGTGGTCCAATCGGGGATGCAATCGCAGACGTGATAGACGAAATTGCGAATCAGGGCCATGCCGCAGCTGGAGTGCACCACCTCCGGATGGAACTGCACGCCATACAAACGTCGGCCGAGGTGGGCCACCGCCGCCTCAGGGGTGTTGTCGGTGTGGGCCAGGCGCACGAAGCCCTCCGGCAGGCGCTCCACCGAATCGCCGTGGCTCATCCACATCGTGGAGCCGTCGTCCACGTTGGTGAGCAGGTCGGTGGGGTCATCCACGTGCAGCGGCGCCTTGCCGTATTCGGCCCGGCCGGCGGCCACCACCGACCCGCCCAGCTGCTGCACCATCAGCTGCATGCCGTAGCAGACCCCCAACACCGGGATGCCCAGGTCCCACAGGGCCGGGTCGCAGCGGGGTGCGCCTTCTTCGTAGACCGAGCTGGGGCCGCCGCTGAGGATGATCCCCTTCGGGGCCAGAGCCCGCAGCTCCTCGGCGGTGATGGTGTAGGGCAGCACGAGGGAGAACACCTCCGTTTCGCGCACCCGGCGGGCGATCAGCTCGGAATACTGGGAACCAAAATCAAGGATCACCAGCCCGGGGGCCCGGGTTGATCCGCTGGTGAGGTCCCGGCCCGCGGCCTGCGGGGAAGCACCGCTCACGTGGACCATTGCAACTCAGAACCGTTGCCTAACCCTAAAGGCCCCCCCTGCAGAGGCTCCTGTCGCCGGCAGCACTGCCGGGGGGCCTGCGGCTGGCCCGTGGACCGTTGGCCCTCAGACTCTCGATTCCGGAGGCGGCGGGGAGGCGGCGACAACCTCACTCAGCGCCTCCAGCAGGGGTCCGCCGATCGGACCGGCGGCGCAAATGCGGCGGCTGCGGTCGAACAGCACCGCCCCCACCGCCAGGGAGCCACCCCCGTGGCGGGCCAGGTAGGAGGCGCTGCGGCTCTCCACTGCGGCCGCGAGCCGGTCGCGCAGCCGCTGGGCCAGGGCCGAATCGGCGGCCTCCAGCTCCGCCAAGGCAGCCTCCACCGTTGTCGCGCTATGGAGCGCCCGCAGGGGCGGGCCGGCCAGGCCCTCCAGGGCCGCAAAAGCGGTGAGCACCTCGGCGCGGCCATCGGCCAGGTGATGGTGGGTGTGGAAGATGCCCGCCGCCAGCTTGATCAACTTCCCCTGGTAGCCGAAGAGCAGCAGGCGCCGCACCCCCGCCTCGGCCGCCGCCACCAGCACCGGGCCGATCCAGTTGCCGGCCTTCAGCAGGAGCTGATGGGGGAGCCCGAGCCGGGGCGCCAGATCGAGGCCGTTCTCACCGATCACGAGCACCAGATCACCGCGAAAGCCTGGCTCGCCCACCCTCTGACGCAGGGCCGCCAGGGTGGCCTCCAGCTGATCCGGCGAGGCACCGGCCTGCACGGCGGCGCGGGTGCCGATCAGGGCCAGGCCCTCCACCACCCCGAAGGCGGCATTGCTGGTGCGCTCCGCCAGCGCCCGGCCGGCCGGCAGCACCACCCGCAGCTGCAAGCCTTGGCCAGAGGGCACCAGGGGCCGCAGGTTGGCCGCCAGCAGGCGGCGAGCGTAATCCGAAAGGCAGGCATCGCCGCTGGCGGCATGGATGCCAACGCCCTCGCCCGCCTCGATCAACAGCCAGTCCTGCAGGCTGGGTTCGAGCGCCGCTGGGGCTGGGACCGCCTGCCGCCAGCGCAAGAGCACCCACACCACCAAACCTCGGGTGAGATCGAGGCCCTCGCCCGGATCACAGCGGGCCTGGCCCAGGGCCCAGCCATCCCCCAGAAGCGCCGCGGTCTCGACGGGCACGGCTCCCACACCCGGTGGCTCCAGCAACTCGAGAGCCACCGCCGGGGCCACCGGCTCCCCCAAGAGCGAGCCGAGGGCCGCCCGGGCGGCGGCCGCCACCCACACCGGCAGGGTGTAACCGCGGGGCGCAGGGGTGATGTCAGTCATGGGATCCACCCCCGAGGGGGCCAACGGCGACATCACCGGGCCTGGGTTGCACGCCACGGCGCCGGCCGGATCGGACACAGCCATCGCACGGAACTCCGGTCACGGAGGAAGGACGGAACGGGGGATCCATGGCCCAGGAGTCCATGGCCCGGGGAACATCGTTTTTTATGGTGGTCGATTGCGTGCCCAGCCGGCGCCGCAAGCCCCCAGCCACGCCCCCTTCGGGGCCACCCCTACGCGTCCGCGACGCCCCGCCTTCCATGCAGGACAAACTCACCCTGATGATCCCCGGCCCCACACCGGTGCCGGAAACCGTGCTGCAGGCGCTGGGCCGACATCCGATCGGCCACCGCAGCGCCGATTTCCAGAAGATCGTGAAGCGCACCACTGAGCAGCTGCAGTGGTTGCATCAAACCAAGAGCGAGGTGCTGGTGATCACCGGCAGCGGCACCGCCGCCATGGAGGCCGGCATCGTGAACACCCTGAGCCGGGGCGATCGGGTGATCTGCGGCGACAACGGCAAATTCGGCGAACGCTGGGTGAAGGTGGCCAAGGCCTACGGGCTGGATGTGCAGGTGATCAAGGCCGAGTGGGGCCAGCCCCTCGACCCAGAAGCCTTCAAAGCCGCCCTGGAGGCCGACGCTGACAAGGCGATCAAGGCCGTGATCCTCACCCACTCGGAAACCTCCACCGGGGTGATCAACGACCTGCAGACCATCGCCACCTATGTGCGGGCCCACGGCAGCGCCCTCACCATCGCCGACTGCGTGACCAGCCTCGGCGCCACCAACGTGCCGATGGACGACTGGGGCGTGGACGTGATCGGCTCCGGCTCCCAGAAGGGCTACATGATGCCGCCGGGCCTGAGCTTCGTGGCGATGGGCCCTCGGGCCTGGCAGGCCTACGAGCGCTCCGACCTGCCGAAGTTTTACCTGGATCTGGGCAAATACCGCAAAGCGGCCGCCGACAACAGCAACCCCTTCACCCCCGCCATCAACCTCTACTTCGCCCTTGAGGCGGCTCTGGAGATGATGGAGAAGGAGGGTCTGGAGGCGATCTTCGCCCGTCACGCCCGCCACCAGCGGGCCACCAGCGCCGCCATGAAGGCGATCGGCCTGCCCCTCTATGCCGCCGAAGGCCACGGCAGCCCGGCGATCACGGCCGTGGCACCGGAGGGCATCGACGCCGAATCGCTGCGCAAGGAGGTGAAGAACCGCTTCGACATCCTGCTGGCCGGCGGCCAGGACCACCTCAAGGGCCACGTGTTCCGCATCGGCCACCTGGGCTTTGTCGCCGACCGCGACATCCTAACGGCTGTGGCGGCGATCGAGGCCACCCTGCAGGACCTGGGCCTGGGCAAGGTGGCCACCGGCGCCGGCGTGGCGGCGGCGGCGACCGAGCTGGCAAAGGGCTGAGGCGGGAGCGCGGGGGGGGCCGGGGATGCGCACCCCGGCCGATCGACGCCGCCAGAGCTTGCTAAAGTTTTGATGGTAAGCAAATAGCTCAAGCTTCCAATAAGAGCGGCACCAAAAGGCCCTTAACACGAACAGCGAGATCGAGCCATCTCAATCTCGTCAGACACTAGAGGCTTGAGCAAGCACAACCAATCAAGTTGTGCCACGCGGGTGTAATTCAGTGGTAGAATGTCAGCTTCCCAAGCTGAACGTCGCCGGTTCGAATCCGGTCACCCGCTTCTAGTCCAGTACTGAGAAATCGCCGAAGGCCAAGCGTACGGCCGCTCTCGCATCGGCTGGCAGAAGGCCTGTAGGAACCGGGCTATGACAGGCAATGCCAGGGAGTGGCAGATACCTTCTCACAGGGCTTCTCCCAGGCAGCACCCACTTCAGCCAGCCCAGAAGGGCCCTGCAGGCAACGGTCAATCGGCTGATCACATCACCGTTGCCTGCAGGATCGTGAGATCGGCAAGGCTGAGGGCGGGGTGATCGAGAAACTCAATGTTGTGACCGCCCCAGGCCAGCAAAGACGAGCTGAGATTGTTGGCGAGGCTGGGGGTGGAAGGCAGTTGGTCGGTGGCAGCCCAGAATTGCAGCCGGTCGATACTGGGATCAAAGCCGCGGATTTGATCCGTGGCGCCAATGCCGCCGCCCATCTGCCGGTACTGCAGAGTTTCGCGACCGGAACCGAGGGTGTATGTGTTGCTGCCCAGGCCGCCGTAGATCACGGCATCGCTGCCAGCGCTGATGTACGTGTCATCGGCGTCAGAACCCCACACGATGGAGGTGCCACTTGCTGCGCCGAACACCGTCATCGAGCCTGTTGTCGCTAACCACTTGGTTTCAGGCCTTTTATCTGATTGGCCAGGCCAAAACCGGGATCTCCTCGTTGGAGCTCAGCCGCCACCTAGGCGTCAACTACG